>ODAI012325962.1_pt1 | contig 13963 bp, 12 predicted proteins | sample 1539321 | NCBI WGS metagenome assembly ODAI01 (sample SAMN02144231, study PRJEB22623) | gut metagenome | biome: sheep rumen | host: Ovis aries | place: New Zealand
CCTGCAAAGGCAAGGTCAGCCAATGTGTAAATCACACCTCCCTGACACACACCAGCCGCATTAAGATGACGTTCCTCAACCGTGAGTTCGGCACGCGCATAACCTTCACGAACCTCAACGAGCCGCGCCCCAATGCCACTTGCAAAGCGGTCAGAGCTATTTAAACGTTCTAAGAGAGTCATTTATTTCTGCGCCTTAGCAAACTCCTCGATTCTCTCCTTGAACATGCCTTCCTGCTCCTTCTGGAAGAAAGAAGTGCAGACGCGGACACCCTGCTGGGTAGAGCCCATAGTGTCGAGAGGATAAACCGCGATGCCATAGTACATGAGTTCCTTGGTAAGAGCGAGGTCGGTCATTCCAGGATACTGCACGGTGAAATAGAAACCATCGGCAAGAGGAGCACCCATGTCGTTGTCATAAACAAGATAGAAGCCGTTTGCCAGAAGCACATCCTTCATGAACTTAGCCCTGCGACCATACTCCTTAACATCGTTGAGGAAGTTATAGCTACCGTTGCAAGCAGCCTCCATAAGAGCAGCCATAGCGTGCTGAACGCTGTGAGTAGTGCCACTTGAGAGCGTGTACATCAGTCGGTTGCAGAGGAAGTTACCAAACTCACCCACTCCGAAGTTCTTCTTCAAAGGCTCATAAACCCTGTGATAGAGCTTATTGCTGATGCAGGTGACGCCGATACGCTGACCGGCATAAGAGAATGCCTTTGAACCTGACACCCACAACACATAGTTATCGGTATATTTGCCAACAGTAGCCTGATAAGGAGCCTGATAAGGATGAGAGAGGTCGCGACGGAAGTCCATAGCGAAGTATGCCAGATCCTCAAGCACAATGACGTCATGCTTGTCAGCAAGTTCGCCAATGCCCTTCAGCTCTTCCTCGGTGAAGCATACCCAAGACGGATTGTTTGGATTTGAATACACGATGCTGTTGATATTGCCTGCAGACATTATCTCATCGAGTTTCTTGATAAGAGCCTCACCACGATAGCCGTGGATATCGAGACCTACGTGCTTCAATCCGATTACATCGCACTGGGTTGTCTGCACAGGGAAGCCCGGCTGAATGAGCAGCACGGTGTCCTTCTTAGTGTCAGCCATAGCGTGACGGATGGCAAGGAATGTGGCGAATGTGCCCTGCATACTACCAGTAGTAGGGATGCAGCAGAGAGGATCTATATCTACGCCGATGAAAGCCTTGCAGAACTCAGATGCCGCCTTCTTGATGCGAGGAATACCACCGTTAGGAGGGTACTGAGTAGCGCATCCGTTAGCCAATGCCTCCTGCTCAGCCTTCAGGGCAATATCAGAAGGTTTGAGACCGGGTACACCCATCTCAAGATGAATAACCTGCTGTCCAGTCTTCTCCTCAAGGAACTTTGACAGCGCCTGAATATCGCGAATAGTCGCTTGTGAAAAATCACCGAGCGCCATGCTCTCCATAGCCTCGGTGACGATAGTTCTATTTAACATATAAAGAGCCAAAGCCCCCTAACCCCCAAAGGGGGAACTTTTTAGATACCATATCTAAATCAAAGGGCGTATTATTATATTGTTCTCAGAAAACCCACTATCCCAACAAGCGTTTATCACACTATAATAGGATTCCCCCTTGGGGGGGTAGGGGGCTGTCTTAATTCTTAAACACTCTCTTATCGTTCACATGCTTAGCCTTACCAATTGAGCGCTGAATGCTTCCCGGCTCCTTGATATGGATGTTTGGCTTGATGCCCACCATAGATACGATACGGTCGTAGAGAGGCTTGATGAATGGCATCTGCTTTGAAGGGTTCGGAGAGAAGTATTCCGTACGAAGCTCTACGTCAAGGTCGAAGGTATCCTCGTTGTTCTTACGGTCAACGGTGATGAAATACTGCGGAGTGAAGGCTGGGAACTCAGTAAGACAAGTCTCAATCTGGCTTGGGAATACGTTCACGCCACGGATGATCATCATATCGTCAGAACGGCCGAGAATGCGATCCATACGAACAGCGGTACGTCCGCACTTACATGGCTCGTAGATTAGTCGGGTAAGGTCACGAGTACGATAGCGTAGGATTGGCATAGCCTCCTTTGTAAGTGAAGTGAAGACAAGCTCACCGAACTCACCCGGCTCGCAAGGCTCAAGAGTGTCAGGATTGATGATCTCCGGATAATAAAGGTCTTCCCACAAGTGTGTACCATTTTGATACTCGCATTCTCCGCCTACGCCAGGACCGCTCATCTCAGTAAGACCATAGATGTCATAAGCCTTAATGTGAAGTTTTTCCTCAAGTTCCTTACGCATACCTTCTGTCCAAGGCTCTGCACCGAAGAAACCAACACGGAGCTTCATATCGTCGATAGAGATGCCATCTGTATTCTCTATCACCTCTGCAAGGTGAAGGGCATATGAAGGTGTACAGCAGAGTACAGAAGAACCAAGGTCCTTCATGAGCATGATCTGCTTGCTTGAGTTTCCGGCAGATGTAGGCAACTGCACAGCACCGAGATGTCCGGCAGCATCGTGAGCGCCAAGACCGCCTGTGAAAAGTCCGTAGCCATAGCTTACCTGCACGATATCACCCTTTTTAACACCACCTGCTGCAAAAACACGCGCTGCGCCCTCTGCCCAACGCTCAAGGTCGCCCTTGGTGTAAGTGCCTACAACTGGCTTACCTGTAGTACCGCTTGAAGCATGAACACGGGTGATTTGCTCCATAGGAACAGCATTCAATCCGAATGGATATTCGTCACGAAGGTCGTGTTTGGTTGTGAATGGGAGCTTGTGGATATCCTGCACGCCCTTGATGTCCTCAGGCTTGATACCCATCTTATCCATTTTCTTACGGTAGAACGGAACGTTCTCATAACATCTCTTTACAGTAGCCACGAGTCGCTCTGACTGTAGCTTTGTCATGGACTCACGATCCATGCACTCCATTGCTGGGTTTAGTATCATAAAACGCCTAACCAAGCCTTCCCGAAAGGAAGGATGTTTTATACACATTAAACCTTCAGAAAGGCTTGGCTAAATAAATTTATTTGTATAATGTTTCTTTTAATTTGCAAAACTATCTAACATCCTTCCCTTTGGGAAGGCTTGGTTAGGCTTTACTTATTCTTTACTCCTTCATCAAACGCCTTGAGGTTTGCCTCGACAACAGCTTCACCCTTACGTGCAAAGACAACAGCGATAGCCGCACGAAGTTGCTCTACGGTAAGGATTCCGATATAAGGAGCTGCCATACCGAGAAGCACCATATTAGCGCCACGAGGATTGCCGGCATCCTTTGCAACAGTATCAATATCGAGTTTTGCCACAGAAGGTAGACTGTCAAGCTCTGCCTGAAGAGCATCCTCGTCAGGATAGTTAGGAATATTTACGAAAGGCTTACTTGAAGTCACCACAGTGCCCTTCTTTGAGAGATAAGGCATATAACGGAGAGCCTCCATTGGTTCCATAGAGATGACAACATCAGCACCTCCGAGTGAGATAAGGTCAGAATAGATAGGCTCGGTGCTGAGGCGCAGATTTGACTGCACGTCACCACCTCTCTGACTCATTCCGTGAACCTCTGCCTGCTTCAGATACAAGCCAGCCTTGGTTGCAGCCTCACCTATGATTGTTGCGATAGAGAGGATACCTTGTCCTCCCACACCGCAGAGAATAATGTCTTTTTTCATAATTACTTAGCTCCCTCCTTTGCTTTTGCTTTTTCACGAGCATGACGACTTGCTGTCTGAATGCACTCACGACGAGGTATGATTACACTAACACCTTCGTACGCAAGTTCTTTGCGAATCAAATCTGCTATGGCAGGAATATTCTTTGGAAGAGGAGTTACAACGTGAAGATGTTCAGGATCCATACCAAGACCGAGACAGATAGCCTCGAATTTATTAGTTCCGGCACTATCCTGACCACCAGTCATACCAGTTGTGAGGTTATCAGAAATGATTACTGTGATAGGAGAATTATCATTTATTGCATCGAGTAAGCCTGTCATACCAGAATGGGTGAATGTAGAGTCACCGATAATGGCGATTGAAGGACGAAGTCCTGCATCTGCTGCACCCTTAGCCATTGTGATAGAAGCACCCATATCCACACAAGAAGCAAGAGCCTTAAATGGAGGCAAAGCACCGAGGGTATAGCAACCGATATCACCGAATACGCGGGCATCCTCAAACTCATCAATAATCTGACGCAATGCTGCATATACATCTCTATGACCGCATCCCTGACAAAGCTGTGGAGGACGTGCGGCAAGGTTCTTTGCAGGAGCAAAGCCCTCTGGAAGGTTCACACCAAGTGCCTTTGCCACGCTATCTGGAGTAAGCTCACCATAACGAGGGAGGTCACCAGTATAACGGCCCTTGATAGGAGCCACATCACCGATGATACGACGTGCCTCTTCCTCCACAACTGGCTGACCGTCCTCAACGACGAGGATTTCGTCACACTCCTTTGCAAGCTGCATTACCTTCTCCGCAGGCAATGGATATTGTGAAACTTTGAGGATATTGGCATTGTCACCAACAGTTTCCTTTACATAATTGTAACCGATACCACAAGCAATAACACCGAGTTTCTTGTCTGCGACTGTCTCTACCTTATTATATACAGACTTCTCAGAAGCCTCTACCATAGCAGGCTGCTTGTCGATAAGGGCAGCATACTTTTTCTTTGCAATACCAGGAAGGAGAACCCACTGGTCAGTAGAAGCGTTCATCTTGTTCTCATCGAGGAGCTCACCAGTTTCAACACCTGCACGGCTATGAGCCAGACGGGTAACGATACGCAGAACAACAGGTTCCTTGATAGCCTCAGAATACTCAAAAGCTGTCTTCATCATATCATATGCCTCCTGCTGATTAGAAGGCTCAAAAGCAGGAATCATAGCAAACTTTGCATAGAAACGTGAATCCTGCTCATTCTGACTTGAATGCATTGAAGGGTCGTCGGCAGCAAGCACGATAAGACCGCCGTTAACACCTGTGATAGCAGAATTGACAAAAGCATCGGCACAAACATTCATACCAACATGCTTCATACATACCAATGCACGCTTACCAGCATACGACATTCCAAGAGCTGCCTCCATTGCAGTCTTCTCATTAGTACACCAACGACTATGCACGCCACGTTTTTTCGCAATATCATTGCCTTGAATAAATTCTGTGATCTCAGTACTTGGAGTACCAGGATAAGCATACACGCCACTAAGTCCGGCATGAATAGCTCCCAAGGCAATAGCCTCGTCGCCGAGCAACAATTTCTTACTCATTATTTTGTTTTAGGTAATATTAAATTTTCACTTTTAGCATGCAAAGTTAGTAAAAAAAATCCGATTTTAGTAACAAATCCCTATTTTTTTAACTCTCTTAACACAAAATCGTAACCACGGGACCTCTGATTCTATCTTTTTGTTTTTTAAGACACTTACAAATGAATTGAACACGAAAAAGCGGTACCCATATGAGCACCGCTTTTATTCTATACATTAATAATCATCCTCATCAAAACTACCGAAGCCATCGTAAAACATATACTTTGACTGGACTTCAGTCGGGGTATTGCCATCACCTGTACCACCAGTCCCACCACCAAAATCAACCTTATCTGCAGAAAGTGTCTCCATAATTGCTAGCAGGACGGATTTCTCCACAACAATGGAAGGTTTTATATATATCTTCTTCATATCTTTTCCTTTTTAAAGTTATTACTTAGCCATATACTTCTTGCCGTCCTTGCGAACGACAATGCCCTTATAGCCATTGCCCACCTTCTGACCAGAGAGGTTATATCTAAATGAATCAGCATCAGTATCTGCATCAATATTATTGATACCAGTAGCTTCAGAGTCATAGAAAACAATCTCCAACTCATCCTTAGCAAGTACCAAAGAGGCTTTACCGGCATCAAGATAGCACTTGCCTGCAGGAACAACTATATCGGAATTCACCAAATACAGGCCACATACGCCATCTCTTGTCCCTATAACAAAGGCATTTTGGCCAGAAGTAAGAGGTGTGTCGAAAAGTACAGGCTTGAGATAATTCTCACCAATAGCTTTCCCAACAACAGCCCCATTTACATTATATGCCGTTTCCTCTGCACCTTTTACGAATACTGCAGTACCAGCAGGAATTACTTTATCATCAATTGTCTTAAGTAAAACCGAATTCTTATTTATCTGTATTGCCGTATATGCCTTTACATCTTCACCTTTAAGATATACATCTGTGAATGCAGTGTATGAAGCCCATCCTGCAGCATTTGTTTTGATTGGACTATACTGAGAGATAATAGCAGCAGGATCCCAATCACCAGCAAAATTCACAAGAGAAGCCTTAGTGATTGAAGTCGCATTAGCATCATATGCAGCACCTGTACCATGAGCAGCAAATCGACGAGAATCCAAATCAGCTATATTACGTCCCCAGTATTCAGGACTTGGATCTACAGCAAATTTAGTGAGAACGAAAAGAGCCGCTGGAGAATTTTGCCAACCACGAGCAAGATAGTATGTATCCTTCTGAGCCCCCGCAGCAGTAACCAAGCAATTAGCAAATACATAACCATTTTCTGATGAGTAAGTAGAAGGAGCGGCTATGCATCCGCCACTTTGTGTATGCTCAGTTGCAATAACATTCAATGTAACGCTGTTGAAGAGAACATTACCTGAACCGCAGATGAAATCAACGGCACCTTCAATCTTACCACCCTCGAAGTAAGCAATCATACCCTCAGCACCATTGCTGTAATATGTACCTTGCCTACCCTTTAGATACACATTCTTACAGATTGTCTTTGTGCCCTTATCCCAAAGAGCAACACCGAGCTCCGATTTCTCATTCTCATCATACTTAGCATCACATTGAAGAGTAAGGTTCTGCAAATACAAACCGGTACTTGTATTCTTCAGAGTTGCAGTTTTGTCAAGACCTTGTCCAATAGGACTATTCTTGATTATAACGCCATCTCTTGATTCACCGACAATAGCAATATTATCACCTTTTATCTCTGTATTTATATCACTACTTAAATCGTATGTGCCATTGGGCAGATAGATAGTCGTATTACCACCCATCGTATTTGCCTTGATAATAGCATTCCTCAACTGCTCAACATTGCCCTCAGCCACATTGAAGGTCTTTGTTGCCTCGTCATACTCTGGAGCTACCAATTCCTCAGCGAAGAAGTACGGACAAAACTCACCAAGGTTAAACACAAGGACTGCAGGCTCTGTTCCTTCATATACATATTTAACATTATGATTATATGTATAAGGGCCACCATCGCAAATTCCACCTTCTTCACTGAAATTAGTCTTAATAACTGTTGCAGCCCCACCGTTAACACTTATAGTCGCATTGTCTGTATCGTTACTCTTACCAATAGTAAACTTAACCGGACGGTCAACATCGACCCTTACTACAGCACGCCTATATCCAAGCGTATTATATTCATTACTTATACCTTCATCATGCCAATTACCACCCGTTACCTTTACATTTGCAGGAATATGGCCTGTCGGAACAACAAACGAGTACGGATTTGTACGGAAGTCTATCCCAAAGCTCTCAAAAGCAACAGGAACAATCGAAGATTCCATATGCTTAAGCGTCACACATGAAAGATATTTGTTATCACCAGTACTTTTTATCTCAATAAAGCCCTGCTCCACATCAGCAGTGCTGACCTTTAAATTATTTACATCACCAGTATAGACATCACCATGAATAGAATAGCCTCCATAACCAGGATAAGGTTTAACAGAGATTACATCATTTGCGCCATAAACAGGCAGCAGCAAACGAGCGCCATTATTAAATTGTGCATTATCACGGTCTTTGCCATCCAACTTTGAATTAATGGCATCAACATATATTGAAATACCATTATCAGCCGAAAGCCACCCCACAGAGCTATTTATAGACTTATTCAATGCCTCTGGTCGCTTACTCCAATCCCAAGATGCCTCGAAATTCTCCTTGGATGGTTTCTGAACCTTTATCGTCGGGCAATACTGTCCACAATAAACTTTCAGAGTTGTAGCTTCACCTATGTATTTGTAAATAGCCACGCCACCGCAACCAATGCTTTTTGTGTCAAATTCTTCAGAGAAAGTGCCATTAACGTCTGTAATAGTAGCATTAACATTCGAAAATTGACAGCCACCAATGATAATATCAACAGGTCCATCAACATCAAACTGGAATGCGGCATACTGCCAACCATGCTGACCACCATTATGAGCAGCAGTTCTATCACCACCATAAAAAATCTGCTCCACACCTTCCGGCAGAAAATTAGACGAAATTAGCGTAGGATTTCCGGTATTAGCCGTAGCCTCAGTAAGATTTATAGCAAAGTCTTCGAACTCAGCCCACGACACCATAGTTCCCATAACCAACAGGAACGACGTCAGTAATGTTCTAATTCTTTTCACCATACTATTTATTGTTTATGTTAATACTATCAAATACAAGGTTAATACAATTCTCAATCAGAAATAAGTATATTATATATTCTTTATTGTTAAAAGAGATTCTGCTGCAAAGATACAAATCTTTTTTCTTATTTCCAAATTTTTATTGCGATTTAATGAAAATATTTTACAATAAAGAGTTCACACCAACATTCAAAAAAAACGGCACCTTTACGAGTGCCGTTTCTATTGTGTGTAAATAACTCAAGTATTTATTCATCTTCCTCATCATCCCAGACATTACCATCCTTAGCGTTGATGGTATAGCCATCACCATCAATTTCACCCTTAACGGAAACATCCAACATAAGAGTCTTGAGCTGAGCAGCCTCAACAACAATTGAAGGCTTGATATATTTCTTATTCATATCTTTATCTATAATAGAGAATTAATATTCAAGTTTACTTCACATACTTCTTGCCATCGCTACCGATAACAATACCCTTATAGTCCTTACCTACCTTCTGGCCAGAGAGGTTGTATAATACAGCAGGAGTCTTAGCCTCTGCACCTGCGATAACGCTCTCAATACCTGTAGCCTCAGAGCCGTCAGCGAATGTTATTCTCAAAGCCTTTGCATGTCGTGGCTTTGCCTCTGCTTGTGGATCATAGAGGAACGCCTTACCTGCAGGAACAGTAACATCAGAGTTCACGTATAGAAGCCAGCCTCTTCACCATCACCTTTGGTAGCTATTACATAAGCGCAACTTTCATAAGTAAGGTCAACATCCTCTGTACAACCGATAGTGAGATTGTTACTAGTAGGCACATTAGATACACCAGAAACAATCGTAGCATACAATTCATCGTATTCAGCACCATGAATGAACACGCCCTCTCCGTAACCGAATCTATCGACCTCAGTAAGTGTTACACTTCCATATTCTCCATCATCTGGATTAACAGCTGTAGCTACGTATGCACTTGCACTCTCTGGCAATTTAACAACATAGCCAGGAATGAGGGATGTGAATGACGCCCAACCTTTACAATTAAGCTGTATCACAGGAAGAACAGAACTGAACTTATTCTGCACAACCTTTATTTCGTAGAAATGGACATCTCCTGTAGCATTTATCAGCACATAGCCTTGTGCAGCATCTTTTTCTGTTGCTTTATATTCTTTCGTTTTACTATTAACCACAACACCACTTATTGTATAATTATACTTGGTCTGACATGTAACAGTCACTACGTCAGCAACACGACGAACAGGAACCTTTATTTTGCAACCACTCGTAAGCTTGGCATATTTTACTTGACCAGACCCTATAACCTTGAATGTGCCATTAGTCGCATCAACTTCGAGTTTAAGGCTTGCGGGATCATCCCCAGAGTGAATATAACCTCGGCTATTTTCGAAGTTTGTCTCTGTAATAATACTGGTTGGACTTCCAGTCTTCCAATTCCATATTGCTGTACGCTCTGGAACGAAAGTCTGCTCACCCACAGGATCTTCAGCCCACGATACACTTGTTCCAATTACTAAAAGGAATAATGTAATAAGTGTTTTTAAATGTTTCATATTCTTTTATTTTTAGTTATTATTTTTTCGATTGTATCTGCCAATAATTCTGACCGACCTGAAAATCAGGGGCATAATATAGGGGATATTCATGGCAAAATTAGCAAAAAAACTTAATAACTGCAAATTTTTCACCTATTTTTATCACAAACTGACAGAATAATGTGCTAATTTGTGGAATTATGCACAAAACAGGCGAAAGAAAAGTTGTTTTTAACATTTCAAAAACACCATGAGCCTAAAACACTTATTCTAAAGTTATTCAATAAAAAAAGCGACGTATGTTACTCGTAACTTTCATCTTGACATTTTCACTCGTCACCCTTTCTCTTGTCCCTCACTATAAATCCGCTATGGCTCTGTCCCTCCTCCAATACACCTCCACTCTTCCTCCGTACCAAACTCGATGCAACTCCTATTCAGAATAAGAGCTTCACCGACTTTGCACCGACTTTGCACCGACTTTGGTACGGAGGATCAACGGAGGAATAGCGAAGGCACTACGGAGGTAGAACCTTATTTCTTCAGCTTCTTCTTGACCACGAAGTATATTACGGCAAGCAACACAATGGCAATAATGCCCCACTTGATATACTCACCATATTCCTTCAACTTACCCTCAAGCTGATCTTCAGGCACAACGCTGTAGAGATACCATCCAAGACCGGCAAGAATACAGTTCCATACTCCTGCTCCAATAGTGGTATAGAGAATGAAACTTCCGAAATTCATCCTTGCCAAACCGGCAGGAATACTTATGAGATGTCGGATGCCTGGGATGAGACGGCCAGTTATCGTTGCCACCTTACCATGATCATCGAAATATTTCTCACTTTTCTCCACCTTCTCCTGATTAAGAAGGCACATTTTGCCCCATTTGCTATTTGCAAAGCTGTAGATAACAGGACGACCGAGATACTTGCCCGCAAGATAGTTGATTGTAGCTCCACAGTCAGCACCTATAGTGGCAAACAATATCACGAGCCATACATTAAGATTTCCACCAGCAGCATGATATGCGGCAGGCGATACTACGAGTTCTGACGGTACCGGTATTACGGTACTCTCCAACAGCATCAAAAAGAAGATTGTTGGGTAATTCAGATTTGATAGAAGTGAAGAAAACACCTTTTGTTATTTACGATTTAATTATTAACTATTTACGATTTTTCTCCCACTCCACCCACTCTTTCATGGGCAGTTCCTTCGGGAAATGTGTGGAGAAGATTGTCATTGTGTCGGTTGGATTTGTCTCTATTGCCTTTGCCAAAGCTTCGAGATATTCCTCACGATGATTTGTCTTCATAGCGGCGTATGCAAGGCGTTCAAAGCCCGAATCCATCTCAACGCCACATTCGGCAAGGATTCTCTTGGTTTCTGAAAGGACCTGATAGCCGACCTCGTAGGCACTTGCATCTACGAACATACAGCCGATCTTGATATATGTCTGCGGATCATTATCGGTTTTGGTAAGGGCTTGGTTGAAATAATCGTACGCCCCTTGCATATCATGCTGTTCGAGTTTTATTCCACCACGAAGCAACAGCACTTTATACTCTGCTATTCCGCACATCTCAAGTCGGTCGGCATAGAACATCGCATCACCTTCCTTGCCCTGTGCAGCAGCTATATAGGCAGCCTGACGGTATATCTCCATCCTAACGACCTCTGGAACAGAACCATCAAGGTCATCCCGCTCTTGTTCAAGTGCATAGATAGCTTCCTGAATATGCTCTTCTGCATTCGGATAGTCCTCCATTGCGAAAAGCACAGATGCGAGCAAGACCTCCCCCTGTACATCGTATGGAACAAGCGTGAGATAATGATTGAAAGCCTCCATCGCCCCTTCATTATCGCCAAGTGCAAAGAGACAGTTTCCTTTGCTGAGATAGACCTCCGGAAGGTTAGGTTGGATAGCTTCTGCATATTCCGCACTCTGAAGAGCATCATACGTAAGTCCGAGATGATACTGACATTGAGCCAACTGAAGCCAAGCCATAAGCGAATAGGCATCCACATCGATGCTCTTGTCCCAATATTCTATTGCCTCAGAATACTGTTCCCTAGCTGTCAGAATCCTCGCCTTTGCCTCAAGATAGTCACCCTCCTCATAATAAGCCTCGTCTGACACCCTTGAGAGCCAGTAGTCGGCATAATCCCATTGGCGGTAGTCGCACATAAGGAGAGTGACATCAAGAACATAATCGTTGAAGACATCAGAAGGAGAACTTTCCTCTTCTTCCTCATCATCGTCATCATCAAATGCCGGACCTAAACCTTCTGTATCGTCAGAAATATCTTCCCCAGAATCGTCTGGACATTCCGGACATTTCTCTATGAGCAACTGCTGAGCCTCATCAGCCTTTTCACGACAAAGCAGAATCTCCGCCCTGAGATATATGGCATCTACAATCTCAGCATCAACGAGCAGTCGGGAAATGTTCTCAGCCTCTTCAAGCCTATCACTCATGATAGCCGTACGGGCTTTGAACACCAATCCTTTCTCATTGTCAGGAAACAAGGAGAGGAGATAGTCAACCACCTTTCCCGCCATCTGCTCGTCTCCCTTCACATGGAAATACTCGGCAACGTCCACAAGATCATCAGCGTCGAAGTATTCCCCGGCGCCATGTTCAATAGCCTCCTGTACCTTCGCAAGGAGAGTCTTGAACTCATTAGATCTTATGTAACGTTGAAAATCGGAAGGAATCATAGTAGCCCACCCAGGCCCTCCCAAAGGGAGGGATGCGATATAGTCTGGATATAACGCGCCTTTCACTCAAGAAGGCCTGGCTATTGCATTAAAAATCTGATCTAAAACAAAGACAACATTTGAATATATATCCTCGTTCCTAAACCTTAACACCTTAAAACCAAGACTTTCCAATTTTTCAGTTCTATAATAGTCTTTTATGGCTTGAGCATACTGAGAATGATACCCACCATCAACCTCTATTATTATTTTTTTCTTCAGACAAACAAAATCGGCTATATAGCAACCAATAATATGCTGCCTTCGGAAATGAAGCCCCAACTTATTACCACGAAGATGTAACCACAACATTTTTTCTGCCTCCGTTTGGTATTTCTTATTTTCAGAGGCATATACCTTAAGCAATCCATAATAGGATGGATCTGAGGTATCGTAGTCATAAGCCATATAGAACCTATACGATTAGAAAATCTATAAAACATCTAGTCACATACTCCGATGTTATCAACATCGGACTACCCGTTTGGGAAGGCTTGGTTAGGCTTTTTTTACTTGCTACTCTTTAGTCCCACCGTCTTATTGAACACAAGATGCTCGGCTGTTGAGTCTGGATCTACATTATAATAGCCGATACGCTGGAACTGGAGATAGTCGAGAGGCTTGGCATTGGTAAGCCACTTCTCAACGTATGCTGTCTTTATCTCAAGAGAGTTAGGGTTGATGAAATGACGCATATCCTCTATGTCGATACGCTCCTTGCCGAGACTCTTTGAGTAGTCTGCAACCTCATCGCGTGGGTTCTCCACCATCCACAGGCGGTCATAGTTTCTGACCTCAGCCTCTACGCAATGGTCAACGCTAACCCAGTGGATTGTCTTACCCTTGATCTTCATATTCGCATTAGCCTCACCTGTCTTTGTCTCAGGGATATACTCTGCATGAATCTCAACGATATTACCATCAGCATCCTTAACGATACACTCCTCTGGATTCTCTGAGCACTTGATGATATATGCATTCTTCAAGCGAACCTCCTTGCCAGGACCAAGACGGAAGAACTTCTTCGGAGCATCCTCCATGAAGTCGTCACGCTCAATCCAAAGGTTGCGCGAGAAGGTGATGGTGTGCCATCCGTCGGCCTCGTTCTCCGGGTTGTTCTGTGCCGGCATCTCCTCGGTCAGGTCCTCGGGATAGTTGGTTATCACCAGTTTCACGGGGTTCAGAACGGCACTC
>ODAI010800721.1_pt1 | contig 13962 bp, 16 predicted proteins | sample 1539321 | NCBI WGS metagenome assembly ODAI01 (sample SAMN02144231, study PRJEB22623) | gut metagenome | biome: sheep rumen | host: Ovis aries | place: New Zealand
ATCCCTGCTCCCACAGCAACGGGAATATAGAAAGCAAAGGACAAAAGAATGTAGAGCAAAAGCAGCCTGAAGGTTCTGTCGTCAGTTCTTTTTACAAAATAGAGATAGCAGATGATGGCGCCCAGGATCACGAAGGGAACATTCCTTATGATGCCCCAGGTCATGTCGCTGCTGTTCTCAAACCACCCGTTCTGCGGGAAAAGACACAGCACTACCCGGATCACAGCAAGACACCAGATAGCAATCGTCAGGTTCCTGCTGCCGCTCTGCCTGTAATATCCCTGCCAGACATAGTAAAGAAGCACATAGAAAACCGTCATGGTGATGGAGGTGACGAGCTTTCCAACACCCAGAGGCGCAGTCATGTCAAGGTCTGTAAAGTAGTTCAAAACCCTGGGTACCAGGTGAAAAGCGTCGCCGCAGCCCAGCACCAGAGCAGCGATGCCCATGAGTTTCTGCGTCGGGTTTTTGGCCCGGCTAAGGATGATGCAGCCGCTGATGATGGCAAACAAAAGATAAAGTATGTCGAATGATGACTCTCCGTATTTCATATGTGTGTCCTTTCCTGTGTGATGCGCAACCCGCGCCGGCCATTGCCTCCTCTTAGAACATCCTGCTGTCGCCCAGCACCGGCACCTTGCTGGCAAAGAATGAAAATTCTCCGCTGTCCAGAAGGTTTCCTTCGTCGTCCGTAACTCTTATGTCAAACACCAGGATGTGCTTGCCGGTTTTGAGCTTCATGCACTCGCAGTAGATGTACTCCGTGTTCACTGCGGGCAAAAGAAAATTCAGATTCGCCGAAACGGTTGTGACATAATATCCGCTCATGCTGCCGGTGGCGCCGGCCATGGCGTCTACGATGGACAGAAGCGCACCGCCGTGGATGCTTCCGTAGGAATTGTGCAGCCTCTTGTCGCACTTGATCCTGGATTTGCTGTAGGTGGGGCTCAGCTCCAGAATCTCGAATCCGATGAATTTGTTAAACTCGTTTGCATACAGCTCAGCGATCATCTTCTCCCTGATCGCATTTTCTTTCTCATTGCGTGCCTTTCGCATAATTACGCAGTTCTCCTTAAATATTCGTATATTTTCAGCCGGGATCTCTTTTCCCGGACTTCTTAATTGCCCGCCGGGGCTACATTACTCCGCTTTAAGCCCGCGTGCCGCTGGGCCGCATTACTCCGGCACATATCCGTAGAAGAACATGTGCCCTGCCCGGTAAAAGAAATTGTCACCCATAAATTCACGCTTCATGGAATCGTAGTTCTCTGTGAGCCAGTCCTGGGCGTCCTTGTAGGCCTTATTGTCGGGTTCCTCCATGACCAGAGCGTTGTACTCACGGGGAACATAGGAGAACAGTGCCTCAAAGAGAGTCCCCCTCTCCTTTCTGGAAAGACCCACCGTGGAAATGCAGGAATCCACAAGGACGATGTCCTCAAGATATGAATCCAGCATCTGGGCGTATACCTTTCTTCCGGCATAGAAGTCTCCGGAATATTTATCGAGATTGATGAGCTCCAGAATGTGCTCAAATCTGCCGTCCTCATCCGGATAAGCCAGAGCGCAGTCGTGGTCAAATTCCCTTATATATACGATCCCGCCGGGGTTCATCCTGTCCACTACCTGCCGCAGCTTCCTGGAAGGATCACTGGAATCCCTGAGGATCAGGGTAAGATCCACAAAATCAAATCCGCGGATCTCATTGTCGGACATGATCTGATCCATCTCATCCTCGAAATTATCGTGCTCCATGTTCCCCACATAGAAGCGATTTGCGCCGCCGTTGCCGTATTTCTCATTGGCCTCCTCACATTCCTTCTCGGTGTTCACAAGGCTGTAAACGTGAGCGAATTCAGGCCTGTTGTACTTCTTCATGTAAGTGTCCGCATCGTAAACTGCAGGAGCGAAAAGGGTAAGCCCCTCCTTGCCCTCAAGAATCTTATCCCATATCTCTTTTTCCGTCTTCTTTACAGCTTCGTAGTCGTAGGAAATTCGCTTCCTCTCTTCAGGGGACATTCCTTCCGCGTAAAAGAAATTTGATACATTCCTCTTCTTTCGAACCCTCAGGGCTTTGCCGTTTTCATCCTTAAGGGCTTTGACGATATCGTTTATGGCAGCGTTGAACTGCATGGGATTGTAGTACACGCCCTGATAATTCAATGCCTTTTTTACATTTTCGGGAAGGTCCTGGGGTCTTTGAAACTCCGGGCTGAACACAGGGATGATATTCTTTTCGAATTTAACGGCGTGCTCAATCTCCCTGCGGACCCAGTCACCGTCGTTCTTGCAGCGGTCAAGCGCTCCGGAAGTCAGGATCAGAACGAAGTTGTCGGATCTCTCGATGTTGTTGAGGATCTGAGTGGGGAACTCCCCGCTTCCGATGGAATCGTTGTCAAAAAAGGTTGTGTAGCCCTTCCTGTTCAGCGCCATCTTAAGAGACCTTGTCAGTTCTATTCCCCCGTCTCTTCGGTAACTGAAGAAAATATCCACTTATAATACCTCCTTATCAACGTATGCCTCTGCCTCGAAGTAGTCCTCAAAAACCTTTATCTCAATATTCTCATCCTCACTTCCCGGACGATACATGAAAACATGATGGGGATGCCCGTAGTTTCGGACAAAGTTCTCTATGAACTCCTCACCATAGTACTTAGTCATGATCTCCTTGTCGTCCACCGTGCGGGCGATAATCTTAAAGCCAAGGGCATGGCTGTAGGCATTTACAAGGTCCTCGTTTTCATCGTTCACGATGCACACCAGCTTGGTCACCCTCTGCAAAAGAGGCACCACCATCCGAAGGAATCCCTTCCAGGGTTCATTGGAATACAGGGATACCAGCCAGTTGCTCTGGGTTATGGAAAAGCCCGCCAGTCCGTCTTCGGTCAAAAAACATTCATCATCCCCGTAGCTGTTCTCCTCCGGGGGCGCAGTATAGTCACCGCGGAAAAGATATTTCCTGTTAAAGGCAAAGGCTCTGTTAAATATCTCGCTGCTGACTCTAAGAAGCGCAACACTCTCGCCTTCTTCAGGGTGAAGCATCTGAACAAAGTCTCCCTTTACAAATGACTTAAGCTCTTTTTTTGCCTCATCGGGCATTTCCTTATATTCATGCCAGTAATCCATATCAGCCATGGTTTCCTCCTTATATAAGTCACCCAAAAACATTTCCGGCGACTCATTTTATTATACCGCAAGAAAGGATTTCTTATTATATAAAAAATCCCCCTAAAGGAGACTTTGGATATTTCCATTGTCTACCTTAGGGGAATCTTATCTCTTTCATCAGTTCTCATAATCATCCAAAAAGTGATGCCGCACGCCGTCTTTCTTGTAGCAGATAACGGTGTCCAGGTTTACATTCTCAACGCTGGCAAAGATATTGGCCTCCACATAGGGATTGGTCTCCTTAAGCTTCGCGATGAGTTTCTTGGTCTCCGGCCTTTTGGAAGAAGTAGTGCCGTCTTCGTGGCAGGTGGAGCAGGTCTCGGTGAAGTGGCAGGCGCACTGCAAAAAATGCAGGTCGTTATAATCGCGCCACGCGCAGATGTCGCTCTCCCTTACAAAGTACAGTGGCCTGATCAGTTCCATGCCCTCGAAGTTGGTGCTGTGAAGCTTTGGCATCATGGTCTGGATCTGCGCTCCGTGGAGCATTCCCATGAGGATGGTCTCGATAACGTCGTCGTAGTGATGACCCAGAGCGATCTTGTTGCAGCCAAGCTCCTTAGCCCTGCTGTAAAGATAGCCTCGTCTCATCCTTGCGCACAGATAGCAGGGATTCTTCTCAATGGTATCCACCGCATCAAAAATCTCGCTCTCAAATATGGTTACGGGAATCCCCAGTGCCTTGGCGTTGCTCTCAATAAGCGCTCTGTTCTCCTTGTTGTAACCGGGATCCATAACCAGAAAGGTCAGCTCAAAGTTGCACTGCCTGTGCTTTTGGATCTCCTGGAAAAGCTTGGCCATCAGCATAGAGTCTTTTCCCCCGGAGATGCAGACCGCAATGTGGTCACCCTCCTCGATAAGGTGATACATCTTGCAGGCCTTTGCAAAGGGTGAAAAGAGCTGTTTATGGAATTTTTTCCTTATGCTGAGCTCGGCCTTTTCCCGCCTTTCCTCCAGGTCTCCATACTCGGAAACCTTGGCACACACATATCCTGTGTAGCCGCCCGAAAGACTGTAATGCTCCCTATCTTCAAGGAAAGCGATATCCCCGAAATCTCTGGTCTTTCTGCCGTAGTCGCAGTAGAAAACCAGGATCTTATCCTGAGGCAAAGCCGCTATATCTTTTTCCACCTCTTCATATTCCCGGTCAAAAGAAACAGCTACTGCCCCGGGCATCATGCCGTAATTCATGGCGGCTTCGTCCCTTATATCAACGAGAAGATAGCTGTCTTTCTGTAATTGTTCAAGTTCCTGTAAAGTTATTTCTTTCATTCTTATTCTTTCCCATTAACTAAAGCGCGTACAAACTACCAATACATCACAAATCAAATATGTGAGGATGACATCTTATATCATTCTACACTATATGCGTCAATGGGGCCAATAATTCCAAGAGCAAGAGGAACATCGGGGTTTCCCCAGGCAATCGCTAACCTTGACATATTCTCACAGAACTCTGATGTTGCCAACAATTAAATTTTGTTTGATGGAATTTCGTTTGGAATCACAGGAAGATCATGAACATCACAATGGCGAAGCCGATGGTAAAGGCCAGGGCTCCTCTGTCATTGTCCTTCTTTAAGGCGATCTGAGGGATTTCCTCTATGGTGGTGTAGACCAGAGCTCCGCCGGAAACCGCCATTATATAGGGCAGAAAGTTCGGGAAAAGAACTATCGCTACCACCGTGATGATCCCAAGGAGCGGGATAGGTGCTCCGGAAATAACTCCCATAAGAAAGGCCTTACCTGTCTTTGCGCCATTTTCCCTAAGCCACAGTGATACATTGAGGGCTTCGGGGATGTTCTGAAGCGCGATGGCAACTGCAAGAACCAGGGCAACCGTTGAGGATATCCACTCCGTCTCCATGAAGTGGGCAGCATAAATAGCTCCCAGAGCGACACCTTCGGGAGTGTGATGAACTACTTCTTTGAGAACAGCCTTGATCTCAGGTTTCAGCTGGCTTTCAGGTCCTTCTGTGATGTCGGAATAAACATGGGTGTGAGGTACCAGCTTATCAAGAAGGATCTGAAGGAGCACTCCAAGGCAAAAGCTTACGGTAACGGGAATGATACCTCTGTGAGCATTTTGGGAAAGCCCGTCCACAGCAGGCTCGATCATGCCCCAGACACCTACCGAAAGCATAATGCCTGAACCGGCCCCCACAAGGATTGCTCTCATGTTGTCCGAGACCTGATCCTTCTTGGCATAGATTATGAGTGAACCGAGAAGTGTTCCGATAAGGGGAATGAGCATTCCGAATATGGTCTCGGTGTCAGACAGGGTGTTGGCGCTGTCCAGGTGAGTAATGAGGGAGCGAAAGCCGATGAATATCAGGATCGTTCCTCCCATGATCTCAGATCCGGATTTGTAGCGATCGCCGAAGACGCTTCCGATCTTAACTCCCATCATGGAGATAGCAAAGGTGATAACGCCAATTACGATTACCGCGAAGATAACATTGCTGATGCGGCTTGCTTCAAAGACCTCTACCGGAACCGCAACAAAGGTGATGCCCACCGCCAGTGCATCGATGCTGGTGGCCACAGCCATCATGAACATCGTCTTAACATCAAATCCGGGCGGAGTATCTTCATCCGGCCCCAGAGCTTCCTTGATCATGTTGCCGCCGATAAGGGACAACAGTATAAATGCGACCCAGGGGGCCACCATGCTGATGAACCTCTCGAATCTTGAGCCCACAAGATAGCCGATAAGAGGCATCATGCCCTGGAAGGTTCCAAACCATACACCGCAGAGCAGATATTCTTTTTTGGTAAGCTTGCCCGCGGACAGTCCTTTGCAGATGGATACCGCAAAGGCGTCCATGGCAAGACCTATTGATAAAAGCAGTAATTCAAATAAACCCATTGTGTAACTCCTTTGTCGTTATTAAAAATCCTCGTCCTCGGTGCCTAGGCTGCAGTGCCTAGAAATCTTCATCCTCGGTACCAAGGCCGCAGCACCTAGATATCCTCGTCCTCGGTACCAAGGCCGCAGCACCTAGATATCCTCATCCTCGGTGCCTAGGCCGCAGTTCAGCATCTGCGTGTATTTGGCGTTTGCCTCTTCGGCAATTTTCTTGTTATGCCAGGCATCCACGTCGCTGCAAATAGCCAGCATCTCATCCACGATAAGCTCCGCAGTCCGGGGCTTCACGTTGTACAGATACGAAAGCATCCTGTCCATGGCCTTGGGGCTGCCCAGCTGCTTGGCAATCTGCTCCCCAAGCTCCCTGGGAAAACCCAGCTCCATCACCGAGGCCACCAGCTCATCCTTCTTCTTGGCCCATTCCATCCGACTTATTGTCATAGCTTGTACCCGCAATCTGCTTTCTCCGGTCCGTCGATGCCTGACTCGTAGTGAGCCCTGAATTCCATGTTGATCTCACGAATTTCCTTCTTGCCGTCAATATAGTCCTGATACATGTCCGCAAGTCCCGCCATGCACCCATCGCAGGAACCGCTGATGTTGCCTATGGATTCAGCGACTATGCGCTCCCGCTCTTCTTTAGTTGTATCCTTGATTAAAATTGATCCCATTGTTGTTCCTCTTACTTCTATTATTCTTCGTTGAACTGAGCCGCGCGCGCACCGGCGCGGCGTATACTCGTGGCATGACATTTTTGCCCCGCGCACCGGCTTCAGTATATTTTCTCGATCTGCCCCTCGATTCCATACATTCTCATGAATTCATCAAGGTCACCGCTGCCCCTTATGAGCATAACCTCCTCGAAGGCTCCTGTGTGAATGTCCTGAAATCCCGCAACCTGCTCACCATTGCAGATGCTGGCCTTGATCACAGGACGCAGATTCTCTTTATCATAGGTTTTCCTGGCACTCTTTTTCTTAAAAAACATAGCTGCCCTGCATCCTTCCCGGCCGCCCGCGGCGGCACACTCAACCATCCGAACAGGTTTGCATGCGGTGTCACGTCTACCGACTCACATTGCTCTACCCGCGGTGGCACGTCCAGCCACAAGCACCAATCCGCCCGCAGCGTCTCGTCTATTCAAGTCACGTTTACCCGCGGCGGCACATCACACGATTGAGTACTGCATAAGCTCATACTTAAGCTGCGTGCCCTCTGCTATTCCTTCCGGCAAAAGAGCTCTCGCAACCAGCTTAAGATCCTCAGAATCTATATCCGTTCTTTTCAGATTGGCGTAGTCGCCGTCAATGCTAACAACCACATAGTACCATGTTTCCATATATATTCCTCCTGCCGCATTTTCTATGTATCATTTTACAAAAATGTTTCTATTGTACAAACCTGAATTCAGGTTTTTCTTGTGTCTGGTAAAACCAGATGTGATTGCGCGATGAGCATGTGAATTGAGCTTTTTCTTGTGTCTAGCAAAACCAGATGTGGTTGCGCGATGAGCATGTGAATTCAGCGCTTTCCGACGCAAAGTATTCTACAAGCTGATTGAGTCGGTAAAACAACCCCAAAACTTGACGTCATATCGATAAATAGCCTGTTTGAGCGCATGGTTATCGGGATAGCGTTCTCGTTCTGCACTTTCCGTATGTTATTTCGTCAATGCCACCGACGCAAAGCCCCAGCACAGACAATTGCGTCGGAACCCCCTTGTAGAAATCATCGAAATCTTGTCTTTTCCCCAAAAATCAGTATCTCAAGCTATCATCAAACGGTATTTATTTCAAACTGCGCTCCCGGAACCAATCAGTATCGCAAATTCATTCCGCGAACCAATCAATATCGCGGATCGCACTCCCGGGACCAATCAATATCGCAGATCACATTCCGCGAACCAATCAGTATCTTACATCAAAAGACCTCTCGTCGGGATAAGGTTCCAGTTCTGTCCGCTCTATGCTTGATATATCAATGAATCTGCCGCTGCGAATAGTGGCAATAAACCGATCTATCTCCGCCTCATCCCCCTGGACCTCGCAGGTGACAGAGCCGTCATATTCATTTCTCACATATCCTGTCAGCCTGTGCATGTTTGCGGCGTGCATGGCCGTGTACCTGAAGCCCACGCCCTGCACCATTCCGTAGAAGCACAGCCGATATCTCTTTTCCATGATTTATACCCTAACCTCTTGTCTTCCACCGCGGAGAATCACTACCGCGAGTAGCTATGCTTCGCCACGAAGACTCTCTTCCACAATTGTATATGTTCCCCGCTGAGCCTCGCTTCCGCGAGCAGCTATGTTCCTGCGCGGAGACTCTCTTCTGCATGTAGCTATGTTCCCCGCGGATTGGGTGCTATAGTTGGGAAACGTTTGGAAATATTCCCATCAATTCTTTTGATTTTTTCCAAAATTCTTAAAAAAGATCGCTTTTGGTCGAAATTTGTCAGGCGCTTGGAAATATATCGCAAAATGTGCGGGTTTATTTTCAAAAAAACTTGTGTTTTGGAAAAAATGGCACTCTCACCCTATCTTCCAAGGAAAATCACGATCTCTATCTGTTTAGCAGCGCCTCCATGAACAAGTAGCCTTGATCTTACGAGTAGCCTCATCTTACGATCGGTCGGTCGGCCTTTGCGATCCTGCCCACAAGAATGTATGTAAACAGGAACATCACTGCGACGAACCCGAGGAAATACCAGCTTCCTTCCTGGGCTTCCATGGTGGCGATGTAGTCATATGCCCCGTGCAAAAGAGCCGGTGCCACAACCGCAACGATCCTCATGAACCGGGAAGCCGATGCCATGCCTCTGTAGTCATATTTCTTGGCGATGCCGTAGAATATTCCCATGAACACGCCGAAGCACGCGTGGCCGGGGATGGCGGTCACGGCTCGGACGATGGCTGTGCCAAAGCCGTACATCATGACATAGCTGATGTTTTCCCAAAGGGCGAATCCCAGGGAGACAAAAACCGCATACACAACGCCGTCGTACTGGCAGTTGAACTCTATGCTGCGCCAGGTTTTGCGCTTCATCATCAGGTATTTGGAGCTTTCCTCGGCGAAGGCCACGATGCCAAAATACAAAATGATGTTGTACAGCGGCGATTCATAGGGCACGGTCATATCCAGTATCACCGACAGCACGCGCTCCTCTACAAGGGCGATCAGCGCCGAGAACACGCCGGCCTTGATCAGTTCCCAGATCATGTACCCGCTCTCGTGCTCAAGCTTGTCGGAGCGATAAACCTTCACCATTAAAAATATCGCAGGAACCACCGCCGCTGCGATAAGAAGTCCATGATAAACCAGATATGGTGCTACAAGAAAATAGAACATTTCGTTACCTCTTTTCCCTCATCTTCCTATTCTGTTCCTTTTATTATAGCGTAAAAATCCCCCGGCGCCACATAAGACGCCGGGGGCTGATACAAAATCTTATTTCATAATTCGATCACGGTATAGGTGTCGCGGACCTTCTTGGATTCGTAAAGTGCCTTGTCGGCGGTTCCGATCAGGTTGTTTACGAGCTCAGTTCCGAAGGCGCCGCCAAAACTCATGGTCAATCTCACTTCAGGCTTACCGTCCAGCGTTATCTCTTTTACCGCGGATCTTAGCTTGGACAGCTTGTGCTCCAGGTTCGCCTTGGTGATGTCAAAGAATACCATCATGAATTCATCGCCGCCGTAGCGGATGACAACATCGTCTTTTCTGACGGAATGCGCAAGCAGCCTGGCAACCTTCTGGATCGCTTCGTCGCCGCTCTGGTGGCCGGCGGTGTCGTTGACCTGCTTGAACAGATCGATATCGGCCATGACTACAGCGTGGCAGGGCTCGAAGACCAGTTTTTCATCCAGGAATCTTCTGTTGCGGATTTTGGAAAGGGAATCTATATAAATTTCCGCCTCGAACTCGGAGATCATCTTCTGCTGAGCCAGATTCTGCAGCTTGGCGTCAGTGGTATCCATGCAGCCATAGACCAGGTGAGCGATTTTTCCGTCTTCATCCCGGTCGCCCACCATAAAGACGCCGTTGAACCAGCGGTTGGCGCCCTCACTGTAAAACTCCAAGCTTGAGGAGCCGTACTCTTCAACTGCCGCAAGAATAGTATCTAAGTTAAGCCAGTCGTAGAGGTTTTTGCGGAAGTTCTCGGCAACCGAAGAGTCCACGTTGTTTTTGAGGAACTGAAAAGCGTTCGGGTCCTTGGGAACCGCTTCCACATATTCATTGGTACTGATCATACGGTAGCTTAGATCCTTGACATCGATAAACAGGGAGAAATTGAAGACCTTGCCGATGGCTTCAATGATCTTGACATGCTCCTCCCGCTCTACCTCGGCCGTGATATCTCGATAGCACCCCATATAAATCTCCAAAGTGCCGTCATCAGGGCGTCTTATGAATCTTCCCGCTCCGGTGACCCAGATGATGCGACCATCCTTCCGCTGCATGCGATAGGTTGCATGGGTGATATCGGGAAGCTCCCGGTGCATTTTGACGGAATCCCAGAACAGCTTCACAATGCCGTCACGCTCTTCGGGAACAAGGGTCCTCGCCCAGCTGTCAAACTCATTGGGCATATCCTCCAGTCCGTTATACCCCAGCATCTGCCTGGTCTCATCGTTGAACTCAAAGCTCAGCAGGTTCTCATCCCTGTCAAAGGTGCAGACATACATGCCTGCCTTTAGTCCTTTGGCGAACATGTCATCTCTGAACCTGGCAATCCGATATTGGTTGTTAGCTTTTTCGATCCTTCTGTTGCACTCGATAAGAAGCTCTTGCTGTTCCTTTGGGTAAGCAGACAGATCAAACAGCGGCGTTACGTCATCTACCTCATCACTCGCCTCAGCAGCAAACTTTCCTACCCCTTTGCTCATGTTATCCACTACTTCGTTTCTGTACATCAGAGCCTCCAATCAGGTTACTGTCGTGATATATTTATGATAATTCAAATCATTAATTTACCTTATATAGTTATTTTAGCAGTTATTTGGTAAATATCAAAATTTACTTAGGTTTTTATGGGGGTGTTACTATTTTTATTGTTAAGCGCCCTTAGCATTTCCATGGCCTTCTCATAGGACTTCCGCATTTTCTGTGGGCTGTTGACAAGGATGCCCAAAGCCTTGGCTTTTTCGACCAGAGCTTCGTTATCGCTGATGAACATGATGATATTTTCAGCGGATCCAATTACCTCCTCAGCGTCGGAAGGCAATATCCGTTTCACACCGGCGTGATGCCTTTCGCAGAGCATAGATACCTGCTTGGAAAACAGTTCATCTTCTTTAGTTTGAAGGCATATAATGATTTCTTTTTCCATATTGTATTCTTCCTTAAGTGTCATGTCTTTGTCCCATCGTGTGTCACGTCTTTGTCCCATCGTGTGTCACACCTTTGTCCCGTCACGTATCACGCCTTTGTCCCATCGTGTGTCACGCCTTTGTCCCGTCATGTGTCACCTCCGCAGCCGGCCGCACCCCTTGGCACTGCTTGCCGGCTGCCTTTGGCGCAACCTCTCAAAACGCCCTTACGTAGCCTACTTCCGTGTACACCATCCCGTGCTTGCCCCGCTCCGACTTCATCAGGGAGATCCCGTTCACCCTCGCGGGTTCACTCTCCTGAAACTCCGGCAGGAAAGCTTTATCCCTGGTGCACTCGGCCCTTCGGATCAGCGTCACATGAGGCAGGAACTTTTTCCGGTCAAAAGAGATATCTTCGTCCAAAAGAGCCCCTCGCAAGCGCTTAACATAGTCCCGAAGTGCCTCATTCTCCTCAAAGTCCGCAAAAAACATATCTTTGAAAGGCCGATATCCACTGAGCTTAACGGAAAACGACCGCAGCGGAACACTCTTCATCACTTCCACTATCTGCTCAGGATCGTCATTCTCGCCAATGAAGGCCAGCGTCATGTGCAGATTCTCCCTGGGGGTGTAACTGCCCTTAACGCCGCTGCGCCTAAGGTCATCCTGGATCTCCTCCAGAGAATCCAGCATATTTTCATCAAAACAAATGGCAATGAAAAGTCTCATATGGTGTACCTCGTAGCTTTTCTTTTATTTTACCAAAAAAGCTGCCACATTTCTGTGACAGCCTTGAATATAGGAAAGTGCATAACTACGAAAAGTTCTTTTCAGGTCCGGGGATTACGGCATGAAATGAGTTTTTAGAATCTTACAGTAAGGCAAAAAAAATATTACTGTACGAATCTGAAATCGCAATTCAAACAGTAATAATTCATCTCCAAACAAAGGATTTATGCTATATTCTTATGCTTATATGTAAAATATGGATCTAAATAACGATAATCCGTCCCGGGTAGGGCATTTTGTCTTTATAATTTACGGCAGGGAATAGGAAATCGGATCTGTACAGTAAGCTTAGAATTTGATTACTGCACAGAATACAAAAACTGAATCCTGCAGCCCGGTTTCCCAAACAATTCAAAAAGAAGCCTAATCCACCTGCCTCTTTATCCCGCCATCCCGGGAATGTATGCCGCCAGCACCGCCAGCAGCACCGCAGGCAGCATATTCGCCACTCTCAGCCGCTTCCCCCATACAAGGTTTATTCCGACGCAGAATATGAGAATTGATCCCACCAGCGACAGGAATCCCACAGCCGTATCCGTCATAAGGGGCGAGATCAGCTTCGCGATCAGCGTTATCGAGCCCTCAAACACAGCAATTGGAATCGCGGAAAAGACACATCCCTTTCCCATCGATGACGTCATTACCGCAATGATAATAAGATCCAGCACCGACTTAACAGCAAGAGTCGAGTAATCCCCCATAACTCCGTCCTGAATTGCCCCGACAATCGCCATGGCTCCTATGCACACCGTAAGTGATGCCGTAACAAAAGCATCCACGAACATCTTATCCTTGCTGTTGCCGGTTTTTACCTTAAGCCACTCTCCGAACCTCTCGAACCCTCTTTCAATCTTTAGGATCTCGCCGATCAAAGTTCCGATGGCCAGAGTAAGCACCACCAGCATTGACTTTCCGCTCACAAGCCCCGTGCCCTCTATCGAGAGCATTCCCTGCATCGCTCCGGCTATTGCAATGAACAGAACGCTCATTCCGCAGGTTTTAGTGATCGAGTCCTGCTGCTCTTCAGAAAAAAGATTTCCCACAAAGCGCCCCAAAAGGCCGCCCGCCAAAATACACACAACGTTGATTATTGTCCCAAGCCCTATCATTTTCTGCTTCCTTCAGTCCTTAAGTAGTCTGCATTTCCCGTTATGAAGCCTGTTCCAGGGCCATCTCGGAATTGATGAGATCCTCATTTGCCACCATAGCCTGCAAAGTCATGGTAAGAAGCTTGTCCAGTTCCCAGCCAAGTTGCTGAGCCCCGCGCTCGATCACTTCTCTTGAGCAGCCCGCCGCAAAACCCTTGCTCTTGTACTTCTTCTTGAGGGACTTAAGCTCCATGTCCTTGGTGCTTTTCGACGGTCTCATCAAAGCTGCTGCCCAGATAAGCCCTGTAAGCTCATCCGCAGCAAAAAGAACCTTCTCCATCTCGTGAGTCGGTTCCACATCTATAGTCTTGCCGCATCCCACCGTGATCCCGTAGCCGTGGGAACATACGGAGTGAATGATATCTTCACTGACTCCGCCTTCCCTGAGAAGCTCCGGCGCCTTGAGGCAATGTTCCTCGGGATACAGCTCAAAATCAATATCATGCAAAAGACCTACAATCCCCCAGTGCTCAGCTTCTTCGCCGTAACCAAGCTCCCCCGCGTACCACTTCATTACAGCTTCAACAGTGAGCGCATGCTGAATATGAAACGGGTCCTTGTTGTACTTTTTCAGCAGTTCAAATGCTTCATCTCTTGTGATCATTCTTTTCTCCTCCAAACTTAAAAACCTTTTCTCTCCCTGGCTTTCCGGATCAGCGCCTCCGCCTCGTCAAAGGCTCCGGGG
>ODAI011179832.1_pt1 | contig 13961 bp, 16 predicted proteins | sample 1539321 | NCBI WGS metagenome assembly ODAI01 (sample SAMN02144231, study PRJEB22623) | gut metagenome | biome: sheep rumen | host: Ovis aries | place: New Zealand
AAGGTTTGCCTGTACACGGCATTCGGCAAGACAAGCTACGGCTACGACTGGGACTACAGAGCAAGCGGCACATCGGCAAAAATCAGCTGCACATATGATTTTAAGACAAATAAATATACATTCAAGGCAGTAGGTCAGTATGCAGGAGTAACAAACGCTGTTCTTAAGTATGCGACAATCGACGGCAAGTGGCACAATGTACCCATCCGTTACACAACCGACAAGAACCTCAACGTTACGGGCGTTCAGACCGGCAAGGAGTATATCACAAACAACCGTTACTCCGGATAATTAAGCTAACTACTCACTTTTTCATAAATAACCTCACTATCAAAAGTAACAAACACAAAACGCGGAGAATAATTCTCCGTGTTTTGCTTTTAAAAACATTTTTGGTTTAATATATTGAAATGCAAAAATAAATGTGCTATAATATTATCCGTTAAAGAAAATATATGGGCCATTAGCTCAGCTGGGAGAGCGCCAGGTTCGCAATCTGGAGGTCAGGGGTTCGATCCCCCTATGGTCCACCAGAAACGCTTCACTGACGTGAAGCTCAATGAATAGTGAATAATGAATAATGAATAGTGTATAACAGATGAAACTTTATGGCGTTTCCGGTGTATTATTCGTTATTCGTTATTCACTATTCTTTATTCATTTAAAATGGGGTTACTCTTTTTTCTTATCGTGAGTTATGTGTTATACTTTCGGTTAGATAAAACGCAATTTATTTTGGAGGTATCATTATGTCAAAAGACGAAAACAGATTCAAGGTTCTTTATAAGGAGGGCTCCCAAATTAAAGATGCTGGTGTACGTCAAATCCTCGTAGATACCGAAACAGGCGTAAACTACCTTGTATGGAAATCCGGTTATGCAGGTGGTATTACTCCGCTGATGGATTCCGAAGGGAAAGTAATCGTCACGAAAGAATAACTTCTGATTAATATGATAATGATTTCTATCTATATAAAAACCCCCGCCTGCTCACGTAATGTGAACAGACGGGTAAATTTTATGCCTTAATTTTATGGCTTTATAGCCGTTTGAGATAATACGCGGCTTTTGAAGCGTACATCGCTTTGTCGGCTCTTTTGGTAAGTTCCTCTGCCGTCAAGCCCTGATAATCCTTTTCACGGGCGTATCCTGCGGCTATGCTCATAGAGAAATCAAACGTATCGCTTGACCACTTGCTTGTTTCCTCCTGCAAACGGACAAGAATATTATCTGCTTCTTCCTTCTCTATATTTGAAATAACAACAAATTCGTCGCCGCCGGTTCGGTAGCATTTTCCTGTGCCGCCGACGGCTTTTTCTATACACCGCGCCGCTCCGGTGATAAGCTCATCTCCTGCGTCATGACCGATATTGTCGTTGACCGCTTTTAAGCCGTTTATGTCAAACACAAATACCGTAAAGTTATCAGGCAGTTCGGTATAATAACGGTATCGCTCTATATCTTCCGAATACGCATAGCGGCTGAATACGCCCGACAGCGGATCCTTCATCAATTTGTTTTGTTGGCTTGTCAGCTGTTCGTCCGCCGCCATCTTATAAAATCCTGCGTAATGAATAAACATCAGCGTTACGCCTAATGTCAGCGCGACATACGCCGTTCTGCATTCTCCGCCGAGCACCTCCTGAAAGACAATTCCTGCTACAATTAGTAAAATTACGGAAATCAGCGAGGCCCTTTTTTGCTTGCGGTACGAAAGGCTGAATATTAAAAATTCAGCCGCCGTCAGCACAATCATAAACAGGTAGAGCGTAATATATACGCCGTAAAGCGGACCGTGCGAATAATTGTGATGTTCGTCTATAACGACCATCCAACCGTTGAAGCTTGCTATGATTTGGAAAACCGCATTGCACCCAAGCACAATCTTTATTACCTTAAAAATGCGGTTTTTCAGCTTCATCTGTGCGACAATTGCTCCTCCTGCCATCGGCGTGAGGATATAATCAATGCACTTGACCGCCGACAGTACCCATACAGGCACTGCCGTGTTGCCGTTTAGCTGAACCCCGAGCCATTCCGCAAGGGCGGACAGAGCGACTATTCCGTAGGTCAAATAAAAAAGATGCTTATCTTCCTTGCAAATCCAACTGTTTTCGTGTACCAAAATACACAGAACACCCAATGCTATCCAGCAGAGTATAATTAAAACAGTATAGTAACTAATCAAGCTCCGTTCCCCCCTTCGAAAAGTATATTCAAATACATTCATTTTCATAAAGCACATTCTAATTATTTATCTTTTTGAAATCAAATTCAAGAGAGTGTACCAGAAAGTCACATCAAAATTTTAATCAAATTATTGCTTTTTATTTTAAATAATGTAAACTATAATTATACAGTATACGAGGAGTATTTAAGGATGAGTATGCTATTTGCGGATACCCTGAAAAAACTAAGAATAGAAAAAGGACTCACACAGCTTGATTTGGCGGAACAGCTTTTTGTTTCGCGGACATCGGTTAACCGCTGGGAAAACGGTACCCGTCTGCCCGACGCTATGATGATTGTCAGACTGTCGGAAGCTTTGGGAGTAGGCCTCAACGTACTGTTTAATGCGGCTGCCGAAAGCGACGGCTGCCCCAATGTTATAATGCTGGACGACAACAAAATCGTCCTAAACGGCGGTATGAAGGTTTTGGAGGAAGTAATGCCAAACGCCGCGGTGACAGGCTTTACCAAGCCGGCAGAGGCAATCGAATTTGCCAGGCATAACCAAATCGCGCTCGCTTTTTTGGACATCGAGATGGGAAGCGTCAGCGGACTTGACGTCTGCCGCGAGCTGCTCAGTATCTTTCCGAGAACAAACGTGATATATCTTACGGCGTACCCGTCGTACTCGCTTGACGCTTGGGAGACCGGCGCGTGCGGCTTTATGCTAAAGCCCATTACCGCAGCAGACGTTAAAAAACGGCTTAAAAATTTGCGGTTCCCGCTTTTGCAGGGAGGAACTGAAGAATGGTAAGCATATTTGAACTCGTTGAATACTGCGCAGTAAGCGCAATGTTTGTTTTGATGCTTATGGCGCTCGGCATTGCTGTAACCATGCCTGCATTAGACCGGTGGAGCAAGCGCTTTTTCATTGTCTCCCTGTCGCTTTTAATGCTGTGTGTAATCGTTTGCCTTATTGACGGGATTATCTACAAAAATCCAAACTTTATAATTTTAGAAAAGATTGTCGTATACTTTGAAGCTTTGCTTGTGTCGATTCTAATGCCTCTGCCTACAATTTTGCTTTTGCACTACTGCGGAGAAAGCGTTAAGAGCAGCAAGCTGTTTCACACTGTGATTTTGCTTTGGCTTATCTACTTCTTTGCGCTTAGTATTGGGCAGTTTACAAATTGGTTCTATGTTGTAACTCCTAATAATGAATTTATCCGCACGTCGTTGTTACCATTGCTGATGCTTCCGCCGGTACTCGGTATGTTCGTTAATATTGCGGGCTTAATCCGCAGGCGAAAAAAACTGTCAACCCGGTATTTGGTCGCTTTCTTAATCTATTTGCTGCCTTTTACAGGCTTACTTACCGTGCACGCGTTCATCGACATTGCGCCGTTCCTTTTCTCAGGAGTAGGTATCTGCGCGTTTTCGATGTGCTATTTCATTGTCTCAGACCAAATTATTCATAATTTTCATCAGCAGCGCGAGATTGCAAATCAGCGTGCCAACGTTATGGTGCTTCAAATGCGCCCTCATTTCATTTACAACACGATGATGAGTATTTACTACCTTTGCAAGCAGGACGCTGACAAAGCGCAGCAGGTAACGCTGGACTTCACCACCTATCTGCGCAAAAACTTCACGGCTGTCGCAAGCGAAGAAGCTGTACCGTTCAAGGACGAGCTCGAACATACCAAAGCGTACCTTGCCGTGGAACAGGCACAGCATGAGGATATGCTCTGCGTCGATTATGACACTCCGCATATAGATTTCAAAGTGCCGCCGCTCACCTTGCAGCCGCTTGTGGAAAACGCTGTAAAGCACAGCTTAGACCCGAACGGTGAGGCGCTGCATATCTATGTCAAAACACGGCTGACGGATTCGGGAAACGAGATTATTGTCGAAAACAACGGACTTGATTATCAGCCGTCTACCTACAATGAACCTCATACTGCACTCGCGAATATTCAGCAGCGGCTTAATATGATGTGCAAAGGAACATTAAAAATCACGCCGCGTGAAGGCGGCGGAACGGTTGTAAAAGTTACAATTCCCAATACAAAACAATAAACCCCTCTTCATTAAACAGCCGGCGAATCAATTCGTTTGATTCGCCGGCTGTTGCTTGTGAATTTATCACTTTTCCGCTGAATAGTCCGACCAATTTCCGGCGGAATATCTGCGCTTTGATTTCATAACGCCGGGATCTGCCTTCGGTTCTACGGACACATCAATTTTGTAAATCTTACCGATAAGGCCGTTGTTGTACGGAATATCGGTTGTCTGGAACGCTTCCTTACCCTCGGACACCTCTCTGTCGGTAACGCCCGAGTCAAAAATAATTCCCTGATTTCCCCACGGAGCTTTGATTCGGTAAATATCGGAATTATCAATCCGCTCCATTTGGAAGCCCGGCCATTCCGAAAAGTAGTAGGGTTCCTTTGTGAAGCTGTTGAACGCCAATCCGCCCCACCAGTAGGCGTAAACCTTATCCCACTTGGTTTCGCTGTTGTCGTAATAGATATAACCCGGTTCGATTTTGCTTGGATCAAGCTCTAATTCTTTTAGCATCTTCTCAAGCGGATCGCTTGTATCCTTATACTGAACGGGAGAGGCAAACTCCAAGCCTGCGACGTTCTGTGTAAAGACCGCCTCCAAAAACTCGGGATAAATACCTCTCCAATACTCGATCATATGCTCGCCGGTTTCGTTTTTGTTGAACACGAGCTTATTCTTTGGATATCCGTCCTCAATCAGCCGATTGTACATAGTCTGAGAAACGTCGCCGTTATCGCCGTTATATCTTCCTGCGTAAAAATACAAAAACGGCGCGTTATCCATATTAATTTTATCCTTCAGAAAATCCGTCCACTGCTTGTCGGCGTACATATCAAAGGTCGCCGACATCACGCCGCCTGTACCGAACTTGTCGGGGTGTGACAGAACCGTGTAAAAGGTCTCGAGACCGCCTAAGGACGAGCCTGCCAAAGCGGTATGCTCCGCGTCGGTGTAGACGTTATAGTTTTCATTCACATACGGCATAACGGTATCGCAGACGAAGTTCGCAAAGTCAGAGCCGCGCTTTTTTGTTAATTCCTCGGGCTTTACGTTTTCGGGTTCTTTTTCGGTATTTATATCGCCCAAATCGGGAACCAGCTCATCCCATCTGTAGAAGTCGTTGTTTTCGATGCCGACAATAATCGCCTTATTATCGGTGACAGACATCATACTTTCAAGGTGTTCGGCAACGTTCCAGCAAACCGTATCGTTGTCCATTCCCCTGTCCTTGCCGGTTGTAAGAATACTCTGACCGTCAAACATATAGATGACGGAGTATTTATCCTCTGAGCTTTTATCATAATTTTGAGGCGTGTAGATATAGACGAGCTTATCGCGTCCGTCAAACTTTAAGGTTTTAGTTTCAAACTTAGGGTCATAAACAGGCTCTTTTCCGGTAACATACGGAAGAAGCTCGTCTTTTTTAAGGTACCAGCCGCTGACAAAGCTGTTAAACGCAACGTCCATACTCGACTTTTCGCCGAATTTAACATGAACCATATTGTAGAGGTTTACATCCCCCTGACAAGTGAAAATATAGTTCGCGCCTTGCTCGCCGTTCTTTTTCATCTTGACCTCGGCGGTTTTGCCGGTTGATGTATTCAGAAATACCGCTGTGATATCTCCTGCGTCCTTAGCCGCGCAGACCGTCAGCGTATGAAGCTTTTGCTCATTTGTTTTCGCGGCAGCCGCGCTGTTCTGAGCCTTTGAACTGCCGGAAGCTCCCGGGTTGCCTGCGCAGGCTGTCAAAGCCGAAAGAAAAATAACCGCGCACAGTAAGCCTGATATAATTTTTTTCATTGTCTTTGCTCCTCGGTTTTCTTTATTGTTCAAACAAAACGCTCAAAAGTGTCTGCGGAATTTCCTGTACGTACGACATTCCTCTGCCTGAGTTTGACACCGCGAACAGATATACGTCACGCTCGGTATTGATATAATCAACCGCTCCGAAGTGCGGCGGAATCTGTCCGACATGACCTGAGCCGCCGTACGGCATATGCCAAAAGCCGTAGCAGTATTCCTCTGTGCTGTTCGGATTCACGGTTTGAGTCATTTGCTTAAACGCGTCGGCAGAGATAACCTTTCCTCCGCTCAGTCCGCGCATCCATTTGTCCATATCCTCAGCGTTTGATACAATATCGCCGGCACCCTTGGTTATTCCGGGATTGTAGAAACCTTCTTCTATTGATTCCGTTTTGGATAGAGCGAAAGTCCACTCGTGATTTTCCGTTACTTCATCGGTAAAGCCGGTGTGGGTCATCTCAAACGGTTCAAAAAAGTTTTTTCTGAGATAATCTTTATAGGTAACTCCGCTTACCTGCTCAACAATATCCGCAAGCAGGAAGTAGTTTGAGTTTGAATACTGATAATCGCTGCCCGGTTCAAAGATGAGCTCTTTGTCAAATATAGCCTTCTTGATTTTTTGGATATTTTCCTTCTCGTTTGTGCCTATGTCAACCGGATTAATCAGCTCAAGAAAGTTTGTCAGTCCGGAGCTCATATTAAGCAGGTTTTTGATTGTCATCTTTTTTCCGTTTTTATATTCGGGAAAATACTTGTCCAGCGTATCGTCAACACTGAGCTTTTTTTGGTCGCAAAGCAGCATAACGCAAGCCGCGCAAAATTGCTTTGAGACCGAGCCAATCGGCATTGAAGCGCCAATTGTCAGCGGCTTGCCGTTATCGTCGTTGCCTTTTGTATACTGATATACAACACTGCCGCCCTTTGAAATTTGAAGAACGCCCTTGTATGCCGCGTCCGTCAATACCTTATCGAGCTTGCTTTTCATATCCGACGTAATAGTCTCAGGCTGTGTTGTCCGGGCTTCTGTAGTTTGTACCTCCGTTGACGAAGCCGCAGAGCTTTCCGCAGACTTAGAACCGCATCCGGCAAAAGAAGCAATCATAACAATGATTAATATAATCGCTGATATTTTTTTCATAATAACACTCCTCACGTAAATTTTATAAGTATATAATAAAACAGCTGCCGACGTATATCAAGCAACTGTTTACATAATCATTAAATCATAAGGAGCCAAATTAAACTATCGGTTTAAAAAATCGGCTTTTTTCTATCGCATATACCGAAAACAGGGTATGGAGAGCCCTTGGCGATTCCGTCCGCGTAGCAAAGCAGCGGAAGCACGTTTGTCTCAAAGCGGATGATATATGAATTAATCTCTCCGTCGACGGACGCGATTTTCATCGGATATACAATCTGTTTGTCACAGAGCGTTTTCATACAGCGCTCAACGTCGTGCGGTTCAAGTCCGGTGCCCTGAGATATGAGCGGCGCGGTGACCGGAATATCGGATACCGTATAAAGATAGTAGAGGATTTTAAGAGTTTTTTTATCCGCGAACAAAGCAAAAACCTGCCTGATGGCGTCTTCGCTTTCAAAGTGCGACAAAATACCTTCTTCCTGCGGACGTATCATCAGAAAAAAGTGGCGAAAATCGTCTGAAATCCGCGCCAAGGCTAAGCCGTCGTCACACAATAGCTTAGAAAAGTAATCATTGTGTTTATCGCTTTTTTCGGGATGACCGGTAAAGGTATCGGCAAAATCTTCCGTCAAGCTCTCGTCGCCGGACAGCCCCAAAATAAGCGACCAGCAGTAATTAAACGCAGAGCGGAATGCTTCATCCTGCGGCATAGCGCTTAGCTTTTTCATCAGCGTAAGCCTTATGTCCTGCTCCTCTCTGCCAAACAGCGCGTCAATGCTTACCCCTAACGCGTCGGCAAGCTTAGGCAAAACCTCCGCGTCGGGCGTACCGCCGCGTTCCCATTTTGAAACAGCCTGAGTTGTTACGCCTATAAGGCTTCCGAGCTTTTCCTGTGTGTATTTCTTTTGATTGCGGTATTTCTTGATTTGCTTTCCGATGACGCTCATTTTCAACCCTCCGTTGATTTTATGTTATTATTGTATCAAATTATACGCTGCTTGTCTATGCTGAAATTAAATTTTTCGCATTTTGAATTTGATATTTTTGATTTAGTTCATACGTATAAAACCTATTGATTTATCGCCGTATCTTGGTTATAATTTAGTTATGGATTTTCATATAAAGAGTGGGGGACTGCGGTATGAAGAAACGCAAATTTTCAATTTTCAAAACCGAGCGGTTTGATACAAAGCCGTTTAATCCCGAAACGCAGTACGCGGTTATCCGCAGCTCAATCTGCACAGGTGAAAAGGTCGCAGGCTTTAGGGATAAAAACGGCGGACACTTTACCGAGGTAATGCTAATCCGCAACAAGCAGGATGAGCAGGAGTTTAAGGAGAGGTACGGCGTAGAAAATCTCCGCGTAGAATATTGATTGAGAGGTATAAATATGGCTTCTTCAAGGGAATATCTTGACTTTGTGCTCGAGCAGCTCTCTAAGCTTGACGACGTGTCGCACAGAGCGATGATGGGCGAGTACATAATCTATTATCAGGGAAAGGTTATCGGCGGAATATACGACGACAGGTTCCTCGTAAAGCAGACAAAATCAGCGAAAGAATTAATGCCCGGCGCCGCGCTCGAACTGCCGTATGAAGGCGCAAAGGAAATGCTTTTGGTAGATAACCTTGACGACAAAGAGTTTTTGGCTGCGCTGTTTAATGCGATGGTAAACGAACTGCCTGCGCCTAAAAAAAGGAAAAGCAAGAGGTGAGAATATGCGCCTGTTTATCAACGGCGACGATTACGGTATGAACCGAAGCTGTTCGCGCGCGATTGCCGAAGCGCTCGGCAGGGGATTGATTGACGGCACGACAATGATGGCGAACGGCGAGTACTTTGACGAGGCTGTAAAGCTTTCTTTCGAGTGCGGTTTCCAAGGTAAAATCGGCGTGCATTTTAACCTCACCGAGGGCAGACCGCTGACTAAGGAGATAACAAAAATCACCGCGTTTGTTAAAGACGGAGTTTTTCATAAGGAGTATATTTGTTCACCGCGACCGCTTACGCAATTCGAGAAAAACGCCGTATATTCTGAGCTTTCGGCGCAGGCTGAGCGAATTAAGCAGGCAGGAATAAACGTCGTCAGGGCGGATTCCCACCACTATATCCACACCATTGAGCACTTAGCGCCGATTATCGCGCGCGTTTGCAGGGAGCAGGGGATAAGGCAAATCCGCCTTAACCGCACCTATGATACGCCCGAACATCCTGTTATTACCGAAGGCAGAATATCAAATAATTTTTGGCGTGAAAACGGCTTTATCACAACCGAAAATTTCGGCAGACCGGCGGACTTGCAGTCGGGGATTGTCCGCGGATATACCGAGATTATGGTTCATCCCGACTACGATAAGGACGGAATTTTGATTGACCGAACAGGATTGTCAGATGGTTATCCGACAGGCAGTCCGCTGTCGGTTATAAACGATATTAAGAAGAATTAGGAGAATATTATGAAGGTTTTAATCATCAACGGAAGTCCGCACAAGAGCGGCAATACCTCAATCGCGATTGACGAGGTTGTTAAAACTCTCGCGGAAGAAAATATAGAAGCCGAGGTTGTGCAAATCGGCAACAAGGCGGTTCGCGGCTGTATCGCCTGCAACCGCTGCGCAGAGCTCGGACACTGCGTTTTTGATGACGAGGTAAATAAAATAGCCGAAAAGTTCGAGAGCGCCGACGGTCTGATTGTCGCTTCTCCGGTGTACTACGCCTCTGCAAACGCCACGCTGATTGCCTGCCTTGACCGCCTGTTTTACAGCACTTCCTTTGACAAGACAATGAAGGTCGGCGCGAGCATTGTTGTCGCAAGGCGCGGCGGCTGTACAGCTACCTTCGACGAGCTAAACAAGTACTTTACAATCAGCCGTATGCCGGTTGTTTCAAGCCAGTACTGGAACTGCGTTCACGGCAGAGCACCGGGCGAAGCTGCTTGTGATGCCGAGGGTATGCAGACAATGAGAACCCTCGCGCGGAATATGGCGTTTTTGCTCAAGTCAATCGCCCTCGGAAAAGAAAAGTTCGGTCTGCCCGAAATTGAACCGTGGCAGGGCACTCACTTTGTGAGAGATGATTTAAACGGATAGGGGAGTGTTAACGTGACGCAAGCGGAAAGACAAAGATTTTTGATAGAATATATGCTCGCTGAACGCGGAGAAGCGGCGGATATTCCACACGACGAATACAACCGCAAGCGACTTTTGCGTTCGCTGTTCAACGTCAGAATGCCAAAGAATTGCAGTGATGAGTTTATTCGCGTTCAGGACGAGTATTTGCGACAGCAGACTAAGGAAAAAGGCGTGACGGATATCGACGATTTACAGCCTGTCGATGGCGATATTTACCTTTGGCAGGGCGACATCACAACGCTTAAATGCGACGCGATTGTTAACGCCGCGAATTCCCAAATGCTCGGCTGTTTTTCACCGTGCCACGGCTGTATTGATAACGCGATACCCTGCTCAATCACACACAGACATACCACATCATTCAAGGCAAGTGCCTGATACATTTAATATATACTTTCAATCCGTTACAACTGCAAAAGGATTATTGCCATATTCTTCGGCATTACCGTGAGGCGCACGGTATGACGAGAGAGCAACTGAGCGCGGCGACAGGCATACTTCCCGGTATGATTATGGGATATGAAAGCCGCATATTGAACTTACACTACGACCATGCAAAAGTTATCGCCAATGCACTGAACATTGATTGCTCCCTGTTGATGGACGAATACACAAATTTCTGCAAGCCCGGTTACGGCAAACGCATAAAAACCATCCGCAGCCAATACGGTATCTCACAACAGGAATTTGCCGATATGATAGGTTGTCTGCGCTCTACCGAAAGCATATGGGAGGACGAAATCAATCACAATCATCCGAACAGGGAAAACTATCAAAAAATCAAAGACCTTGCTATTGACATAGGTTTGGATATTGCCGTGCTGATAGAAAATCCCGATCACTATGTTGATGAATACAATGTGTTCATAAAACAGGACTGCGGAAAGAAAATCCGTCAAATCCGTTTAGGACATGGTTTGGCGCCGAAAGAATTTGCTCAAAAAATCGGCTGCGACTGGCAAACGCTGGTTCATTGGGAACTCAACTGCGCACGACCATTGCGAAAATACTATGAACCGCTCAGGCAAGCGGCGGAAGAAATCGGTATAGATTTAAATCTGCTCAATGACAATCCCGATTACTTTGACAGCGACTACATAGGATTCGTCAGTGAGGATTGCGGCAAGAAAATAAGAAGTATCAGAAACGCCTGCGGCTGCGGAGTAGGAGAATTCGGGAAAATCCTCGGCTGTACAGGCGAGGCGGTTTCCAAATGGGAACAAAACCTATGCGTTCCAAAATTGAAATACTACAAAACTATTGAGCAAGTTGCATTGGATAAAGGAATCGCTATCAGTCTGTTGAATCAAACACCTGAGCTTGTTCAGGATGAATATCAGATGTTTTGTCACACAGAATACGGAACAACAGTAAGAACTGTGCGACAGCTTTATCAAATGAAGCAGGATGATTTCGGCAAAATGATAGGAGTTACAGGCAGCACCATACGCAACTGGGAAACAGCGCGCGTGATTCCCGACAGAGAACACTTTGGCAAATTGAAGGAAGCCGCGATTAGGAAAGGAGTCAATATCTATGACGCATGAAGAACAGCGCATTTGGCTGATAAAAGAACTGCAAAAGGAACCCTCGCAGCTCAGTCATTATCTAATTCCCGCAGATGAACAAGGACAAAAGGACTTGCTCCGTGGACTGATGAACATTTGGATGCCGAAGCCTATCAGTGAGGAATATCTTCGAATCGAAAGTGAATATCTAAGAGCCGAAAGCAAAGCAAGAGGTATCACAAAAATTTCAGACCTCATGCCTATTAACAATGACCTCTATCTATGGCAGGGCGACATCACAACACTCGAATGCGACGCGGTTACGAATGCCGCAAATAGTCAAATGTTGGGGTGCTTTAGAATCCTTCATTCCTGCATCGACAACTGCTTGCATAGCGCTGCGGGTATTTCTCTGCGATACCGCTGTTACGAGATAATGCGCAAGCAAGGGCATGAGGAGCCAACAGGTCAGGCGAAAATCACGCCTGCCTACAATTTGCCGAGCAAGTTTGTCATTCATACGGTGGGACCGATTGTCAGCGGGTATCTGACAGAGGAGGACTGTGAGCTGCTGAAAAGCTGTTATCTCTCCTGCCTGAAGCTCGCCGAGGAAAACGGCTGTAAAAGCATTGCATTCTGCTGTATCAGCACTGGCGTGTTCGGCTTTCCGCAGAAGGAAGCGGCGGAGATTGCAGTATCAACCGTAAAAGAGTATAAAAAAACAACAGGCAGTGATATCAAGATTATCTTCAATGTGTTCAAGGATGAAGATTTGACGATATATCAAGACCTGTTGAATCAATGAATTACAAAGCCAATACACCGCTCAGATTAAAAATGTCTGAGCGGTGTATTTTTATGTGCAAATCTACTAAATTGGCACAGTGTTTTTTGGATTACGCGATACCTTTAAATATGGTAAAATATAGTTGCGACATAATTTCACTCAAAGTGTAGATATAACCTTTTTCAAGTAATATCTGCAATGTCCTTTCGGGCAATCATCTAAAACACCGAACACCGTATATTTAAATAATTATACCATACAATAGCTGAATTTTCAATAAAGCCAAAAAGCCCAGCTATCGCTGGACTTTTTCGACAGACTGAAAGAGCCTCATCCGAGGCTCTTTTTCTATCTGTTCAGCATGCGCTTTTTGATGTCCGCTTTGTCGAACGCGGCGGCGATCAGGATGAAAATGATCGCAGAAGCGACTGCCTGTATCGCGTTCTCCGGCATTTTCCACAGGGCGTTGACCAACGCGCTCTGAAAGCTGTCGCCTGCCAAAAGCTGACGGATCAGCTTGGAGATCGAATAGCCGACCACCGTGACCAGACCCGAGGGGATGGTCATCAGGGCATTGCGCTTTGTCAGTAGCTTTGTGTCCTTGGAGCTGAAAAATACCGCGTTGATCGCCTTGATGATGATGGTGTGGAGGATGGTCTCGGGATAGACGAGCAGATCGGCGATACCGCCGCCAATCGCTGACGCCGCCACCGCAAACGGCAGGGGCAGGAAACTCGCCGTAAAATAGATCATCGAGTCGCCGAGGTGGACGTAGCCGTTTGTCGGCGTTTTTATCTGCACAAAGGCGGTCATCACCGCAATCATGGCCGCGAACATGGCGGCTATGACTATATGCAGGGTGTGTTCAGAGTGTTTAATTTTCATATACATTCCTTCTTTGGCTATTGGTGCCGGGGTAAATTTAGACGGCCTCAGGCGTCGCAGTAATGCGACGCCTCAGACTGTAGAAAAAGTCTAAATGTTGTTTTTACAGGATAAAGTTTGAGAAAATCGTAGGGGCGCTCCCGCGTGTGCGCCCGGAGAGGAACAGCGTTTTGCCTTACACTGTCATCCTGAGCGACCGCTGCCGCGGTGGGCAGTACGCGAATCATACCCTTGAAGAATTCATTAGGTTCGTTCCCGCGTTTTGCCTTACACTGTCATCCTGAGCGGTGGCCGCAGGGCAAAATGCGTAGCATTTAGTCGAAGGATCCCCTTCGGCGACGCACCGCTGTTTCCTCACAGGGGGATTCTTCGACTATTTGCTGTCGCAAATTCGGCTGCCGCCGACCGCTCAGAATGACAGCGAGAGAATAGGTTCGGGCGGACACATGGGTCCGCCCCTACGTCAGAACC
>ODAI014214550.1_pt1 | contig 13961 bp, 5 predicted proteins | sample 1539321 | NCBI WGS metagenome assembly ODAI01 (sample SAMN02144231, study PRJEB22623) | gut metagenome | biome: sheep rumen | host: Ovis aries | place: New Zealand
ATGATATTTAATTGAGGACATTAAAAGAAACGGTGAAACGGCCATTCCATAGGATGCAAGAGCAAAGTTGCCGATAATCGCTTGTGTAGGCAAGGTAGCACGCTTAGATGAATGCTGTTAAACAGAAGGTGGGTTACTCTTAACAGGCCATGAATATTAATTATTTTCTTTTTTTAGAAAAGATAAGTTATTATTAAATTAATTAGAGTTAGTCCGCACTAACTATGGATTATTTATAAGAATTTTTTTAAATATATTATCATAATTTTAAACATGGTGTTAATATTGACAAAAGATTTAGTCACATGTCCTATTGAAAATACTCTAAAATTAATCAATCGTAAATGGGTAATTGTATTGATTAGAGATATGTTTGTTGGAAAAAAGCATTTTTCAGAGTTTAAAGAAAGTAATCCTAATTTGTCTGCTACTGTTTTGACTGATACTTTGAAATTCATGGAATACAATGGCCTTATTGAAAAAAGAATTGAAGTAATCAATAATAAGAATTTAACAGAATATTATCTGACTAAAAAAGGATCCAAATTAAATAGAATATTGTATGAAATGGCAGTATTTGGTTTGGATGAGTTGGAATGTGGTGATGAGGGGGATTTGGAAATAATTAACATGTTTAAAGATTATTATGCTGAGTTATTAAATGTTTAAGGTGTGGTTATGAGGGCAGCTATTTTAAAAAAGTATGATAAGAATGGCACTGATGTTGAAATAATGGATGTTCCGATACCTGAAATAGGTTCTGATGATGTATTGGTTAAGATAAGGGTGGCTGGAGTTAATCCATTGGATAATATGATTATTCGTGGGGAAGTCAAGATGATTACTCCATATAAGCTTCCTTTAATAATGGGAAATGAATTTTCAGGGGTTGTTGAAAAAGTTGGAAATAATGTGGATGAGTTCAGTGTAGGTGATAGGGTATACTGTAGGATGCCATTAGATAAGATAGGAGCTTTTGCCGAATTTGCAGCGGTAAATAAAAATGCTCTTGCTAAGATTCCTGATTATTTAAGTTTTAAACAGGCTACTTGCGTACCTCTAACTGCACTTACAGCATATCAATCATTTGATTTAATGAAAGTTAAGGAAAATGAAAGGATTTTTATTTCTGGAGGAACTGGAAGTTTGGGTGCTATGGCTATACCTATTGCAAAAAGCTTCGGCCTTAAAGTTATCACAAACGGGAGTGCAAAAAACAAAGAGAGAGTAATCGATTTGGGTGTTGATGAGTTTATTGACTATAGAACACAGGATTATTCTGAAATTCTATCTGATATTGATTATGTTTTAGATACTCTTGGAGAAAAAGAGTTAGAAAAGGAATTTAAAATTTTAAAAAATGATGGAATTCTTGTTTCTTTAAAAGGAATGCCTAATAAGGAATTTGCCCAAAGGATGGGTTTGTCATCCATTAAAAAAGTATTATTTGGTGTTGTTGGCCGTAAATTTGATAAAATGGCTCAAAAGAAAAATCAAAAATATTATTTCTTGTTTGTCAATGAAAACGGGGCACAATTATCTCAAGTTTCAAAGATATTTGAACAAAATAAAATTCAACCTTCAATTGATGAAATTTTTGAGTTATCTGAAGTAAATAAAGCTCTTAAAAAAGTAGACAATGGTGGATCTAAGGGTAAAACTCTTTTAAAAATAAATTAAATGATGGATTAGTTAAATAATCCATCTATAAATCCGGTAACTGATTCATTATCGGTACTGTTTAAAACATCAGATACCTCTGATTGATAGTTATTGATGTCCCCTTGGACATTTTGTATTTGTTCAATACTATCAGCAAGGTTTTCGATATCACTATCTGTAATGTTTACATTGTAATTAACGGTGTAATTGTTAATTATGTTTACAATAGTTTGGTGGTCTGTAACATTCTCTTCCTGTACTGTTTCTTTAACGTCATCCACTAGTTTTGATAAGTCATCAGCGCTAACGTTTGAAGTTTTAACAATTTCTGCTTGGGTGTAAATTTCATTGTTAGCCGCTTCTTTTACAGTATCTGGAATTTCAACATCGGTAGCAACCTCATATGAATTCATGATTCCTGCTAATGCTGATTCTCCGGTAGCTGTTACAGGACTTGTAACATATACGTGTCCACTTGTGATTCCTGCTGATTTCAATGCAGATAAGTACATGTCTCCGGTAATTGTTGTAATTGTGGATTTGTCAACACTGACTTCAAGGTTGTCATTGTCATTCAAATCAACCAGTGCTGAGGAGAAAATTTGCTCTGAATTGTAATATTTTCCAGTTATTGTGCTGGAAATCTTGTTAACTTCATCAGCAGTGATTACTTTTGTACTTACACCGTTCAAATCAATTCCAGCTTGATTCTTGAAGAATGTATCAACAGTGGTCTTGTAATTTGCATTGTGCTGTGTAGTTTCGCCGTAGGTTATAACAACTTGGTCGTCGTTAGTTGAAAAACCTGCAGGAATAAGCATGCCTATTATGATTATGGATAAAATAACCATACCAATACTAATCTTACGCATTATTGTCACCTCTATTATATTAGTACATTTTATTTAGTCGATTACCTATTTAAATGTATCTTATTTGTGTTAATAATTTTTTAGAATATATAAAGTAAACTTACTTTAACAAACTTTATATGTTTTCAAATCAAATTTAAACTTATAGTAAATTATTGCTATGTTTGTTATAAATAACTGGAAAAGGAGGTGAAAAGACGAAAAAGATAGATAATAGATTGTTATTCACATTAATTCTTTCAATAATGATTTTATTTTCTGCAGGTGTCGTCTTTGCGGAAGATAATAATATGACGCAGGATATTTCTAGTGTGCCTGAAGAAGTTAATGAAGTTGCCAATATTCAGGATATTTCACAAGTCTCACCAATTCTCAGTTCTCAAGATGACGAAAATGTTTTATCTGAAAGTAATAATGTAATTAACGTTCATGTTAATCACTATTATAACGAAACAAGCAAAACTTGGGATGAAGATGGGTTTAATTTAGCCGGTGCAACAATTAAAGTGTATGACTCTTCAAATAAAGTGGTTTCCACTCAAAAAACAGACTCAAGAGGGGATGCTTTAATTAAAAACTTGAATAGTGGTAAATATAATCTTGAAGTTTCTTATTCAACATATGAGCCTTATAAAACAAGTGTTGACTTCACCAAAGGTAATTATGTGATGATAACTCATGATTTTATACCGGATATACTAATATTTGCAGATTATTCATCTCATAATGAGAAAATTGACATGCTGATGAATTTGTCTAAAAGAATTGCATATATCAGTACCACAGACTATGATGTATCCAGGGAATGGTTGGTAGAAAAGGCAAATTTTATTCACATAGACATGTTTGCTGATAATTATAACATGTTTACAGGGGACCGTTTAGCCAAACTTTTGGCAAAATCACCTGCTAATGATAATTATAAAGTTGCATATACATTCGGTGTTTATGACGATAAAATTAAAGATGTTACAAATATGCACATTATTGGAGGAAACGCTGAAAATAATACTTTCCACACTATTGAAAATACGTATGTTGGTTCATATTTTTTAGCTGATGATATTAACAGCACAGATGTATTGGCACACAATATGAAATATTACTTGCAGTATGTTTCTTATTTAATTAATCCATCCAGATACAGCAATCCTACTCTTGAAGAGGGTTCAACTCCTTTAATGAATCCTGAATGCGGATTTTATCATCCCGACTTAGGAGTTTATACTGTAGTGCCGGAATCTAAATTGATTAATGAGTGGATTTTGAAAAATCCTGGTTATAATCATGATGGTGAAGGTAGTTTAAACTGGATGATTGAGGATTATCCGAACTGGCTTAATTCTATTTTAGATCCGACAGAATTATTCAGACAATTTGAAAATGATTATACTTCTAAATTCAATCCTGAAAAACGATTCATAGCTATTGCTACCTACTATTTCGGTGGAGATGTTGTAGATTCCTTAATTAGAGGTTATGAAGCAAACGGAAGGCCTGCATTCAATGTATTCAAATTATCCACACAGCCTTCAATGTCTTCCATATTGAATAAAGTCAATAAAACATCTAAAGTTGGAATTTCTGCTATTACTTCATTGTATAGTTGGTCTTTAAGTTATGCAAACGGTTCAGCAGAAGATGATTTATCCGAAATCGATTTAGAAGTTTTAAAAGGGGTCAATGAAATTTCAAAATACAGTTATGAAAGTGAATTAGGTCCTCAAATCGAATGGACTTATGCAGTTACATATCCTAGTTTTGAAGGAGTATTCGGACCGGTTATTTTGTCATGGATTGATGATTTGGGTAAAGTTCATGTTATCCAATCTGGTATAGATAAAATGGTTAAGTTAAGTTGTGGATGGGCAGATTTAAGAGATATGGATAATGCTGATAAAAAAATAGCTGTTGTACTTTATAATTATCCGCCAGGTAAAGCTGAAATTGGTGCATCATACTTATCTGTTTGTTTAAGTACATATGATTTAATTATCAAATTGGCAGAACAAGGTTATGATATTGGATGTGATGTAAGTGATTTGATGAATCTCACCACTTTCGAAGATTTGGTATTTAAAATGGGTAATAAAGGTTCCTGGGCATCCGGTTTATTAGAGGAATATGTTGAAACTAATTGGGATGCATTGATGGAACATCATCAATTAATATCTGTTAAAGACTTCTATGATTTAACTGAAGACATTCCTGATGACTTATTCGATGAAATGATGGAACGTTGGGGAGCTAAAGGTGTTCTTGGAGAAATAATGGTGTATAAAAATAGTTACATTGTTATTCCGGGATTATGGTTCGGTAATGTATTTGTAACTTTCCAACCAAGTAGGGGATGGGAAGAGGTACAAAATTACCACGACTTAAAATTGCCTCCTCATCAACAGTATGTTTCATTCTATGAATGGCTGGATAAGACTGTTAATGTAAATGCGATTGTTAATATGGGAACTCATGGAACATTAGAATGGTTGCCGGGTAAAAATATAGGTGTAATGGGCGGAGATTGGACTTTTGAGTTAACTTTAAATCCAACAATTTATCCGTATATTGTTTCTAACCCTGGTGAGGCTATGGTTGCTCGTGATAGGATAGCATCATTGATGATTACCCACATGACTCCAGCTATGGTTTCTTCTGAGTTATATGGTAATTATTCTATATTGAATGATTATATCAATAGATATAAAGAACAGTTAACAATTAATGTTACATCTAATGCGGAATATTACGCTGGCGAAATATTGAAACTTGCTCCAAGTTTAGGTTTTAGAAACATTTCTAAAGGTGAAAACTTCTCTGCGTGGGTTGATGAGTTGCATGTTTATCTGGAAAATATGACTGATGACTTTAACACATATGGATTGCATAACTTAGGTAAAATTTTAACCGGATTTGAATTATCTGAAGAAGTTGCGACAATCGTTGCATCTCAAACCAGAATTTATAATCAGCTTTTAGAATTTTTATATCCTAATTTAAAAGGAAAAGACTTCTTCACTGATATTTCTGGAAAAGCAAAATATCTCACGGAATCTCATATGGTTAAGGAATTCTTGCATACATACACTGCATTGCTGGTGAATGGTTCTTCAGTAGCGGAATTAAATAAGAAGTTTGGAATTAGTCAGGGCACTGATTTGTATAATTCAACTTTGTTCTGTGAAAAGGTAATTGTAAATATTCAAAACAATAATGAATGGAATGCGATCTTTTCAGCATTAAGCGGAAAATATGTGCAATCAGGTTTGTTTGCTGATCCTGCATATAGTGATTCTATCCCAACTGGATACAATGGTTACTCTTCCGATCCAACAAGAATGCCTTCACATGCGGCATATGAGTCTGCAGTAAGGATTGTGGATTTATTGCTTGCAAATTACTATGAAGCGCATGGCAAGTGGCCGGAGTTAACTTCATTAATCTTATGGGGTACAGAAATTTCAAGAACTGAAGGAATTGGTGTTGCAGAATTTTTATACTTCTTAGGCTGTAAACCTAAATGGGTTTCTAACACTAATGATAAGGTTATAGGTGTTGAATTATTACCATTAGAAAATTTAACTGTTAAACTGAATAATGGAAGTATTGTCAATAGGCCAAGAGTTGATGTATTTGCTAGTATTGTAACTAGTAATAAAGACTGGTTAAACTGGATGTTGACATCTATTAAATTGGCAGCATTTGCTGATGGTGAAGATACATCAGATAATTATATTAAAAAACATTATGAAGAAAACCCATCTTTAGATAGGTTATTTGGTTTACCTGGTAATATTTTGGAAGGAACCGGTATGAGTAATCTTATTCCAAGTACTTCCGATTGGAACATATCTACAGTAAATGAAAAAGCTAGTGATGTTTACCTTAACAAGGTTTCATATTCATGGACTGTTGATGAAAAAGGTAATATTCACATTGAAAAACAAAGGAAGAATTATGAATATCTTTTGGACAATGTGGATTTAATTTCTCAAAACTTTGACAGTACATGGAGACTGTTTGATTCCGACGATTACTATGACTGGTTTGGTGGTATGTATAATGCCGCAAATACTCTAAGAAACAAATCTGGTAAGGGTAAGCCTGACACTGCATTTGTAGATATCCGGAATAAAAATAAATATGTTTCAAGATCTTATGAAGAGGAATTGGAATTTGAAATCCGTTCCATGGTTATTAATCCACAATATTATGAAAAATTGGTTAACACTCCTGACGGAATGAATGCATGGTCTGCAAGAATGCAAAACATGTATGCTTCAACTGTTTTAAGTGGAGGAAAAATGAATAGTGAACTTGGAAATCAAATGGCCGATACTGCATTAACAATTAATCAAGGTGTTGATAGGGGTACTTTGGCTGCAGGTATTCAATCTTCTTCTGCATGGTTGATTTATATGGCTGACCAAGGACTTTGGGATGCAGATTCTAAAAAACTACAGGATTTGGTTGACAATTACATGAAAAGTGTTATTGACTATGGTGTAGCATGTTGTCACCACACTTGTAAAAACTTGGCGTTCAATGCAAAACTCATCCAGATGAGTTCACTTACACCGGCCCAAAAACAGAAATTTGCGGAGATTTTGGCAGCTGCAACTAATACTGATCCGTTATATCAAATGGAACAAGACTCTGAAAACAATGTTAATCAAGGAGATTCTGATGGAAAGTCATCTGGTGAAATGGATGACGGAAATCAAAAAGCTAATGTATTAACTAATAACACTTCTCAAGAGCAATCTGATGGAAGTCAATCTGGAGGCAGAACTTCCGTTGGTGCAGACCAGTCTGCAAGCGGAAATGAGAAAGTTGCTTCTGAAACACAAACTTCTCAAGATGCTTCATCTAGTGCGGGCAGTGATGCTGGTGCTAAAGCATATGAGCTTTCAGAAAAATCAACATCTAAATCAGTTAGTGCAACTGAATCTAGCATGCCTGTATTCGTGATTGTTGCAGTTATTGTTTTAATTGCAATATTTTTAGTAGGTTATGTTAGGGATAATGAAGACGACGACGATGATTATTAATTTAATCATCAACTTTACTTTTTTTTAGAAATTTTTAAATATACTTTAATTGCAAAAATAATAATATATTAGATAATTTTTAAAATATTCTTTATAAATATTTTAGGAATTTTATTAAATTTAATGTGAGAGGTTAAGTATGTTTAAAAAAGTTAATATTTTTTTAATCTTATTTGTATTGCTTATCTCAATTACAGCCGTTAGTGCGGTTGATGATGTAAATGATACGTTAAATACGAATGAGGTTGACTTGGATAATCTAGAATTATCTGATTATTCGGACACCCTTTCTTTAAGTGAAGAGAGTAATGATAATTCAGATGTATTGCAGGCAAGTCCTACCAAGATTACATCCAATGATTATGGCAAATATTTTGACAAGGGGGGTAATTATATAGGGTCTGCATCAGATATTCAGTTATCCGGAAAATTTTCTGATAAGGTATTTATTTTCAATAAAACAGTAACTGTAACAGGTAATTCCAATTCAATGAATGATTCCATGATTACTGTATTGAGTGGCGCATCTAACAGTTCATTTTCTAATTTAAAAATAACCAATACAAAAGATGTTACTTATGGTATCTTTTTAAATTCAGCTAGCAATTGTGTGATTAAAGGTTGTACTATTAATAATACTGGTGCATCTTCCTATGATATTTGCTTAGGAAATGGAGCGAAGTATAATAAAATACTTGATAATAAGTTATATACTTATGGTATAACTTATGGGCATAATACAAGGTCCACTCCGCCATTGGTTCTTTCCGGCTCTGATTATAATGAAATTGCGGGAAATAAATTCATTATTGATGATGCGAATGCTATTTACTTATCAACTTATGCTGGTGGACCTCTAACCGGAGGAACTTCTAACTATAACAATATTCATGATAATACAATTAAGTATAATGTCATTCCTACTTCCTGGAGTTATGGTATTCAAGTAATGGGAAACAACAATAAAATAAATAAGAATAATATTACTGGTGCATACAGAGGAATTTCTGTATCCGGGGAGTATAATAATATCACTAACAATAATATTGTTGGCATTACTGGTGCAGATTATAACAATAGGGAAGAAGTTGTTGGTGGAGATTTTGGTATTGTTGGCGGTTCAAATGCATATATCTATAAGAATGTAATTTCAAATGCTAAAATCATTTCTTCCGGTGCCGGAATCTCAGCTAGCGCGAATTCCATTATAGACTCTAATAAAATCACTGTTGTTTCAAAAGGTATGGGCATTAATGCTGCTGGTTCTAAGATTAATATTAAAAATAATATTATTTCAACTGAAAAAGGTGTAGGTGTTTATCAGAAAGAAGAGGCATCTGGATTGACTATTACAGGAAACACTATAGAAACTGGTACTGGTATTCCTATTTTAATTGAAAAATTAAGTTCAAAAAGAATGCCTTCTGATGTGACTATAAAAAATAATGATATTTCATCTGATAGTTCAATTAAGATAGATGTGAGAGGAGTGGATAAATCTTCTAAAAATACTATCAGTGGAAATAAAAACATTAAAACTGGAAAAGATATCAGTACTGATCCGGATTATAAGAAACCTGCTGGCATTACATCTGCTTCAATAGAGTACAAATATAATAATATAATTCATGTGATTACTCCTGAAAATATCAGAGATTATATTGATGATAATGGTAATCTTATTGGAGTTGAAGACCATGATAACATTAAATTCAAAGGCAAATTCGATGATGAAGTAATTCATATCAATAAAGAAATTAAAATTACTGGTGATGGCGCATACTTCTATAACTCTACATTCAAGGTCACCTCTGGTGGTGTTTGGATTGAAGGATTAAACATTGTTAATGATAAGGCTAAAAGAGTAAACGCTTGGGGCATATATGTTAATGAGGCAGCAGGCGTTAAAATAATTAACAATAAAATCAATGTTTCTGATCCTAATGCTGCTTATGCAGTCTATGTATTGGAATCTAGCAATGTTGAAGTGAGGGGAAACACTTTAGCCTCTAGTGGGGATTATTTAACATTCACATTACTTTCTTACTCTTCTGAAGACTGTGTGTTTGAGGATAATACTATTTATACCAAGGGTACTGGAAAGATCTATAACTTCATTGATGAAAATTCAATTGAAGGATCAGTATTTGAAAACTTAAATTATACAATTAACGGCACTGAATTATGTATTGATGGTGTGACTTATCGTTTGGATGCTGGAGAGTTATGTATTGATGGTAAGACTTACACTATAAATGAAAATAATGAGTTATGTATTGATGGTAACGTTTATACAACTTCTGCAAACAATGAAGTTTGTATTGACGGTAAGACATACACTGTTAAGAACAATGAAGTTTGCATTGACGGCAAGCCTTATTCCATTAAAAACGGTGAACTTTGCATTGATGGTAATACTTATTCAATTAAGGGTAGTGAATTGTGCATTGATGGTAAGACTTACTCTTCAGATAACCTTCCTAATGGCATAACTTACTCTTCAAAAAATAAAGAAATATGTATTGATGGTAGGACTTATTGTTTGGATGGTAATGAGTTGTGCATTGACGGGAAGACATATTCCGTAAAGAATAATCAGTTATGTATTGATGGTGCTACTTATTCAATTAAGGATAATGAGTTGTGCATAGATGGTAAAACATACTGTTTAGACGGTGGAGAAGTTTGTATTGACGGTAAAACCTATTGTTTGGATGGTAATGAGTTATGTGTTGATGGCGTAACCTATTGTTTGGATGGTAATGAGTTGTGCATTGATGGTAAAACATACAGTACCAGTCATATTGTACCTGAAATTTTCAGAACTTATGGAATATTGTTATTATATTCCTCTCAAAACTATGTTTCTAAAAATACTGTAGATGTAACTTCCAAAGTTTCTGAAATTCAAAATCCTTTTAATTCTCAAAATTCAATTGTGGGTATCGATGCTTATTACAATTCACATAATAATACATTTTCAAAGAATAAGGTTACTGTAAAAGCTAAGGATAATTACCTTTATGGTATGGGCGTTTTAGGATACAGAACTGGTCACTCCGCTTCTGAACGTCAGGGTGCAACCAATAACAAATTTATAGAGAATATAATTGATTTGGAAGGTACCTATTTCACAGAAGGTATTGTTATAGGTTCATCATCATATGACACTCTGTTAGAGAATAATGTTGTCACTTTAAAATCTCAGGTTGCTTATGGAGTTAATTTGGAATTGTCTCAAAGGTCAACTATTAAAAATAATAATCTCACATTAAATTCAGATGTTGCTTATGGAATTGAGGCAGTCACTTCAGATAAAAACATTATTGAAGGCAACAATATAGTTGCAACTGCAAAACAATCTAGGGGAATCGCATTATCCGGCTCTAACAATAACATAACTAATAATATTATTAATTCCAATGGAAATGGAAATTCAGTAGACTTTAAAAACTTGGACTCAATGGGATATGGAAACGCTGGTGTATATATTGTTGGAAACTCAACCAACAACAGAATAAATGACAATAAGATAACTTCCAAAAAAGGATATTCTGTTGAGTTAAATTCAGCTGGAAACATTGTTGAGGATAACTATTTGAAATCTGAAAAGGGCAATTATGACAAGGGAGTCAACAACAATAAAGGAAACGTCGTTAAGGATAATTATATTTACGTAGCAACTCAAACCACTTCATTAAAAACTATTGAAGTTCCATATTCACAAGCTGGATCTGTAACTTTAACATTCGTTTCAGATGGGGGCAGCGTGAATGGTAAGTTAGTGGATTTATATCTGGATAATGTTAAAATTGCTAGTGGAAAAATTGCAAATGGAAAAGTCACAATTAACTTCAAATTGCCAAAAGATTATGAGGTTAGTGGAGCAACTATCTATCCTCAGGCAATTTTCAATGGTTCTGGATTTAAAGCTTCAGTGACCACTATTCCGATTAAAATTGTTCAGGACACACCTAAAATCACAGTTAAAAGTATCTCAGTCAAACCGGGTCTTAAAGCACCGTACACTGCAACAGTTACGGATAGTAGCGGAAATCCGGTTTCAGGATTGACTGTTTCATTTGGAAGGGGTGTCGGTTCCGCAATAACTAATGCCAATGGTGTGGCTATAGTCAATAAGGTGCTTGACAAATCATACAGCGCTGTACAATCTGATGACATAAAGGTTACATTTTCTGGGTCTACAAATTATAAGGCTGCAACAGGAACTGGTAAACTGACAGTTCTTAAAATAGCTAAAACAACCATTAACTTAAAGAAAAAGCTTAGTCTGAAATCTGTTTTAGCAACTGTGGTTGACAACAATGGATTTGCAATAGCCAAAATGAAGGTCGCAATGACAATTGACGGCAAGAAATACTCTGCCACAACAGATTCAAAAGGACAAATCAAGTTGCCTTCAGCCATTAAAGCGGGAACTCATAAAGTTACATTGAAAACCACTAAAACAACTTATTACTCAGTTGGAAGTGCAAAATACAATAAGGTTGTGGTTGTCAAGCCAATTACAGGCAATAAAAATGTCAAAACTTATTATGGTTCCACAGCTACTTATAAAATAAGATTTTATGATGCCAATGGTGTCAAACTCGCCCAAGGCAAGAAAGTATCTATTAAGGTGAACGGCAAATCAGTTTCACGTACAGTGGATAAAAACGGTTATATTTCTTACAGTGTTAAAAAGATTGGTACCTATACCATTAAAGCCACATACAATGGATATTCCGTATCTAACAAACTTGTAATCAAGCCAACATTGACTGCAAGCAATGTTGTTAAGAAAAAGGCCAAGACTATCAAGTTCACTGTAAAGCTGGTCAATAAAAACGGTAAGATCTTGAAAAACAAGAAGATTACAATTAAGGTAAAGAATAAGAAGTACACTGCAATAACCAAGAAGAAAGGTATTGCAACTTTGTCCCTTAAAAACTTGAAGGTGGGCACCTATAAGGTAACATCCAGCTATGGTGGATGCACTATAAAGAACACAATTAAAATTAAAAAATAGAGATTTTTAATCTCTATACTTTTTTTATTTTTTTCATGTAGATAACTGAATTTATATTTTCTATTTTTCAAACATCAATTAATTATATGGATTATTTGAAGTAATATTTTAATAGAAAAATAATATAATTTAATTTAATCAATTGTTTCTTTAATAATTCGATGGGAAAAATTTATAGTAATTTTTAAAAAAATAGGAAAAAAGTAAATTAGCAAGTACTAATCTACTTCATTGCATCTTTGACCCTGTCGAAGAGTCCTTTTTCGACGTGTTTAATTTCGTCTCCGCTGACTTCAGCGAATTCCTTAAGCAAGTCTTTTTGTTTTGAATTTAATTTTTTAGGAACAACCACTTTGACAGTTACATAGAGGTTTCCTCTGCCGTTATGTCTAACGGAGTTCATACCTTGTCCTCTTAATTTGTAAACTGTTTCGCTTTGTGTTCCAGGAGTAACTTTAAACTCAACTTCTTTTCCCTCAATTGTAGGGATGCTAATTAAATCCCCGAGAGCTGCCTGTGGGAAACTAATTTGCTGGTCTAAGTATAAATGGTCTCCTTCACGAATGAATTGTTTGTGTTTTTTAACATGAACAGTAACAATCAAATCTCCTTCAAGTCCTGCTGCTTCACCGCAGTTTCCTTCACCGGAAACTCTTAGGTGGTTACCTTCATCAACACCTTCAGGAATTTCAATTTTAATTGTTTTTGATTTTCTTACACTGCCTTTTCCGTGACAATCGCTACATGGATCTGTAATAATTTTACCGGTACCGCCACATTCTCTACATGGTCTGACATTAACCATTTGTCCTAAAAATGTGTTGCTGACTTCTTTTATTTGCCCAGTACCTTCACATGTTTTACAGGTTTCCGGTTCGGACCCCGGTTTTGATTTGGACCCATGGCATGTTGGGCATAATTCGCTTCTTGTAATTTTGATTTCTTTTTCGCATCCGTTAAATGCTTCTTCTAATGTTATTGGTACTTCAGTATATATGTCTGAACCTCTTTGAGGGCCGGTTCCACCTCTTGTACGAGCTCCTCCGCCAAATCCAAACATATCAAATATATTTCCAATGTCAAATCCTTGGAAGATATCCTCAAAGTTTACATTTTGATAGAAATCTTCTGCACTGAATCCGTCCATTCCAGCATGACCGAATTGATCATATCTTTGACGTTTTTCATCATCAGACAAGACAGCATAAGCTTCGCTTACCTCTTTGAATTTATCTTCAGCATCAGGTTCGTCACAGACGTCTGGATGGTATTGTCTGGCTAGTTTACGGTAAGCTTTTTTAATTGTCTTCTCGTCAGCAGATTTATCTACTCCAAGAACTTCATAATAAT
>ODAI013812476.1_pt1 | contig 13959 bp, 10 predicted proteins | sample 1539321 | NCBI WGS metagenome assembly ODAI01 (sample SAMN02144231, study PRJEB22623) | gut metagenome | biome: sheep rumen | host: Ovis aries | place: New Zealand
AGCACCGATATTGAGCCCTTTTACCATGTGATTCTCCCCATCGAGTGCCGTAATGAAGATGATGGGAATCTGCGCAGTGGCAGGATTCTCTTTCATCTTATGCGCCATTTGGAATCCCGACATGTTCTCCATCATCACATCCAGAAGAATCAGTGCGTATTCCGTCAAATTCAGCGCCAGTGCCTCCTCTGCTGAATTGGCTGTAACCACCTCAAAACCTTCATTCTCGAGGTTATATTGCAGTATTTCACAGATATCCTGCTCATCATCTACAACAAGTATCTTCATAATTCTTCTGAATTTCAAGGCGCAAAGTTATATACTTTTTCCGAAAAATAGAAAGGATTTATATTACAATGTTATTAAATCTCAATATAGCAGGTGCTTTTGCATGATAATTATTGATTTACGTAAGTGTTCAGCCGCCTTTTCAAATTCGAGGGAATGATCTAGATGGTGCATCAGCAACTTTCTTCACACGCTGTGCTGTGCTTGCTCTGGTTACCCTATAAATCAGTTTGATACTCTATATAATGCTTGCCAAAGTGTCTCTGAATGTCATGATTTTATATGAGGTGATACTTAAAAAAAACGTAAATAGATAACCAAAATTTGTTCAGATGGAAAAGAAAAAGGAGTTGCGATTTCTCGTAACTCCTTGATTTTTAAGGCGCTTCAGGATGGGCTTGAACCAACGACCCCCTGATTAACAGTCAGGTGCTCTAACCAACTGAGCTACTGAAGCAGTCTTTTTTTTCGATTGCGGATGCAAAATTACGATGTTTTTTTTATTCCGCCAAATTTTTTGATGTTTTTTTTCGATATATCGCAAAATAATGATAAAAAAAGGTGTGAGTTGCACTTTATATGGCTTTAATATCGTATTTTTGCAGTCGATTAATCATGAATTAAGAATATGAAACGACTTTTTCTTCATCTGTTGGTGCTGTTATCTATTCCTGTGATGGCCCAGCAGAAAGACCACAATTTCGATGTCGCCAAGAATCTTGACGTGCTGAATGTGATTTACAAGCATTTGGACATGATGTATGTCGACACATTGGACGCCAACGAGGTGCTGGGAAATGGCATCAGGGCGATGCTCAGGAGTTTGGATCCTTACACGGTCTACTACACTTCGGACGACATGAAGGACCTTCGTGAACTGCGTACGGGCACGTATGCTGGCGTGGGTTCGGGCATTCGAAAGAACTTGAAAGACAACCGCGTGATTATCTCCGAGCCTTACGAAGGGATGCCTGCAGCAGAAGCGGGCTTGAAGCGTGGCGATGTGATATTGGCCATTGATGATGAAGACATGAGCGATAAGGACGTGAGCTACGTGAGCGACCACCTGCGTGGCGATGCCGGAACGAGTTTCATGATTAAGATTCTGCGGCCTTCAACGGGCAAGACGATGAAGATGAAGCTGACCCGCAGGGCCATTCAGATGCCGTCGGTGCCGTTCTATGGCATGCGACCGGGAGGAATAGGCTATATTAATTTGAATTCATTCACCGAAGGCTCAGCCCGTGATGTGCGTCGCGCAGTTCTCGAATTGCGGCGACAAGGGATGCGCGGCTTGGTTCTGGACCTTCGTGGCAATGGCGGTGGCTCTGAACAGGAAGCGGTCAACATTGTGAACATGTTCGTTCCAAAAGGCCAATTGATTGTCTCGAACCGAAGCAAACTGCAGCAGATGAACCGCGATTACAAGACAACCGTGGAGCCCATCGACACGGTAATGCCGTTGGTTGTGTTGGTAGACGACGATACGGCGAGCGCCAGCGAAATCACGAGTGGTGCACTGCAAGACTTGGACCGAGCAGTTATCTTAGGTACACGCACGTATGGAAAAGGCTTGGTTCAAGTGACTATGGACCTTCCGTATAACGGTTCGCTGAAGCTGACCACCAGCAAATATTATATCCCCAGCGGGCGTTGCATTCAGGCCATCAATTATAAGCACGCCCGGGGAGGGTATGTGGAACATGTGCCCGACTCGCTGACACGTGTCTTCTATACGCAGGGAGGCCGTGAGGTGCGCGATGGCGGTGGCATCAAGCCCGACGTGGAGCTGAAAGCCGACTCCATGACCAACCTTGTTGCCAATCTGGCTTATCTCGACTCGGCAGAGGTGATGCTGAACTATGAGCTCGACTATGTGGCCAAGCATCCCACAATTGCGCCAGCCGCATCGTTCAAGTTGACAGATGCCGACTACGAAGAGTTCAAGCAACGCGTGTTGAAAAGCAACTTCAAATACGACCGCTCTACGGAGACTTATCTCGACAACTTGGAGAAGCTGGCACGTTTTGAGGGCTATTACGACGACGCCCGCACCGATTTCGAGAACTTGCGCGCCAAACTGAAGCACAATGTGGCAAAAGACCTTGATTATAACAAGCAGACGCTGATGCAACTGTTGGCCAATAACATTGTTCACAATTACTATTACCAGCGCGGAACGATAGAAAACTCGTTCCTTTGGGACAAGCAGCTGCGCGAGGCCGAGCGGTTGATCAACACGCCAGAAGAATACGAAAAGATTCTGAGGCCGTAGAAAACGAACGGGGAACCTGCTAACGATTCTTCATATACTTTTTCCAATCAGACTTCGATTCCCACATCCACCGTTTCTTCTTATACTTCATATCCGATGAAGGCAATTGGTCGGCATGGACAAAATGGAACCGGACAGGCTTCTCCAATTCGCGCCGAATGAACGAAAAATCATCCTTTGCTCCCACAAAATCCTCGTAAGCCTGCAATTCCAACGTTTCTTCATCAATAACAACCCATTTGCTTCGATCCATCCACCAATAGAAATAAAGTGGTTTGACCAGCATGTAATGAGGTTTGTATTGATTGGCCAAGATCGTGTCGTTGTTCATCTGATACACGCCAAATTCCCAATTCCATCTTTGCTTCTTTTGGCTGTATCCGTGTCTTTTGTAGACATCATCCATTGAGTCGTGCTTGAAAAAGTGAATCATGTTGGCTGTTATTCCGATGAATCCGCCATCTGGATAGAAAAAGCACAGACCGTAACAAAACCTCAACGAATCGTTCTCGGCAACGTAGTAACCGTCGGTCCTGAACTTGTTCTCATGGGCGTTGGAGGTTTGCACATACTTCACGTCCGTTGCCGTTTCCTCCATGAATTTGCCGAATGAACATGAAGAAAGCAAAATAATTGATGCCAACAGGCAGAAAAGAACCTTCGTAAGTCTCTTATAAAGTCTCATATCCGTTTCTGTAAGTAGTTAATACCAAAAGGACTCTACCCGCAAAAATAGGGCTTTTTCATCAAATCGACAAGTTCTTTCACATTATTAAAACAATTACAACAATCGTTTCATGAAAAAGTGTCGGTCTTTTGATATGTCATTTGCCGCATCTGTTGCCTTCAGAGAGCCCCTCTGACGTTGTCAAAGGGCAACTCTGATGTAGGAAAATAAATTATTTTACCGACCAAAATAATTTATTTTACAATGCAAAATAATTTATTTTACTGAGCAAAATAATTTATTTTACTTGACCACTTGCATGCTTTGACAGGATTGGAAGCATGCTTTGACAGGACTAGAAGCTCAAAGAACGCCCTGCACTAACCGCGAGAGTTGGCGCAGGGTGTGTTGGATAGTCCTCTTTCAGCATCTCCGAGGGGAGACGGAATCGTTTAAAGAAGGGTGGGGCGCTCCTTCCCCGTTTATTTCCTGAACAGGTCTTTTTCTTTCAGGAACACCACTTTTCCGTATTTTTCAAGCTCCTTGAGGTTCAGTTTCTTCTTGCTGCCGACAATGGCAATCACTCTGTTATTGGAGTGGTTCTTGATGTTTTCCTCATAATACTTCCTCATGTCGTCCATGGTGGCATTCCGATACATGGCGGCGCGCCCGGTGTTAACGTCCTCGGTCCATCCGTAAAGCCGTGAGGAGGCAATAGTGGTGCCAATCGTTCTGAACGATGGGAAATCGTTGCTGATGTCGTTAATCAGTTCCTGCCGGACACTCTCGAAATTCTTCTCAGTCAGAGGCATGTCTTTCAGCAACGAGTCGACCAATGCAATGGCGCTCATGGCCTTGTCGCCCTGCGTCCCGACGACTGACACGAATCCTACTGGCGAGTTGGGGCTTCTCTTGCTTGAACGTGTACGCAGCGAACTTCCCACGCTATAGGCCATAGAGCGGAATTCGCGCACTTCCTGGAACAACACCGACGACATGCCGCCACCGAAATACTGTTCGAGCAGGTTGGCTGGTATGCGTGCTTGCTTCGAGGGCAGAGGGCGCAGTTGCTCGTAGGTCGAGAAGAGCGTCTGGCGTGCTTTAGGCATATCGTAAACAAACACCATAGGAGAACTGTAGTTCACCACATCGTCAGAGTAGTCGACGAAAGCTGCCGTCGAGCGTTCAACGGGAATGGCGGCGCGCACAACATTTTCCACCTTCCGGCTGTCGAGCGTTCCGCTGTAGGTGATGGTGCATGTGCTTCCTTGCGCAGCTTTGAAGGCTTCCAGCATTTCCTCACCCGTCATCGGCTTCACCTCTTTATAGGTCAGTCGGTTCAGCATGGTCGATTTGTCGCCATACATCACCTTTTGCATCATGGCTTTCAACACGTCGCTGTTCTCTTCAGCCAGCGTCTTCTCTTCAGCCTTCAGGGCATCTTTCACTTTCTTCAGGGCCTTTGCGTCCGACTTCATGTGGCGCAGAAAGTTGCCAACGATTTGCATGACAGCGTCGAAATTCTTGTCCACGCCCGTCACGTTCATCGTGACAGAAGAGCTGCTGCTCTCGAAAGTCATGTCGGCTCCATAAACCTCAAGGGCGGCTCCCAACTGCTGGCGTGTCAGCGAGTCGGTGCCGATGGCGTTGAGCAATGCTGCTGATGCCGACAGACGCGGGTCGGCCTTCTCGCCTCGGTTGTAAATCACTTCCAGCTCGAACAAATCGTTCACCGGATTCTTCACGGTGTAGAGCGTTGCCTGCCCGCCCAACAGAATGGTTGTGGCATCGTTGTCGAAGTCGATGAGCCGGGGTTCGACATCCCTCACGGGCAACTGTGCCAGCCGCTTGGCATATTCAGACTCGGCATTCTTGTTCTTGGGCTTCACGGGCGTGTAGTCGGGCTGTCTCATCTTGTCTTTGTCCGTGTTGCCGTATTTCTTCTTGAATCGGATGAAGGGCGAGTTGACATACCGTTTGGCGGCAGCCACGACGTCGGCCTTGGTCAGCTTCTCGATGGCGTTTATTTTGTCGATATACTGTTGCCACGTGTGCCCCGACGACATCACCTCCACCATCGTTTGGGCACGCTTGCCGATGGTTTCGAGGTCGCGGAACGCCTCGCTGTAGGCCTTTTGTTTCTGCGATTCGAACGCTTTGTCGCTGAAGTCGCCGTTCGCCACGCGCCTCAGCTGTTCCATGCAGGCGTCTTCCGCCTTTTGTGTCTTCGACAAGAGATTGGGTACCACTATCAAGAGCAGCGCGCCAGCATCGTTGAGGCTGGCAGGAGTGATGGCCCCGGCCATTAGCACACCTTCGTTCATCAGCGAGTCGAGCATTCCGGCATTGCCATTGCTGAGCATTCGGGTAGCCAAGGCGAGCGCGTTGGCGTCGGGCTCAAAGTCGGTCACGCCCTTGAAGGCCAGCATCTCCATGCTCACGAGTGGGACGGGGAGTTTCACTTCCACGGTGCGCTCCTGCAGGATGTCGGGCATGGCCGACTTCTGCCGCGTGGGCTTCACGCCTTGCGGAATGCGTCCGAAGGTGCGCTCCAGCAGCGGCATGATGTTGTCAGCCTGAAAGTCGCCGCAGAGAATCAGCCCCATATTGCTTCCCACGTAATATTGCTCATAGAACCGTTTCATGTCCGAGAGCTTGGGGTTCTTCAGGTTCTCGGTGCTCCCGATGACGGGGTAGGCGTAGGGCTGCGTGCCGAAGAGCTCTTTGAACACGGTCTCGCGCAGCGAGGTTGTCATGTCGTCGCTGGCCCTGTTCTTTTCTTCGTAGACGGTCTCCAGCTCGCCTTGGAACATGCGGAAGACGGGGTTGATAAGCCGGTCGCTGTTCAGCTGGCACCAGTGTTCCATGTATTGCGGCGTGAACATGTTGTAGTAGAACGTGAAGTCGTACGACGTGCCGGCGTTCAGTCCACTGCCGCCATAGCGCGAGATGAGCGAGTTGAACTCGTTGGGAATGGCAAATTCGCCAGCCTTCTGGCTCAGGCGGTTGATGTCTTTCTGTATAGTCCGCCGCTGCGCCTCGTCCTTTGTGGCTGAGAGGCGGTCGTAGGCGGCCGCGATGCTGTCGAGCCAAGGCTTTTCCTGCGCATAGTTGACGGTTCCAATCTCGTCGGTTCCCTTGAACATGATGTGCTCAAAATAGTGGGCGATGCCCGTGTTGGGGCAGTCCTTGGCGCCAGCGTTCACCACCACGGCTCCAAACACCTTCGGTTGCGAGTGGTCTTCGTTGAGCCAGACGGTCATGCCGTTGCCCAGCTTCATCTCTCTCACCTCCAGCGGCTTGGCCGTCTGTGCCCATGCCAGGCACGCCATTCCCCATGCCAGCGCCACGGCCAGCATCCTCCTCAGGCTTTTCATTTCCAGTTTTCTCATGACGTTTCGTTTTATCGGGTTTCTGATTGCAAAAATAAGGAAAATCATGCAAACCGAGCACCATTCTGTCAAAAAAACCGTCAGAAACACGCCCGTCAGCCAAAAAAAATGGCCCCGACGCGCTCCGAGGAAGATATTTTTTGTAATTTTGCAGCCGATTTAAAGATTTGTATTCAAACAAAAAATCAAAAACGAATGAAAAAGTTATTTATCATCGCCGCCATGATGGTGGCAACAGTCGGTGCCAGCGCACAGTTCGCTCCTGGCACATTCTCACTTCAAGTGAAGGGTGGAGTTTCTGGCTCTTCTCTTTCCAATACCAATGACATCAAAGTAGGTACGCTGGAAAACTCGTTCAGCTACATGCGCGGTCTGCCCACCAACATTCTGGACACAAATCTCGAGGCTGGAGCTGCCGGTGGCGGAACCATCGGACTCGACCTCGAATACCAAGCCGCCAAGTGGCTCGGACTCTCCGTAGGTGTCAGCTACCTCGCTCAAGGTACCGGTTGGGATAGCTTCAAGTTCAAGCAAGACGGTGTGAAGTTCAGAATCCAAGATCCGAAGATCACGCTCGGTTACGTTGCCGTTCCCGTCATCGCCAACTTCTACGTCTACAAAGGACTCGCCCTGAAGAGCGGTGTGCAGTTCGGATTCCTCACCTATGCTCACCTCAGCGCCCAAGTCACCGCCGATGGCAACAAGGAATTCATGCATGCAGATATGAACCGTAGCATCAAGAGCAACTACGAGAATTTCGACATCGCCATCCCTGTGGGCATCTCTTATGAGTTCAGAGACCACATCGTCCTTGATGCACGTTACAACATCGGACTGAAGCCCGTGAACAAGATTGCGAACCCCGACGGTAAGGACAACAAGAACCAAAGCTTCGTCTTCACCTTCGGATACAAGTTCAAGCTCTAAGCTGTTGGGTGATGGGTGTTGGGGGATGGCTGATGGCTAATGGTTGATGGTTGATGGCTAATGGCTAATGGCTACCCCCCCAACACCCAACACCTACCACCCAACACCTAACACCTACCACCTAACACCCCATACCCCATGAAAACCCTTTCGCCTTTTGCCCGACCGCTCTACGTGATGCTCAAGCCCGCAGGGGCAAAATGCAACCTTCGATGCCAATATTGCTATTATCTGCCAACGGCCGACCTCCGTCATCCTTCCTCCCATAAGGGGGAAGAGGGGAGCCTCATGTCCGAAGACCTCCTCGAACGATTCACCAAAGAATACATCGAGGCGCAAACCACGCCCGAGGTGCTCTTCACCTGGCATGGCGGAGAACCCACGTTGCGACCGCTCTCTTTCTACCGCAAGGCTGTCGCGCTGCAACGGCGCTATGCCCAGGGACGGCAGATAGCCAACTGTCTGCAGACCAACGGCACGCTGCTTGACGACGAGTGGTGCGAGTTTCTTGCCGAAAACCATTTCCTCGTAGGCCTCTCCATCGACGGGCCGCAACCCTTCCACGACCACTACCGCCTCACCGCCAGCGGCCAGCCCACCTGGCAGAGCGTCATTCGTGCCGTCCAGCTGCTGCGCAAGCACGGCGTCGAGTGGAACGCCATGGCCACCGTCAACCGTGCCAACGTCTCCCATCCACTCGAATTCTACCGTTTCTTCAAACGCATCCACTGCACCTACCTCCAGTTCACACCCGTTGTTTGGGAAATAGGGGCAAGGAGCAAGGAGCAAGGGGCAAGAGATTACTCTACAGGCGAGAGGGATAAGGGGCAAGGGGCAGGAAACGCCAATCGACAAAGCTATTCTCTTGCCCCTTGCCCCTCACCTCTTGCCCCTAACTCCCCTAATGCCGGAGGCATTGAGGGAGGCGAATGGGGCCGTTTCCTCTGTGCCGTCTTCGACGAATGGGTGCAGAGCGATGTGGGCGAGACCTATGTCGAACTATTCGACTGCACACTCGCCAACTGGGTGGGCGTCACACCCGGCATCTGCGCCTATGCCAAAGAGTGCGGTCATGCCGCCGTGATGGAGGCCGACGGCGACGTCTACTCGTGCGACCACTTCGTGCGCCCCGACCATCGGCTGGGCAACATCCGCGAGCACACCCTCGTCGAGATGCTCTACGGCCCCCAGCAGCAGCGTTTCAGCCAGCTGAAGCATCAGGCCTTGCCCCGCCAATGCCGCGAGTGCGACGTGCTCTTCGCATGCCACGGCGAATGTCCACGCAACCGCTTCTCCACCGACCGCTACGGCAACCCCGGCCTCAATTATCTGTGCGAAGGCTATCGGATGTTCTACCACCACGCCGCCCCCTACATGGACTTCATGGCACGCGAACTTGCCCACCAGCGGCCAGCCGCCAACGTCATGCAAGCCATCCGCTCAGGACTGCTCCCGGCCCCACCACTCGCCGGGCAATAGCAAATAACGAACTCGATTTGCAATGCTTTTGCCCCTGTAGGGCGTTAGCTTGCTCCCGTTTCTCTCCCCCAGGGCGTTGCCCTAGGCTGTTAGCGCGTTGCCCTTTCAGGGCGTTATGGGGTTCCTCCTTCCTCTCGATTTTTTCGGCACGGATGACACGGATTTCACGATTGTTTTCGGTTGTTAAGTAGTCCCCTTCTTCCCGAAGGTATCGGGCGTACAAGGAAAGACGCGCTGTAAGTGCATGCTGCGCTCAGGAAGTTATCTTCTTGGGGGATAATGCCGTAGGCATTGGATAGGGGTAGCCAGCCACGTCCTCGTGGCTGGGATGAGTGCATCATAGCGGAGGGCGTGCCGTAGGTACGCGACATAAGAAGAAAAATATCAACCAAAACTCTTGGAAACATCCGAAATAATAAATATCTTTGCGAGAAAAAAGGGAACATGGCCAACACCTACACTCAAATCTACATGCACATCGTTTTTGCCGTTGGACAACGCAGGGCGCTCATCGGCGAACAATGGATGGACGAATTATACCATTATCTGGCTGGCGCATGTCAAAACCGAAGGCATTTTGTTCACGCCATTGGCGGCACTGCCGATCACGTACACATGCTTGTAGGCCTGCATCCTTCGGAATCGGTTAGTGATCTGGTGAAGTCATTGAAAAGCCAATCCACACGGTGGATAAACGACAATTACTGTCATGGCATTTTCTATTGGCAAAGTGGCTATGGTGCTTTTTCTTATGTCAGGTCGTTGTTGCCTGCCGTAAAGAAATATATTGAAAACCAGAAGGAACATCATCGGCATGTTACATTCCAAGAGGAGTTTGCCGACATGCTCGAGAAAGCAGGTGTTCAATATGAACCGGAATACATGCTGAAAGGCTTTTTGGCAGCAAGTGGCAAGGAGACGGAGTAGTACCCCTCCCAGCTTTGTTGGCGTGTCGCGTACCTAAAGGCACGCCCGTTTCTCACGCGGCCATATCCCAGCCACGAGACGTGGCTGGCTACCCTAATCATGCCCCTATGGGGCTCTCTGCGTCTTCCGCGGTTCTGCGTGAGAATCAATATCCCTCCGTGTGAGGACAACTATGGGGCTCTCCGTGTTCTCCGCGGTTCTGCGTGAGAATCAATATCTCTCCGTGTGAGGACAACAATGGGCCCCCTGATGTCCTGTTTTTTTGTTCCAATGCTTCAAAGAGCGCTTTTTCCTAGAGGCATCCTTTGAGGATGTTATAAGCTCCATCTAAGCCTGTTAAAAGATGCTTTTGGCGCACTGAAAAGCGGTCTCTTGCGGCCTTAAATGGGGCTTCTTATGCCGTTAAGGATTCGTGTTGTCGTCATCCTCAGGCTTAGGCAGCATCTCCTTGATGTTCTTCACCGAGACGTTGCTGATGAACTGCTTGTTACGCTTGTGCGTTCCAGCCTCTACGGTGTAGTAGGGCAAGAAGTTGACACGTGCGCCAACGATGTTCTTCGTAGCGGTAAAGTCTTCCTCGCGGAGCGAGCCCTTGGTCTTCAGTCCAATCTTGAACGAGCCGAAGCCGTCGAGCTTCACAACCTCAGAGGCGTTCAGGTGACGGTTCATCACATTGATGAGTTCGATGAGCACAGCAGCTACGTCAGAGTATTTCACAGAGACGTTCTCCTGAATCTCTTCACCGATAGCCTTCAGGTCGAAAGTGCCAGTATGCACGGCACGGCCGAACCACTGACCCTGAGTCAACGACCCGTCGCGGTTGTCCTGATAAGTGCGATAAATTACAGCCATGATTGTTTACAGATTTACGGGTTCAACACTTCGCTGCATGTTCACTTTTAGCGCGCTTGAACAAGCGGATGGGCAGCGTTTTCCATCCTTTCGTTCGTGCTGCAAAGATACAAAAAATATGTCAATATTTTTCATGCAAACCATCAAAGTTTTCCCGATTAAGAAGATTTAACGTTACAATGCTCCCTCCAACGCTTTTGTGAAATTGTCTAAACGCATCAGCCAGTCGAAGTCCACGGGTTTCAGCCGCCGTTGGGTCTCGCCGTTGCAGTATGGCGAACGCATCGCGTTTGAAATTGCTTGCGCTGCCGACTCGGCAGGAAACGTCTTCATGATGATTTCAATTTTCGCTTTTCGCTCTGGCGTAATTGCCTTTATCTTCTTCATACGGCTTTCAGTGGAGTCTATACACGAATTCCAATATTTTACGAAATTCTGAATTTTTTCTTCTTTGCTTTCTTTTTTTTCTTCTTTTTTTGATACATCATCATCTACATCTACATCAACATCTACATTTCCGCGTGTGCGCGTGATGCTGTTCAAATTGTTAACGGTTTTAACGTTTTGCTGCTCCTTGCGTTTCTTTCTCAGTTCTTCATTTCGTTTGCACTTTTGTAAATATTTTTCGGAATCAATTGAAACTTGTAGCGTCATGAATCGGAAGAACTATTGGTTAACGGCAAAAATGAGATGATTTGTAAAGATTTTTGACAACAACCGCCGCTCCTTCCATGCCGATTTGGAGGAGTGGGGAAAATGAAAAAAATGCGAAAAGACTATTAAATAATGTGAAGGAATCGTAGTATTTTTTCACAATTATGTAATTTTGTAATGCCGTTTTTTATGGTCGGTGACAAAAATTAACACAGATTTAACACTATTCTTGCATGAAATACATGTCTTTTTTTTGTGTTTTTCCGGTGTGTTGTTCATCTTGTCGTCGTCTTTAACTTTTATTGATATGAAAAAGCGCATGAAAAAAATTGGAATGTGATATTTATTTATTATTTTTGCAGTCGGAGATACTTTTTGACAAAACACCATGATCTATGTAGCATTGCCGGATGCCGCCGCTCGGGAAGCAAAAGCCGACGGGAGAGAGAAGACCGGGGGGCGCAGGCTGAGCTTCTATCTGGCTATGGAGGAATACGTGGCGCGCTGGCTGAACACGGGCGACGACTGCTTCTTCATGTGGCAGGTGGAGCCGACGGTGATATTCGGACGCAACCAGCTGATAGAGAACGAGGTGAACCTCGACTACTGCCGACAGCGAGGCATCGCGACCTTCAGGCGCAAGAGCGGCGGCGGATGCGTGTATGCCGACATGGGGAACGTGATGCTCTCGTATGTCACGCGCGACGAAAACGTGAATTTCACGTTCAACAAATACATCAACCTGGTGGCGCTGGTGCTCTACAAGATGGGCATCGAGGCGAAGGCGAGCGGGCGGAACGATATACTCATCGAGGGCCGCAAGGTGTCGGGCAATGCGTTCTACCACATCCCCGGGCACTCCATCGTGCACGGCACCATGCTCTACGACACCGACATGGAGAACATGGTGGGCGCCATCACGCCGAGCAACGCAAAGCTGCGGAGCAAAGGGGTGGAGAGCGTGCGCCAACATATAGCCCTGCTGAAAGACTATACGAGCCTCTCGCTCGACGAGCTGAAGGCGTTTGTGAGGCGGGAGCTGTGCCAGACGGAGATGGTGCTGACCGACAGCGACATCCGCTCGATAGAGGAGATGGAACAGGAGTATCTGTCCGACGAGTTCGTCTACGGGCGGAACCCCCGCTACAGCATCACGCGGCGCGGGCGCTTGGAGGGCGTGGGCGAGTTGGAGGTGCGCATGGAACTGAAGAACGGCGTGGTGAAGCGGGCGAACGTGCTGGGCGACTTCTTCGTGGTGGGCGACGTCGACGGGCAGCTGCTCAGCAGGCTTCGCGGCACGGAGCTGGAGGAGGAGGCGTTGCGACAGGCGCTGCCCGAGCGGTTGGACGATGTCATCCTGCACCTCGACCGCGAGGCATTCATCGCCTTCCTGATGGGCTGGCGTGATTGAAACTCTTGAAAAAAGACACTTCATTAACAAAATCAACATATTATGAAACAAACCTGTCTATACGAAAAACATGTGGCCTTGGGGGCGCTGATGCAACCCTTTGGAGGCTTTGACATGCCCATTCAGTACACATCCATCATCGACGAGCACAACGCCGTGCGTACGGCCTGTGGCGTGTTCGACGTGAGCCACATGGGCGAGGTGCTGGTCTCGGGCAACGATGCCGAAGACTTTGTGAACTACATCTTTACCAACGATGTGAGCGGAATGGCCGTCGGGAAGATTCTCTACGGCATGATGTGCTACGACGATGGCGGCGTGGTGGACGACCTGCTGGTCTACAAAAAGGCCGACGACCGTTTCCTGCTGGTCATCAACGCTGCCAACATCGACAAGGATATCCAATGGATAGAGAAACTGGCCCAAGGATATGAGGTGACCATTGCCGACCAATGCGACTACTACGGAGAGCTGGCGGTGCAAGGTCCCGAGGCTGAGCGCGTGATGGAGGAGGTGCTGGAGCTGCCCTGCAGCGAGCTGTCGTTCTACACGTTCAAGGAAATAGCCAACTACAACGGCACGTCGGAGACCATCATCGTCAGCCGCACGGGCTACACGGGCGAGGACGGCTTCGAGATTTACGGTGAGCGCGACTTCATTCGTGCCTGTTGGGACAAGCTGATGGCTGCCGGTGTCCAGCCCTGCGGGTTAGGGTGTCGCGACACCCTGCGCTTCGAGGTGGGACTGCCACTCTACGGCGATGAGCTGAGTGCCGGAATCTCACCCGTCATGGCCGGCCTCTCCATGTTTGTGAAACTCGACAAGCCCGAGTTTATCGGACGTGAGGCACTGGCGCGGCAGAAGGCAGAAGGAGTGGCAAAGAAGCTGGTGGGCCTTGAACTGAAGGACAAGGCCATTGCCCGCCATGGCTGTCAGGTGCTGAAAGACGGACAGGTCATCGGTGAGGTGACAACCGGCTACCGCTCCATCTCTACCGGCAAGAGCGTCTGCATGGCTCTCGTTGACACCGCGTTTGCCAAACTCGATGCAGAGGTAGAGGTGCAGGTGCGCAAAAAGACCTTCCCGG
>ODAI010765439.1_pt1 | contig 13958 bp, 11 predicted proteins | sample 1539321 | NCBI WGS metagenome assembly ODAI01 (sample SAMN02144231, study PRJEB22623) | gut metagenome | biome: sheep rumen | host: Ovis aries | place: New Zealand
AAGGCCTGTAGCTATTCGACGGAATAATTGTCGAAGTATCCCTGTATCAGAACTACGGGCGTGCCTTTGTCACCGGAACCGCTCGTCAGGTCGCAGAGCGAACCAATGAGGTCTGTGAGCTGGCGGGGCGTTGTGCCTTCTGAGGCCATCTTGCCCTTGAGGTCGGCGTCTTTTGCCTTAATGCTCGCCGATATGGCATCCCGCAGCTCTGCGCCGCTGAGATTGGCGAACTGATTGTCTGCCAGATATTTGATCTTGAGTTCGTTAGGCGTGCCCCTAAGCCCGTCGGTAAAAGCGGGAGACACCACCGGATCGGCAAGCTCCCATATTTTGCCCTGCGGATCTTTGAAGGCTCCGTCGCCATATACCATCACTTCGACATGCTTGCCGGTGGCTTCGAGGATTCGCGCCTGGATGTCCAGGACCACGCCCTTGCAGTCGCGGGGGAACAACTTCACGGAGTCTTCCGTGGCCTTGTTCGAACCGAGCAGACCATAGGTCTCGTTGTAGCCGCTGCCGTCCACGGGAGCGTTGAGAATGTCGTCGAGTCCTAGCACCACGCGGGCTCCGGCGTCGCGGAGAGTCTTCTTGGTGCGCTCGCGCGTGTGTATATCGCAAGTGATGACCGTATCGGTGTATTTCAATATGGTGGCCGGGCGGTTGGCGAAGACTATTTCTACCTCGGCTCCGCATTCTCTTATGAGCCCCGAATAGTAGTCAACGTAATCGACCCCGGTGAATTCATGGTGCGTAACCCCGAAGAGCTCCCTGTAGCGCTCAAGAGAAAGTACGTCGGTGTAGGGATTGATGCCGGCCTCATCCAGTTTGTCCAGGCTCACGTGGGCGTTGCCGACTTCGTCGGAAGGGTAGGAGAGCATGAGGACGATCTTCTTGCACCCCATTGCTATGCCCCTCAGGCACACCGCAAAGCGGTTACGGCTCAGAATCGGAAAAATGACGCCCACGGTGCCTCCGCCGGTCTTGGTACGTACGTCCTTGGCAATGGCGCTGGTGCTCGCATAATTGCCCATGGCGCGGGCGACGACGGATTCCGTCACACAGATTACATCCCGGTCACGAAGGCTGAAACCTTCTTCGTGGGCAGCTTCAAGTACACATTTGCTAGCGATTTCGGCTACATTGTCCCCTTCTCGAACGATGGGGCAGCGGATACCGCGGCACACGGTTCCAACTGTTCTTAGATGTCTGTTTTCCATTTGTTGACTTGAATTACTTTCAAAGTTATTTTAAATCGATGAATAATCCAAAAAAAGATGTAAATTTGTATCCCGTTGTTAGTGGAATATTCAAAACCCCTATACTATAATGGAACGAGTTTATTCTGGCAAGACAAAAGATGTTTTTGCTCTTGACAACGGGCATTACCTTCTTAAATTCAAAGACGACTGCACAGGAAAGGACGGAGTGTTCGATCCTGGTGAGAATTCCGTAGGCCTTACCATCGAAGGTGTGGGCGACGTTAACCTCAGGATGTCAATCCATTTCTTTGAAAAGCTCAATGCTGCGGGCATCCGTACCCACTATGTGAGTGCCAACCTTGACGACACCACCATGGAAGTTCTTCCGGCGAAGGTCTTCGGACACGGCCTGGAAGTCATATGCCGTCACAAGGCCGTGGGAAGCTTCATCCGCCGCTATGGAGAGTACATCGAGCCTGGCACCGACCTGCCGGCCTATGTGGAGATGACCTTCAAGAATGACGCAAAGGGCGACCCTCTCGTTACCAAAGACGGCCTTATCGTACTCGGCATCATGAGCGCTGAACAGTACGACGCAATCAAAGAGATGACCCAGCGCATCACCCAGGTGGTGGCCGACGACCTCAAAGAAAAAGGCCTGGTGCTCTATGACATTAAATTCGAATTCGGTTACGATGCTGACGGACAGGTGATGCTCATCGACGAGATCGCTTCCGGCAACATGCGTGTATATAAGGACGGAGAGTACATCGAACCCATGACACTTTCTAAGCTTTTCTTTGAATGAGCAAGGTAGCAGTGATTATGGGAAGTGCAAGCGACTGGGACGTCATGTCTCCGGCCTGCTCCACGCTCGAAGAATTCGGTATTCCCTATGAAAAGCGGGTGCTGAGCGCCCACCGGAATCCGGGACCTCTTGCAGACTATGTAAAGGCTGCACGCGAAAACGGAATAGATATTATTATCGCAGGCGCGGGAGGGGCGGCCCATCTGCCCGGAGTCATTGCGGCACTCACCACGATTCCTGTGATAGGTGTGCCGGTCAAGTCCAAGGCACTGAACGGGTTGGACTCCCTGCTTTCGATTGTGCAGATGCCCTCCGGGATCCCCGTGGCCACAATGGCCATAGACGGTGCCAAGAATGCTGCGCTCTACGCCGTGTCCATCCTGGCCTTGAGCGACGACGGACTCGCGGCACGACTCCAGGAATTCCGCAAAGCCCAAAGTGACAAGGTCCTTAACACGATAATCTGACATAATGCCCACCTGCGCCGGTGGGCATATACTTTTTTTGATATGAACGCCAGACGTCTATTCGTAGAAAAAAAAGACAATTTCCGCGTAGAAGCTGATTGCCTCCGCGCAGAACTGAACGAAAACCTCTCGCTGAGTCTCAGGGAATTGAGACTCCTGAATGTGTACGACCTTTTCGGTTTCAGTGAAGAACTTCTGCAGGAATGCCGCTATCGCGTGTTCGGTGAAGTGGTAACAGACCAGGTGAGCGACGAGCTGGATCTTACCGGCAAAAAGTATCTCGCCGTAGAGTATATTCCCGGGCAGTTCGACCAGCGCGCCTCCTCCGCAGTGGACTGTGTGCATCTGATCGATCCCTCGGCGGAAATCGTAATAAAGAGTTCGAAGCTTCTGCTTTTCGATGACGACACTCCTGACGAGGCAGTCGAAAAGGTGGCGCATTATTTTATCAATCCGGTGGAAAGCCGTCGCAAAGATCTGGGCAAGCTCGTGATTGCCGAGCAGGCAGACGTGAAGCCGCTGGAAGACCTCTCCGGTTTTACTTCCATGCCGGAAGAAGAATATGCCCCTTTCTGCCGTTCCCATGGCCTTGCCATGAACGTCGATGACCTCCGGGAGGTGGTGAAGTATTTCAGGCGCGAAGGCCGTGTGCCCACCGAGACCGAACTCCGCATCCTGGATACCTACTGGAGCGACCACTGCCGCCATACTACCTTTACCTCCGAACTGGAAGAGATAACCATCGATGATTCCTTTATAAAAAAGGAACTGCAGGATTCCCTGGGCCTTTTCCGCAAGATGCGAGACGACCTGGGACGCGGCGGCAAGCCGGTCTGCCTGATGGAGCTTGCCACCATAGGTGCCAGATGGCTTAAGAAGCAGGGAAAGCTCGACGACCTCGAGCAGAGCGAAGAGAATAATGCATGCAGCATCTTCGTGAACGTCGATGTTGACGGCCAGAAGCAGAAATGGCTGCTGCAGTTCAAGAACGAAACACACAACCATCCTACCGAAATCGAACCTTTCGGCGGAGCGGCGACCTGCCTGGGAGGCGCTATACGCGACCCCTTGTCCGGCAGGGCGTATGTATATCAGGCGATGCGTGTCACCGGAGCCGGAGACATACTCACGCCGGTTGCCGATACCATTCCCGGCAAGCTTCCCCAGAGGCTCATCAGCCGCAAGGCCGCCGGAGGCTATTCCAGCTACGGCAACCAAATAGGGCTTGCAACTACGCACGTGCGCGAAATCTACTCCGAGGGCTATACCGCCAAGAGAATGGAAATCGGAGCGGTAGTTGGAGCGGTAAAGGCCTCCGACGTTAGGAGGGAGAGTCCCGCATCAGGCGATGCCGTGCTGCTGCTAGGAGGACGTACAGGCCGTGACGGCATTGGCGGAGCCACCGGCTCGTCGAAAGAAAAAACGGAGTCCTCGCTCGAAACCTGCGGCAGCGAGGTCCAGAAGGGAAATGCTCCCGAAGAGCGTCAGCTCCAGAGACTTTTCCGCCGTCCGGAAGTTACGCGCCTCATCAAGAAGAGCAACGACTTCGGCGCCGGCGGCGTTAGCGTGGCGATTGGAGAGCTGGCAGGCGGTCTGGACATACACCTGGACAGGGTCCCGGTCAAGTATGCCGGCCTGAATGCCACCGAGCTGGCCATCAGCGAATCGCAGGAGAGAATGGCCGTGGTGGTCGAGGCGAAAGATGTAGATGAATTCTGCAGCTTGTGCGCTGCCGACAATGTAGAAGTGACCCATGTGGCGGATGTGACCGGCACCGGCCGCATGCGCATGTATAATGGCGGAAGCCTGGTCTGCGATCTGTCCCGTGAGTTTATCGACAGCGCCGGAGCCAAGCACTATGCACGCGCCGCCGTTGCCGCAGTAGCGGAATGCAACCCCTTCAGGCGTGAATATGAAGGCGTTGCGCTCGAGGAAAAGATGACCCGGCTGATGGGCTCGGCAAACGTGGCGTCGCAAAAGGGCCTTGTGGAAATGTTCGATTCCACTATCGGCCGTTCCACCGTGCTCATGCCCTACGGCGGGCGCCGTCAGGCCACCGAAACTCAGGTCTCCGTCCAGAAACTGCCGGTAAACGGATACACTGATACCGCCAGCGTAATGGCCTGGGGCTATAATCCCGACCTGGCTCTCTGGAGTCCCTATCATGCTGCGGCATATTCGGTGGTAGAAGCTTGTACCAAAGTCGTTTGTTCGGGCGCAGACTGGTCCGGGATGCGCTTCTCGTATCAGGAGTATTTCGAAAGGATGACTTCCGATCCTCACAGCTGGGGCAAGCCTCTCGCCTCTCTTCTGGGTACCTTGAAGATGCAGGCGGCCCTGGGCCTGCCTTCCATAGGCGGGAAAGACTCCATGAGTGGAACGTTTGAGCACATTCATGTTCCTCCCACCCTGGTAGCCTTCGGCATTACAACCGTGGATGCGCGGGAGGTCATATCTCCAGAATTCAAGAAGGCCGGAAACAGCATCTGGCTGATACGTCATACGCCTCTGGACAATTACATGCCCGACACGGAGGCCCTCAAACAGAACTGGAATTATATTCATTCAAAAATCAGTTCCGGCGCTATCGTGAGCGCATGGTCGCTGTCTTACGGCGGCGTGGCCGAGGGCCTTGTGAAGATGAGCCTTGGAAATGCTCTCGGGGTAAAAGTCGAATGTCCCGAAGAGACACTTTTCTCGCTGGGCTACGGTTCTGTGCTTGTGGAGAGTACGGAGCAGCTGGATTTCCCTTCTGCTCTGCTGCTTGGCGAAGTGACCGACGGCGGAATCTGCATTAATGGAAGCAAGATGGCGCTCGAATTGCTCGAAGAGGCATACGAGTCGCGTTATTTCAAGTTATATCCTCCTCGCGTGAATGGCGCCGGCGCCAGGATCGAAATAGAAGCACCAGCGAGCGGCAAGGCCGCGGCGTCCTATCCGGGAGATCCGGTAGAGCATCCGGTGGTTTGCCTTCCTGTTTTCCCGGGGACCAACTGCGACTTCGACACGGCCAAGGCATTCCGCACTGCCGGCGCGCAGGTGCAGCCGTTCATTTTCAGAAACCTCACGCCCGAAGATGTGATGCGTTCCATCGACGGCCTTGCTGAAAGGATTTCCGCCAGCCATATACTTGTCTTCAGCGGCGGTTTTTCTTCCGGCGACGAACCTGACGGCAGCGGAAAGTTCATCGCGGACGTCATTGCAAATGCCAAGGTGAGCGAGGCCATCACCGGGCTGCTCGCCCGCGGCGGCTTGATCCTCGGAATCTGCAACGGTTTCCAGGCCCTGGTTAAGAGCGGACTGCTTCCTTACGGCAAGCCCGGGTGTGTCACGGAAGATTCTCCAACGCTCTTCCGCAACGACATAAACCGTCATGTCTCGCTGATAGCTTCGACGGAAGTGGTGTCAACGGACTCCCCATGGCTGTCTTCTTTCAAAGCTGGGGAGAGGCATTCTGTCGCTTTCAGCCATGGCGAGGGCAAATTCGTGGTGAATGCGGAACTCGCCCGCGAGCTGTTCGCAAAGGGCCAGGTGGCCTTCCGCTACGTGGACAATCCCAACGGCTCCGACTTCGACATAGAAGGCATCCTGAGCCCCGACGGACATATCCTCGGCAAGATGGGGCACAGCGAGCGCTATGAGCGCAATCTGTTCAAGAACATCTCCGGCAATTGCAGCCAGCCTATATTTGATAACGCCGTGAATTATTTCAGAAAGATATGATAAAAAAAGAATTGGTATTTGACGGAAACGAGAAGCAAGTCTTTGCGACCGAAGATCCACATAAGGTCATCTTCCACTACAAGGATGTGACCCTTGCCTACAACAGCATCAAGCGCGCCCGTTTTGAGGGGAAAGGCATCATCACGAACCGCATTTCCGCCTTGCTGCTGGGGTACCTGAATCAGAACGGCGTGCGTACACACTTCATAGAGCAGGCCGGCGAGCGTGAGCAGCTTTGCCGCAAGATAGAGGTGATTCCTATCGAAGTGTTCTGGCGCAAAAGGATTGCAGGGACCCTTGCAGTACGCTTGGGAGTAGAGGATGGATTCTGTCCTGGAAACACCATCGTCGATCTGCAGTATAACGAAGACGCCCTGGACAATCCGATCATCAATAAGCACCATGCGGTGGCGTTGGGGCTGGCTTCATACGAAGAACTGGACATCATGGTCGCCGTGGCGCGCAAGGCGGGATCTCTCCTTGAGCGGCTCTTCCATGAGGCTGGTATAGAACTGGTGGACATGAAGCTGGAGTTTGGGCGCACTTCCGACACCGGAGAGCTCATCCTCTCGGACGAAATCAGTCCGGACACATGCCGCCTTTGGGACGAGACTACGGGCGACAGGCTGGACAAAGACCGTTTCCGCCTGGACCTCAGCGACGTGGTGGCATCGTACCGCACTGTTCTTGAAAGACTGGAAAACATTTTGACAAAGTAGATATGGGTGTACTTGCAGTATATGGCGTCAAAGACGCTTCTACCTACATTTATTACGGTCTCCACAATCTGCAGCACCGGGGACAGGAAGGCGGCGGAATAGCCACCTTCGACGAAAACGGGAAGTCTTACCGCTATCGTGGCCAGGGCCTGCTGAGCGAAATTTTTACGAATGGGCAGGTATCCGGCCTCAAGGGCTATATGGGGGTCGGCAGCGTGAAGTATGCAAATGCCTCCAGCGCCGGACCCGAGAATGTGGAGCCTCTGTTTTTCCGCCACAAGAGCGGGAACTTCGTCGTCGCCGGCGAAGGGAATCTGGTGAACTCCAGGCAGATCGCCGATTATCTCGAGAAGCATGGGACAATCTTCCAGACCGATACCGACAGTGAACTGCTTGCTCACCTTATCAAGAAAAACTACAACGAAGACCGCATAGAACGCATCGTAAAGGCGCTTAACATGATGGAGGGAGGTTTTTCCTTCGTCATCATGACCCGCAGCCGCGTTTACGCTTGCCGCGACAAATACGGCATCAAGCCGCTCTGCATCGGACGCTTGGGTGACGGCTACGTGGTGAGCAGCGAGTCCTGCGCATTCGGCATCATGGGGGCAGAATTTATCCGTGACGTTCAGCCCGGCGAGATAGTGTCGTTCGATGAAAACGGACTGCGCAGCACCATTTACTCCCGTTTCTCGCGCCACCGCATGTGTGCGATGGATTATATCTATTTCGCACGCCCCGACAGCGATATAGACGGCTGTAATGTGCATGCATACCGCAAAGAAGCGGGGCGCCGCCTGTACCGGGAGTGCCCGGCGGATGCGGATATAGTTGTGGGCGTACCCGAGTCGGGACTGAGCGCCGCAATCGGCTATGCCGAGGAGAGCGGGATTCCCTTCGAAATGGGCCTGGTCAAACATAAATATGTGGGAAGGACCTTCATCCAGCCCGTCCAGAGCATGCGCGAGCTCGGTGTCAAGATGAAGCTCTCGCCCGTGCGCAGCATTGTGAACGGCAAGCGCATCGCCCTTGTGGATGATTCCATCGTGCGCGGCACCACCTGCCTGAAGATAGTGAAGCTTCTCCGCGAAGCCGGAGCCGCGCAGGTGCATGTGCGAATTGCAAGTCCCATGATGCGTTTTACCTGTCATTATGGAGTGGACACCTCCACACCCGAGGAACTGCTCTGTTCGCACCGCACCCTCGAGGAGGCATGCAAGGCCATAGAGGCCGATTCGCTGGGCTACCTGAGTCCGGAATCTACCCGTGACTCCTGCTTCGGCTGCGCAGATCCATGCCAGGCATGTTTTACCGGAGAATACCCTACATTGTTGTACGACGATAATATCATCAAAGAATAATCATGGCACAGTCTTACGAAAAGGCCGGCGTGAACCTCGAAGCCGGCTATGAGGTTGTAAGGAGGATAAAGCAGCATGTTGCATCTACGGTGCGCCCCGGCTCCATGGGAAACATCGGCTCTTTCGGAGGCATGTTCGACCTCTCCGCCCTGAATATCAAAGAACCTGTGCTTGTCAGCGGCACCGACGGAGTGGGCACCAAGCTCAAAATAGCCTTTGCCATGGACAAGCACGACACGATAGGTATCGATGCCGTGGCTATGTGCGTGAACGACGTGCTGGCGCAGGGCGCGGAGCCGCTCATCTTCCTGGATTATGTGGCCCTCGGGCACAATGTGCCTTCGAAGGTTGAGGCCATCGTTGCCGGAGTGGCGGAAGGTTGCCGCCAGGCCGGATGTGCCCTGGTGGGAGGAGAGACGGCCGAGATGCCCGGAATGTACGCTGACGGGGAATATGACATCGCCGGCTACACCACGGGAGTGGTGGAAAAGTCCAAGCTTATAGATGGTTCCAGAGTCCGGACCGGAGATGTGCTGGTGGGTGTTGCCTCCAGCGGTGTGCACTCCAACGGCTTCAGCCTTGTGCGCAAGATTGTTGCCGATGCCGGCCTGTCCTATACCGATGCCATACCCGAGTTCGGAGGAAGGCTGCTCGGCGACGTACTCCTGACCCCTACCAAAATCTATGTTAGGCAGATGCTGCAGGTCATACGCGAATGCGACGTGCATGGTATCTGCCACATTACCGGAGGCGGATTCGACGAGAATATCCCACGGGTCCTGCATGAAGGCCAAGGCCTTGAGATTCAGGAGGGTAGCTGGGAAATACTACCGGTTTTCCGCATGCTTGAGAAATGGGGGGCGGTGCCTCACCGCGAAATGTTCAACATCTTCAACATGGGCATAGGAATGGTGGCCGTGCTGGATGAGGCGGAAGCGGATAAAGCGATTTCGATTCTCCAAGCCTGCGGCGAGAAAGCCTCTGTCATAGGACGTGTCACAGATTGCCCTAGAGTTGTCATTAAGTAGTTGAGCTTCATGAAGAAACTGGCAGTATTCGCAAGCGGGACAGGCAGTAATTTCGAGGCCATAGCCGATGCTTGTGCCGACGGCAGGCTGGATGCCTCCGTTGTGCTGATGGTGTGCGACAAGCCTTCTGCCGCAGTGGTTGGAAAAGCTGCGGACAGAGGCATACCGTCATTCGTTTTTTCGCCTAAAGACTACCCTTCGAAAGTGGCATTCGAGACCGAAATAGTGCGTCTGCTGGATGAGGCCGGAGTGGATCTTGTCTGCCTTGCCGGCTACATGAGAATAGTGGGGGATGTGCTGCTGGGAGCATACGAAGGACGCATTATCAATATTCATCCGTCCCTGCTTCCTGCCTTCAAGGGCGCCCACGCGGTGGAGCAGGCGGTAGAATATGGTGTCAAGGTGTACGGCATCAGCATCCATTGGGTGAATTCCGACCTCGACGGCGGCAAGATTATAGCCCAGAAGGCTTTTGAGTACGATGGCGACGACCCGGAAGAGGTCCACCGGATAGGACAGAAGATAGAACATCAGTTATACGTTGAAACAATAGCAAAATTGATAAAATGAGAGCGTTAGTAAGCGTAAGCGACAAGACAGGCCTGGTGCCCTTCGTGAAGGGCCTTGCTGAACTTGGATGGGAAATAATAGCCACTGGAGGCACGCAGAAGCTCCTTGAGAGCGAGGGCGTGAAGACTATAGGCATCAGTGAAGTCACCGGCTTCCCGGAGATTCTGGACGGCCGCGTCAAGACCTTGCACCCCAAGGTGCACGGCGGCATCCTGGCCCGCAGGGACATACCTGCGCACATGGAAACCCTTGCCGAGAACGGTATAGAGACAATCGACCTTGTGTGCGTGAATCTGTACCCGTTCCGCCAGACCATCGCCAAGGAAGGCGTGACACTTGAAGATGCGATAGAGAACATCGACATTGGCGGTCCGTCCATGGTGCGTTCGGCGGCCAAGAACTGGAAAGATGTCACCATCGTCTGCGATCCGTCCGATTACGACGCAGTGCTTTCGGAACTCCGTGTCAGCGGCAAGACTTCAGACGCAACCCGCCTTAAGCTGTCCGCCAAGGCATATACCCACACTGCAGAATACGACATCTGCATTGCTACTTATATGCGTGCCCAGGCCGGGCTTCCCGAAAAGCTGTTCCTAGAATTCGACTTCAAGCAGAGCCTCCGCTATGGAGAGAACCCCCATCAGCAGGCAGCCTTCTATTCGGACATGAAGCCTGTGCCTTATTCTCTTGCATTTGCCGAGCAGATACAGGGCAAGGAGCTGTCTTATAATAACATACAGGATGCCAACGCAGCCCTTAACGTGCTCCGCGATTTCAGCGAGCCTTTCTGCCTCGCGCTCAAGCACATGAATCCCTGCGGCGCTGCGGTTGGAGCCACTATAGAAGAGGCCTGGCAGGCGGCTTACGAGGCAGACAAAGTGAGCATTTACGGAGGCATCGTGGGAGTGAACAGGGAACTTACCGCAGAGGTGGCTCTGGGCATGAAACCCATATTCCTGGAGATTGTGATTGCTCCTTCATACACCCCCGAGGCCCTGGAAATACTTTCCGCCAAAAAGAACCTTCGCGTGCTCAAGGTGGATATGACCCCTTCGGACGCACCCGTTCCGCAGTATGTCGGAGTTGCCGGCGGTCTGCTGGTGCAGCAGCTTGACACTCAGGTTGAGGCTGTGTCCGCCCAAATGTGCGTCACCCAAAAGCGTCCGACAGAAGCGATGATGAAAGACCTGGAGTTCGGCTGGAAGATAGTCAAGCACGTCAAATCCAATGCGATAGCGGTTGTGCGCGACGGCCACACCATAGGCATTGGCGCCGGCCAGACAAACCGTGTGGGGTCCGCCCATATAGCTCTGGAAGAGGCCCGTGCAGCCGGCTTCACCGAAGGCCTCATTCTGGCCTCGGACGGTTTCCTGCCGTTTGACGACACTGTAGCCCTCGCCGCGCAGTACGGTGTATGTGCCATTGTGCAGCCCGGAGGCAGCATACGCGACGCCGAAGCCATAGCCAAGGCCGATGAGCTTGGTATTGTCATGCTGTTCACAGGCGTACGCCATTTTAAACACTGATAATATGAAAGTACTTGTAGTAGGCTCCGGAGGCCGTGAGCATGCAATAGTGGATGCGCTGAGCCGCAGCCCGCAGGTGGACACAATCTATTGTGCTCCGGGCAACGCCGGAATAGGGGAGCAGGCCGTAAACGTGGGCCTTAAGGATACCGATGTAGAAGGTCTGAAGGCTTTCGCGATCGAAAATCGGATCGACCTCACTGTAGTGGGACCGGAAGTTTCCCTGGCCGCAGGCATAGTGGATGCTTTCCGCGCGTCCGGGCTCAAGATATTCGGACACACGAAAGCCGCCACCCGTATCGAGAGTTCCAAGGAATTCGCCAAGGAACTTATGGCCGAATATGGCATTCCCACCGCTGCGTACAAGAGCTTCGACTCCTATGATGAGGCACTTGAGTATGTGTGCGGCCGGCCTTTCCCGGCTGTCATTAAGTATGACGGGCTGGCTGCCGGCAAAGGTGTAGTCATTGCGCAGGATTCCGCCCAGGCCCGTGCCGCGCTTTCCGATATGCTGCTCGATGCCACCTTCGGCAAGGGAAAGGTGGTGATCGAGGACTATCTGTCCGGGCCGGAGTTTTCATTTCTCTGCTTCGTGGACGGCGACAGGGTCTATCCCATGCCTCTTTCTCAAGACCATAAGAGGGCTTTCGACGGTGACGAAGGTCCCAACACCGGCGGGATGGGCGCTTATACCGGCCTTCCGTTTATCACCGAAGAGGACAGGGAGTTTGCTTTCAAGAACATAATGTGCAAGACCGCCGCGGCAATGGCTGCGAAAGGCTGCCCGCTGAGCGGAGTGCTCTATGGAGGCCTCATGAAAACGCCAGACGGCATAAAGGTCATTGAGTTCAACGCCAGGTTCGGCGATCCCGAGACCGAAGTGGTGCTTCCTTTGTTGGAAAGTGATATTTTCGATATCTTTGATGCGGTGGCATCGGGCCGTCCCGCATCGCAGCCGGTCTGGAGGGAGGGGGTGACCCTCGGCGTGGTGCTCGCGTCCAAAGGATACCCCGGCAAGTATGAAAAAGGCTTCGAAATTGGCCTGGAGGGCGTAGGAACCAAGGTTTACCACATGGGAACCGCCTTGCGTGACGGACGCCTTGTCACGGCAGGCGGCCGCGTCCTGATGGTTGTCGGCAGCGGGGAAGACGTGGCCCGGGCACGAGAAAATGTGTATCGTGAAGTGGAGAAGGTGAAGTGCGACAATTTGTTTTACCGAAAAGACATAGCGCATTGTGCGCTGGATGAGTAATATGGCAGAGATACTGGATGGAAAGGCACTGAGTGCCGTCGTCAAGGACGAAGTGCGCTCGGAAGTTATAGAACTTGAGGCAAAGTATGGCCGCAAGCCATGCCTGTGCGTGATCATTGTGGGCGAAAACCCCGCCAGTCAGGTGTATGTCCGCAACAAGGTGAAGGCGGCCGCCTACACAGGAATGGAATCGCGGCTTATCGAGCTTCCGGCTGATGTCTCCGAAGCTGCGCTTCTGGAGCGCATCGCAGAACTGAATGCCGATGCTGCAGTGGACGGAATCCTGGTCCAGCTGCCTCTCCCGAAGCATATCGATGAAGAAAAAGTGATTTATGCCATAGCGCCCGAGAAGGATGTGGACGGCTTCCATCCGTCCAACGTGTCCGGCCTGTGGCTCGGGAAAGACTGCATCGTTCCGTGCACTCCTGCCGGAGTGATGCGGCTCCTCGACAGCACGGAAACGGATATTTGCGGTAAAACCGCAGTGGTCGTGGGACGCAGCAATATTGTGGGAAAGCCGGTAGCCAAATTGCTTCTGGACCGTAATGCCACGGTGGTCATAGCGCATTCCCGTACGGACGATCTTGCTTCGGTAACCCGTCAGGCCGACATTCTGGTGGCTGCGGTGGGCAGGCCCGGTCTCATCACGGGCGAGATGCTCAAGCCGGGCGCAATAGTGATAGACGTGGGCATCAACCGCACTGCAGAAGGGAAGCTTTGCGGGGACGTGGACTTTGCTTCCTGCGCCGAAAAGGCCTCCTGGATAACCCCTGTCCCCGGAGGAGTGGGGCCCATGACCATCGCCATGCTGATGAAAAACACAATCCGCTGCTTCAAGGCCAGGCAATAGGCGGATAATAAACTGCTGCGCTACGGAGCCCGTAAAACATAGACAAAAGGGCTCCGTAGCGCAGCAGTTTATTATCCGTACATTGCGGAACTGTGAATTTTTTTTCTTACATTTGTTGGATACGTAAAGTTTTAATATTATGGGAGCATTTCACGCTTATGACATACGCGGAATCTATAACGTAGATTTCGACAAGGAGACGGCCTACAAGGTGGGCTACTTTCTCCCCGGGCTTCTCGGAGCAAAGGAAGTACTTGTAGGAAGAGACTGCAGAACTTCATCACAGGAAATTCACGACTATCTGCTAAAGGGCATAACCGATGCAGGAGCAGACGTTTACGACGTAGGTCTGAGCAGTACTCCCATGGTCTATTTCGGCACTGCCAACTACGGTTTCAAGGCTTCTGTGCAGATCACGGCCTCGCACAATCCCGCAGAGTACAACGGCATGAAAG
>ODAI012550774.1_pt1 | contig 13958 bp, 13 predicted proteins | sample 1539321 | NCBI WGS metagenome assembly ODAI01 (sample SAMN02144231, study PRJEB22623) | gut metagenome | biome: sheep rumen | host: Ovis aries | place: New Zealand
ACAGGCTGAAAAACCCGGACTGGAATATTTACTGGTAAAAGGGGTATCTTCAGGGAGAAAGAATGAATACATCGGAAATTGACCAAAACAGTCAAAATGTTGACGGGCAGTATATGAATAAGGAATCCGGAAGAGGTCCGGGGACAGGAGGCTACGAGCCTGAATATACGGATTTTGAGCTGAGCCCCTATACGGGAATGACAAGGGAGAGCTTTAAAGCGGCGGGCAGATATCTCTTAAGCGGTGTTTTTAATAATATTAAGGATATTGATGCTCCTGTCGTTATGCCTAGAGCGGAAACCGTAGTGACCTACCCTCACGAAAACGGGGATAATGCTGACAGCTCTCATGCGGACGAGGGCACCCTTGAGGCCGAAAAAAGGGCGGAGATATTCGAGGGGCTTGCCCGCTCGTTTTTTATCGCGTCGGTCCTTATAGAGGAGGATCCCGGGCTTACCCTTAACGGCATTTCGGTCAGGGATTATTATAAGCTTCATATTTTAAGAACCTGCACTGAGAAGGACAGCAGTGAATACGCGGGCTCCTATGAGGAAATGTTAAAGCTTACCGGAAGCGGCAATGCCGGGGAGGAAGGCTTTGATCCCTTCAGGCCCTTCCAGCAGACCGTAGAGACCTGCGCCCTTGTAATAGGGCTTTATATGAGCAGGAGGGCTTTATGGGAGAGGCTTGAAAAGGAGGAAAGGGATGCCATAGCAGACTTCCTGTACGGCTATGCGCATGCAAACACAGTCCCCCAGAACTGGCGTCTCTTTAATATGCTTGATATGGCATTCCTGAAGCTGTACGGCTATGAGATCAATGAAAGCATCATGCTGGATCACGCGCAGGCCATTCTTGCCTATTATGCGGGAGACGGCTGGTACAGAGACGGCCACAGCTTTGATTATTATTCCTGCTGGGCCTTCAATATGTATGCCCCTCTTTGGAATTTGTGGTACGGCTATGAACATATGCCTGAGATAGCAGCCCGCTTTGAGGAAAACTCAAACAGGCTTATGGAGACCTATCCTGACATGTTTGATGAGGACGGGTTTACCAATATGTGGGGAAGGAGCTGCATATACAGAAACGCCTCCACAAGTCCCTTTGACGGTAATCTTTTCCTGAAAAAGCCAGCCGTTGACATGGGGCTTGCGAGGCGGATAACTGCGGGGTCACTGCTTCAGTTTATCACAAGGGACGATCTTCTTATAAACGGGATACCGTCTCTTGGCTTCTACGGGCAGTTTACTCCCCTTGTGCAGCGATATTCCTGCGCGGAATCTCCCTTCTGGCTCGGAAAAGCCTTCTTATGCCTGCACCTTCCGGGTGACCATCCATTCTGGACGGCCAGGGAAAACAACGGGACCTGGGAGGGCTTTTTAAAGACCGGGGATGAGGACCTGAAAGCCCCGGGCAGCAGGGTGAAGGAAACCGTGCTTGAGGGACCGGCTCTTGTTTTTACAAATCATGAGGGCAACGGGGAAACTGTTTTAAGGACGGCAAAGGTCCTTAAGGACAAAGGCGATGTGCATGGGATGTGGAATTATTCAAAGCTGTGCTACAATACCAGATTCCCCTGGGAAAGCGGGGTAGATGCCGGCCCGTCAGGGGACTCTCTGCGGGAGGCTCCTGCGCTTAAGCTTGAATCCCAGCAGTATGTATTAAGGAGCCTTACAGATCTTCATACCGAAAGGGCAAACGTGACCTTTTATGCGGGAAGCCGTGACGGGGTCCTGTATCGAAGGCAGTTCTTTGATTATGACCTTGCGACCGAGTGTCACTGGCTTGAGGCCGTGGATCTTGCCGATTTTCCGGTCGGACTGGGCATCATGAGGGCAGACAGGTTCAGGATCTGCAAGCGTCCTGTGGAAATATATCTTGGATCCTACGGATTTCCGGACAACAGCTTTTCGGGCCAAAAGACAGAGATCACGACAGCCTCCGAAAACGGAGCGGAGGCTGTGATAATAAAAGGCTTTGACCACACGGGAAGGCCAAGGCGCATGGCTATGACGGTTTATACGGGCTTTGACAGGCTGTGGACCGTAAGGAGCAGGGGAACGAATCCCGATTCCGAGTATTCCTGTGTGATATTTGCCGGGGGTCGCCTTTTAAACCAGTATGATGCGAAGGAACCCTATGTTTTTATCTCGCAGGTCATCACCAAGGACCGGGATGAGGAATTTAAGTCAGAAGAGCTGTTTCCGATCATGGAGATACGCTTTTCAGACCGCGGTCTCAACGGGGAGGGAAGCGGCGCATACGGGCCGGTGAGCCTTCTGTTTAAGGACGGAAGCAAAAGGGTGATCGATTACAGCGGCATAGAGGGAAGGATGACCCTGTAGGGCTATGTATTTTGGTTATTTCAGGCTCTGATCCCCGGTGTTTGCGGCATTGTCAGCACTGTCGCGGGCGCCGGGGGCTTCTTTTGCCATACGACGCATTTTCGAAACAGTCTTTATGCAGTAACGGAGCCCGACTGCGATCATTCCGGTCGCTATCTTTTCAACCAGACCATATGCCAGGCCGGTCAAATGTTTTGGGCCGCAGCCGCGCGACAAGCGCGTGGCTCGGCGCTGAACAGTAACGTGCAGCCGTTCATCTTTCGGTGAACGGTTACGTAAGCTTTGACCCCTGCGGTACTTATATGGTATAATGCTTTATACTGATAATTTGAAAAGGGGGTTGTAAAAATGCAGGATTACAAGAAGATCGATCATCAGAGAAATAAAGATGTAGTGCTCAGATATATTCCGGGTCATTTTATCACACCTAACTCTCACGTAAATTATTATATGGATCTCAGTGATATGAAATCAAGACAGCGTGAGGCAAGGGCTACGGGAGAGGAGCTTGCGGAAAGCTACCTTGCTTCCGATGTTATCGATACCATTCTCTGCTTAAACGGGATGGAGGTCGTAGGCGCATACCTTGCCAACAAGCTGACCAAGGCCGGAATGGTTTCCGCAAATGCCCATAAGACCATTTACATCACAAGTCCTGAATACAATGTGAGCGGTCAGATGATGTTCCGTGAGAATAACCAGCACATGATCAGGGGAAAAAGGGTGCTTATTCTTATCGATACCGCAACTACCGGCGGGACCTTAAAGAGCGCCATAGGCTCAGTGAATTTCTACAAGGGCAGCGTAGTGGGCATTTCAGCCATCTTTTCTCTGGGAAGGCAGATAGACAACGTTCAGATACGTTCTCTCTATTCAATAAGCGACCTTCCGGATTATTCCAGCTATAAACCGGACAACTGTCCATTATGCCAGTCAGGAGTCGTGGTGGACGCAATATGTAACGGTTTCGGTTATTCCACGCTTTGAGCCGTGTAACGCTCAGACGGATGCGGCCTTAAGGGACCGGGCTTTACAGATTAGAAAAAATAAAATGATATTACGGAGGATTAAAATTGACCATTAAAACAAAAACTCTCACCTTAACTGCGCTTATGGCGGCAGTGATATGCATACTGGGACCTGTTTCCCTTCCTATAGGACCCGTTCCGGTCTCACTTACAAACTTTGCGGTCTTTCTGGCCGTCTATGTTCTGGGGACCGAGGCGGGCTGCATGTCCGTAGTTATATACCTGCTTCTGGGACTTGCGGGCCTTCCCGTGTTTTCCGGCTTTTCAGGAGGGCCGGCTAAGCTTATGGGCCCTACGGGGGGATATATAATCGGGTTTATTCCGATGGCTATTTTAAGCGGCATTGTGATAGACAGATTCTGGAACAAAAGGATCATCTGTATACTGGCTATGGAGGCATCTACCTGGGTCCTGTATCTTCTGGGGACCACCTGGCTTTCTTACCAGATGAAGCTGCCCTTTAAGGAAGCTCTTGCGGTGGGAGTCCTGCCCTTTATCATAGTGGATCTTATAAAGATCGTGGCTGTTTCGGTGATCGGCCCCGAAATAAAAAAGCGGATCCCGTTCTAATTATTATACTTATATAAATTTTGCAGCTTTAGCTTCCGTGTCATTTCAAAATAGTGTAATATAGGATGAAATAAGGTAAATGTGATTACCGGAGTTTATAAGGAGGTATTTTTATGGCTAAATATGTTTGTTCTGTATGCGGATATGTTCATGAGGGTGATGAGCCGCCGGCTGAGTGCCCCGTATGTCATGCACCCGCGGAGAAATTCAAAAAACAGGAGGGTGAGCTCACCTGGGCCGCGGAGCATGTTGTAGGCGTGGCAAAGGGTGCTCCGGATGATATAATAGAGGATCTCAGGAGCAACTTCCAGGCAGAGTGCTCTGAGGTGGGAATGTACCTCGCAATGAGCAGGGTTGCCTTCAGAGAGGGCTATCCCGAGATAGGAGAGTATTTTAAGACCGCTGCCTTTGAGGAGGCCGATCACGCTTCCAAATTCGCGGAGCTTCTGGGAGAGGTGATATCTGATTCCACAAAGAAGAACCTTGAGGCAAGGGTAGAGGGTGAGAACGGTGCCACCACCGGAAAGACCGATCTTGCAAAGAGGGCAAAGGCGCTCGATCTTGATGCCATCCATGATACCGTACATGAAATGGCCAGGGATGAGGCAAGGCACGGAAAGGCCTTTGAAGGCCTTCTTAAGAGATATTTCGGATAGAAGGTCAGGGCGCAAAGCGGGTCCGGTCTTTGGTGATCTGCCGGCTTATGTCTTTATAAAGGGAACGGGTCCTTCAGACCTGTTCCTTTTTTTGACTCTGTTTTTATTCTATGATAGAATACTGTCCATATATTAGTGAGAAACACTACATTGACTCGCTCGAGTCATTGATACTGATATCATAGGAGGGGATTAAAAATGAGAGAGAGTGGTGTGCTGCTTCCTGTTTTTTCGCTGGCGTCCCGGTTCGGTATAGGGTGCTTTTCCAGGGAGGCCTATGATTTTGTGGATTTTCTTTATCAGTCCGCACAGGGCTTCTGGCAGATCCTTCCCGTGGGACCTACGGGCTACGGTGATTCCCCGTACCAGCCCTTTTCTGCTTTTGCCGGGAATCCGTATTTTGTTTCACCCGAAAAGCTGATCGAGGATGGGCTGCTTACCTGGGACGAATGTAACGGCATGTTCTTCGGAGACGATGAGGAAAGGGTCGATTACGGAGCTCTTTACGAAAACAGGTTTACGCTCTTAAGGAAAGCCTTTGTACGCTTTCAGGAAAGGCTTAAGAGCGACGGGGAGGAAAAAAAGGCTTATGAGGCCTTCTTAAAGAGAGAGGCCTACTGGATAGAGGATTACGCGTTATTTAACGCGATCAAGAAAAGTAAGGACGGTGCTTCCTGGCTTACATGGGAGGAGGGACTGAGAAAGCGTGACGAGAAGGCCTGTAAAAAGGCCAGGGAGGAGCTTTCCGATGAGCTTGATTTCATCTGCTTTATCCAGTACGAATTCGATGTGCAGTGGAACAAGCTTAAAAAATACGCAAATGATAAAAATGTTAAGATCATAGGTGATCTTCCGTTTTACGTTTCCCTGGACTCAGCGGATGCCTGGTCTCATCCCGAGGTATTTCAGATGGATGATGAGCTCCTTCCCAAGGTAGTGGCGGGATGCCCGCCGGATGCCTTCTCAAGGACAGGGCAGCTGTGGGGCAACCCTGTCTATGACTGGGATGCGCTTAAGAAGAGCGGTTATGACTGGTGGGTAAAAAGGATAAAGAGAAATTACGAATTCTATGATGTTATCAGAGTGGATCATTTCCACGGGTTCTGTGAATATTACGCGATACCCTACGGCGATGAGACCGCCGAGCATGGGGAAAACAGAAAAGGCCCCGGTATGGAGCTGTTTAATGCCTTAAGGAAGGAGATCGGGGAATTAAACATTATAGCCGAGGATCTTGGTAATAACACTCCGGAGAACGAAAAGCTGCTTAAGGATTCGGGCTTTCCGGGCATGAAGGTCCTTCAGTACGGCTTTACCAGCTGGGACAGCTATTATGTGAATCACAGGCATATAAAAAACTGTGTCGTATACACCGGAACTCATGATAATACACCGACACGTGCCTGGATAGAGGAGATAAACGACGGGGAGAGAGACTTCGCAAGACGCTACATAAATTCCAGAAATACGGATTACGGCCAGTTTGTCTGGGACTTTATAAGGGAGGCCTACAGATCGGTGGCGGACCTCTGTATCATTCCCATTCAGGATTATCTGTGCAAGGGTAAGGAAGCCAGGATCAATTCACCGGGTACGAGTGAAGGAAACTGGCAGTGGAGATTAAAGCCGAATTTCCTTTCACAGGACCTCGCCCGAAGCATCAGAGAGCTTTCGGAGACCTACAGCAGGGTCCCCGTGCCTTCGGAAAAGAAGGCTTAAACCCTACTGTGCAGGTGTTCTGACCGCGTTTGCAAGCATGGACTGGTAATTATTAAGCGCACTCTGCTTTTGGGCTTCGGTGCAGACCGTCATGACGAGAACCATCCTGCCGGCATCCTGATTGTTTATGAGGCTTACAGCGGCGTAGCCCGCTTCCTCGCCCAGAGTGCCCGAATAGATGGTTTCCCGGCAGGGCATGTTACACACCCTGGTATTGGCAGAGCCGGCGGCTTCATAGGAGGACATCATCTGGCCGACCATATCGTTAATGCTTTGATCGAACTGGCTGGCCCCGATGATGAAGGTCTCATCCGGCAGTCCGCCGTCCATCTCGCAGAAAACTATGGCGCTGCCATCCTTTGACGAACTGTATATCGTATAGGTATCGTTGCTTTTTGCTTCAGTAAAGGAAGCAGGCAGCGAAAAATCGATGCCGGCTCTGCTTACCTTAAGCGGGACGGTATTGGCAGCGGTATTTGATGACAACGCGCCGCCGATGAGGACTATCGTTGCAAACAGTATATCGATGCCCGCAATGACAAATGAGATGATCGGGAAGGCCTTAAGCCGGCAGTTCTTGACAAGAGCAATTATGCCGAGCACTACCGCTGCAAGAGCAAGAGAAAGTGTAAGGACCTTATAGCCTCCGAAAAATGCCACGACCGAAAAAAGGAAGGAAGCGATCCCGTAAAAGGTGCTTGCTGAACGGTGCGGCTGCCGGGTATTTACTGAAACGGAAGGGCAGGGTGCCTTCGCGGGATCAGGAGCTGCGTTTTCAGCTCCCGGAATGTTCCGGTAGCCCTGAGGCTCAGGCCCCTGGGCCTGAAAGCCCTGATAGTTCTGGTAGCCCTGAGGATCAGCCACCTGGCCCTGATAGCCCTGAAAGCCCTGATAACTCTGAGGATCACCCTGATAGTTCTGATAGCTTTGAGGATCAGCTCCGGGAAACTGAGCTTTTTCTCTTCTGTAGCGTTTATTGGGAGTGCGGTTGTTCCGGGCCCTGTCGCCCTGGGCAGCCTCTCCGGTTGAGGCCATATCCTGCATCCCCCGGGCGCGGGCTGACTGATTATAAGCCGGCTGTCCGTTTACGGCCTGCTCCTGTAAGGATACCTCGTTTTCGTGATGTTTTTCCTGCTTTTGCACCGGCATTTGTAGTCTGGCGCCGCATTTCGGGCAGAATTGTCCGTTTTTCGGAATATTTGCTCCGCATATAGTACACTTTGCCATGGTATTTCTCCTGATCTCATGATCTGTGGCGTTTGCTGCCACTATGCCGATCTGCCGGGGCAGATCACGCGTTTTCGTTCAAACCCCGGTTTGAACCGATCCGATCTGCTTGTGGGACCGGATCATCTAATGTAGTATGATACTATAATTTATCTTTAATAACAAGTGGACCCTTTGGAAAATAATCAACACAGTAAGGAGATGAATGAACGAAGAATATACGAAAGCTAAAAGGCTGGGAGAAAAAGCTTACAAAAAGGCTGTAGTTTCAGGACGGTATCCATATCTGCCCGCGCTTGAGGAATTTTTCCCCAAAACCAGCCGCGGAGAGATCACCGCGGGGATAATGGAGATACCGCTTGCACAGGTGACGGGAACAAAGACCAGAGGCAGACAGGAGGCTTTTGCCGATAATTTCATGCCTCTGCTGGATTCCAACACGGAGTTTGCCACAAAATGGACGGCTATATTCAATGCCCAGCAGGAGGAAGGTATAAGGGATCCCGTAAAGGCCTATGAATATATGTGGAAGTTCTATATCCTCGAGGGCAATAAGAGAGTTTCCGTATTAAAGTATATCAATGCCGCAGAGGTGATGGCCGATGTCATAAGGATACTTCCGGATAAGAATGATGAAAAGGATGTCAGGATATATTATGAGTTTGACAGGTTTTTCAGAGCCTGCGGGATCTATGATATAATTTTTACAGAGGAAGGGTATTACCAGAAGCTGGCGGACATTCTGGGAGCGGATCTTGACAGCAGGTGGGATGAGGAAATGATCATCGAGCTGAAGACGGGCTATTATGTGTTTTCGAAGGTCTATTCCTCGAAGGCCGGGCAGTACAATACCTCCGTAAGTGATGCTTTTCTTATATATATTACCGTTTTCGGGTTTAACGAGCTTGCGGCGGACAGGCCCGAGGAGATAAAAAAGAAGATCGAAAAGCTGCACAATGAATTTCTGACGGTATCCGGGGAAAAATCCATAGCCTTTGTTGAAAAGCCCTATGCCGCTGAAGACGCATACCAGTCGCTGTCTGTCCTTATGCGTCCGAAGCTCTACACCAGGAAAAAGCCCTTTAAGGCAGCCTTTATCTATGACGGGGAGCCCTCCCAGTCCAGATGGATATACGGGCATGAGCTTGGAAGAAACCAGCTTTCCGAATATTACCAGGGGATCGTCGAAACCTCGGCCTTCAGCGGAAGGGAATCGGAGGAGAGCTTTGAGAACGCTGTGAGGGAGGCGGCGGAGGATCATGCGGATCTTATCGTTACCACCTCGCCCACGCAGATGGACATGGCCTTAAGGGCGGCAGTAGCCTATCCGAGGATCAAGTTCATAAACTGCTCCATCAACCTTTCCTACAATACCGTGCGTACCTATTACGGGAAGATGCATGAGGCCAAGTTCCTGATGGGAGTGCTTGCGGCCAGCGTTGCAAAGGGACACAGGATCGGCTATGTTTCTGATTATCCTATCTATGGAGCGGCGGCGAGGATAAATGCCTTTGCCATAGGCGCGGCCATGGTAGATCCGGATATCTCGGTATATCTTACCTGGACCTCTCTTGAGAACGGCAGCTGGAGAGAATTCATGGAAGAAAAGGGGATAAGGACCATTTCCGGTCCCGACCTCATCAATCCCGCCCAGGCCTCAAGAGACTACGGCCTGTATCAGATCGAGGATGATCAAACGGTGAAAAACCTTGCCATGCCTGTATGGGACTGGGGAAAGTATTACGAGCTTATCGTAAGGAATATCATGAACGGCGGCTGGGACAGGGAAACAAACAGTATTAAGAATCAGGCGCTCAACTATTGGTGGGGAATGTCCTCCGGGGTAATAGATGTGATAACCTCAGCAAATCTCTGCTATAATACCTACAAGATGCTGGATATATACAAGAAGGCCATCGTAACTGAGATAATACATCCCTTTGACGGTGAGCTCCACAGCCAGAACGGGCTCGTAAAAGCGGCAGATGCTCCGCCGCTGACAAATGAGGAAATAGTCAGCATGGACTGGCTCAATGATAATGTTAAGGGAGGCTTTCCGGCTCTTTCAGAGCTTACGGAGGCGGGAAAAAGATCGGTAAAATACAGCGGGATACCAAGTCTGTACACCTGAGTATGTTGAAGAAATGAGGATCTTAGCGGTTTCGGATACTGAAGAAAAGGCTATATGGGATTATTTTGACAGAGAGCGGCTCGGAGAGATCGATCTTATCATTTCCTGCGGAGATCTGAGTCCAGGCTATCTTGATTTTCTGCAGTCCATGCTCAATGTTCCGCTTTTATATGTCAAAGGGAACCATGACAGGATATATTCGGAAAATCCGCCTCCGGGAGGGATATGCATAGACGGTATGGTCCATGATTTCGAAGGGCTCCGTATTGCAGGGCTCGGCGGATCGATGAGCTGCGTCAATGCTCCGCTCACCTTCACTGAAAAAGAGATGAACCAGAGATTCAGAAGGCTGATCCCTAAAATAGAGTTTATGAACGGTCTTGATCTTCTTGTGACCCATTCACCCGTTTTGGGCTATGGAGACATGGAGGATCTTCCGCACAGGGGCTTCAAGGTATTTGATGATATGCTCAAAAGGTACCATCCGAGGGTAATGCTGCACGGCCATGTTCATAAGCAGTACGGGCATTTTGTACGGGAAAGAGAGCATCCCTCGGGCACAAGGATAATAAATGCCTCCGGCTACTATGTCCTTGAGCTGTGCAGGGATGAGTATCCGCGCCGGGGAAAGACCGGCTCCTTTCTTTATGATATGGTAATATCCATGAAGGACGGACTGAGTAATTCAGGCTGAGGAAATATTAACGCGGGATGTATGCCGGATAAAGGCTGTATTAAGGCTGTATATTCCGGCTTCATCATACAGAAGACGAATATGTACCATGCTCAGGGCCGGTAAGGCAGCCGATTGATCTTTTTAAGGATCCTTAAAGCTGCTTTGATCGTACCTGAAGGTATGATTCGCGGCAAAATATTTATAACAGGAGGGGTAAAGATGGACAGAAAAGAATTGAAGAGAAAGGGAAAGGAAGCTTTTAAGAGAAACTATTGGAGCTCGGTTATTGTAGCACTCATTTTTATGGTACTTACAGGCGGTTCAGCAGGAACAGCAGTCAGCAGCGTTAAGGACAGGCTGGAGGATGTCGGCGGTAATACCCAGGTCACGGTAGAAGGGGATGCACAGTTTGCCGGGAATTTTACGGATGCGCTTAACAGTGTGCAGAATGAGGCCGGAGAAGAGGGCCTTATGGTCGCACTTGGCATTCTTATGGCAGCTATTACGGGGATCATCATTTTTTCCGCCATATTTAAAGTTTTAGTCAGGAACCCGCTTAGGCTGGGCTGCAAATATTTCTTTCTGAAAAACAGCAGGGGCGAGGGCAGTGTATCTGATATAGGAAGAGGCTTTAAGCCGGCCTGGTGGAAAAATGTGGTGACGCTTTTGCTGAGCGATATTTATATCTGCCTGTGGACGGCGCTGTTTGTGATCCCCGGGATCATCAAGACGTTTTCATATGCGATGGTTCCTTATATCCGTGCGGAGAATCCCGATATGGGAAGCAATGAGGTGATCACTCTTTCCCGGAAAATGATGGATGGCAGGAAGATGAAGTATTTTATTCTGGGGCTTTCCTTTTTCGGATGGTTTTTTCTTGGTGCGCTTACCCTGGGAATCCTTAATGTATTTTATGTGAATCCGTATTATGACGCAACCATGGCCGAATTTTATGAGGAAGCAAAAGCGGAAATGAAATGATCAGGTTCAAAGGACCGGACCGGTTCTGACTGAGGCTATAGTCAGCGACATAAAGGTCGCTGACTATTATTTGGCAGGATGTGAGGTTAAACTGTCAAAGAAGGCCAAGGGCCTTAATAAGAATGGCGAAAAGCATAACAGGTGCTATGTATCGCAGCATTACGACAAATACAGTCTTCCTGTTAAAGCTTTCGCCGTTTTTTGTTATTTCGCCTATGATCTTATCGGGATTTGTGACCCATCCGACAAGAATACAGGTGCCGATTGAAACAAGAGGCATCATAAGGTTATTGCTTACATAGTCCATTATGTCAAGCAGCTGTCCCACAGCACCGTTGGGAAGGGTGTATTCAAAATACAAAAGGTTATAGCCCAGGCACACCAGGGTCCCCAGAGCAAAGCAGATCACGCCTTCGAGCATGACCGCCTTTTTCCTTTCAATGCCAAACCGGTCAACGAAGCTTGATACTATGGCTTCAAGTATGGAAACCGAGCTGGTCGTGGCAGCAAAGAGCACCATTGCAAAGAACAGACAGCCGATGAATGCCCCGATCCTCCCCATCTGTGAGAATACCCTGGGGAGAGTGACGAACATGAGCCCGGGACCGGAGGCTTCCATCCCTTCCTTTCCCATAAAAACATAAACGGCGGGAATTATCATTATACCTGCCAGAAATGCAATGGCCGTATCGAATATCTCTATCTGACCGATCGCCTTGGGAAGATTGGTATCATCACGCATATAAGATCCATAGGCTATCATGATCCCCATTGCGATACTGAGGCTGTAGAAAAGCTGTCCCATTGCATCCATCAGCGTATTCATCAGGCTTTGGAAGGTAAGCGATGAAAAGTCGGGAATGAAAAGGATCCTTAAGCCCTCCATACCCGTACGCACGGTCCCGCTTTCATCGGTATGGGAGAGAGTAAGAGAAAAAATGCATATTATAAGGATAAGAAGGATCAGAAAAGGCATCGCAAGCTTTGAGAATTTTTCTATCCCTTTGTCTACTCCCAGTATTACAACTGACATTGTTATAGCCAGAAAAATGGCCATCATTATTATGGGAGAGGATACATCGGAGATAAAGCCGGTAAAATAGCCTTCCTCCGCAGCCCTTTCGGCCTGCCCCGAAAGAAAAGATATAAAATATTTGAGTACCCAGCCTCCGATGGCACAGTAATAGGGAAGAATGATAATGGGTATCACACAGGCCATTATACAGATAGGGCGCGCGTTTTTATTTATGGAGGTGTAGGCTGTAAGAGGGCTTTTCCTGGTCATCCGTCCTATAGCTACCTCAGAGGTGAGCAGTGTAAAGCCGAAGGTCAGAGCCAGAATAAGATAGGTCAGGAGGAAAATGCCGCCTCCGTCACGTGCGGCAAGGAAAGGGAAACGCCAGATATTGCCAAGCCCTACCGCACTTGCGGCGGCAGCGATAACAAAGCCCAGCGTACCCGTGAAGGAATTTCTGCTTGAGGACATAGCTTTTATCCCCTTTCAGTTTATTTTTAAGAACCGGTCAGGTCTCTTATTTATATGAGGGCTGCATATAACCTGATCCGCGGCGGATGTTCCGTTTCTGCAGATTACAGATACCGCTCTCATTTTACCACATTTTTGAGCCACAAGAAAGAAGTTTGAAAAAATGAAAAAAGTAGTGGTATTTTTCCCGGGAATGTGTTATGGTATTAAGCGTGTTCGGAGTAAAGATATTTACAGAACAGCCCAACCCGAAATGGCCGGTCGTTTTACCGGCATCTAAAGGAAGCTGATGTAGCACAGTCGGTAGTGCACCGCATTGGTAGTGCGGGGGTCTCCAGTTCGATTCTGGACATCAGCATTGAAAAGCCCGTATTTACTGTATTTCAGCGATACGGGCTTTTCAATTTCTTATTTTTTCAAAGGGTAAATCTTATACAATTCCTGATCTGATTATATCGTTTCATTTCTTTCTTTTTTCCGAGAAAATGATGGTTAATAACTACTAATTTTAATTAATTTTAACTAGAAAGGTACAAAAAAGACTAGTTATTTTCGCGGAAACGGTAAATGTACCGATTATAAATGAAATGCCCTTATCATTGGAGTGCAAGGTGGTAAATACAGTTACTGTCGGCAGTCATACGCAGGTGACAGGTGAGGTGAAAAGAATACTTGCAGACGAATCAATTCTGAATGACAGGGATAAGATCGTGCTTGAAAAGCTGAAGCCGATCATCTATGACGAAGAGCAGCCGGGGTGTTAATCCTGATTGTTATTATTACCAATCTGATCCACGGTAAAGAAAAGATATGATCTATATAATCCGGCATGGGAAGACAGAACTGAATAAGGCAAATGTCTTACAGGGAAGAAGCGACCATCCGCTGAACGAAGAAGGAATTAAAGAGGCCAGGGAGGCGGCCGGAAAGCTTGACGGCGTACATTTCGATCATGTCTTTTCCAGCCCGTTGATCAGGGCTGTCAGGGCAGCGGCATTGAGCCTTCTTGAACGGTTTGGTTGAGATAACTACTATATCCTGATCCAAGAGTTCGCTATAGGCTTGGATTGTTCGCGTCTCTTTTTCTGGTTTTTCCATCCAAACCCACATCTTGTATAATCCCTTATATTCTGATA
>ODAI013260417.1_pt1 | contig 13958 bp, 5 predicted proteins | sample 1539321 | NCBI WGS metagenome assembly ODAI01 (sample SAMN02144231, study PRJEB22623) | gut metagenome | biome: sheep rumen | host: Ovis aries | place: New Zealand
CCCAAATGAAGAGGTGGAGGATGGTTTTGTACAGTGCCTGATGGCTGAGTTCTCTGGCCGAAGTGAAGGTGAAATGGATGGCGACTTGCTTGTCTTGAGAGACACTATTGAAGCCGACGACGTCGACGGCTTTATGTCGCAAATCCAGTATATCATGAGCCAGGTGCCTTTCGAGAGCAACGACCCCAAGCAGATAGAGGCGAACTTCCGGAATATGGCTTATCTGATGATCCGTTTCACGGGTCACCAGGTGGCTGTGGAGCACCCTGTTCTGGGCGGCCGTATCGACATCTTTTTCGAGACGGAGGCATGTGCCTACCTTATCGAGTGCAAGCGCGACCTGTCGGCACAAGAGGCGTTGGCGCAAATCGATGAGAAAAAGTATGCGGAACGGATTTCCGCTCCCGGCAAACGCTTAGTGAAAATTGGTGCCAATTTCAGCACCGCCGAGCGCAACCTTACCGAATGGCTTGTGGGCTGATGTTCTCCCTTCCATAAACTTGTTGTATGTGATGCTTTTTTGGCTTTTCCGCTACCGAAAATTGAGGTGAACCTAGCTTTGCACGTTTGGGCGGAATGTCGTATGGAAAATGTGTATGAAATGGTTCTGCCATTTCATCGTGCCCGGATGTTGGCACGAGCTATGTGCGTTTGGAAAACGCTACGAGCCAACCTTGCGACTGTTGGATGTGCTAGCCCAAGTCAGATACGGTGCCTATAGGTTCATGTCCCTCTTGTGTATGCTTTGTAGGAAGCCCCCGTCAGGAAGACGGTACCTCCATAACCAGTTCAGCCTGTGCAAACTCCTTTTTCGATTTGCCCCCCGTCTGGAAGACGGTATCTCGATAACCGGGTATGTTGGAATGGCCCCCGCCATTCCAACGTGCCCGGCTGCCCGCACGAGCAATGTGCGTTTGGAAAACGCTACGAGCCAACCTTGTTATAGTACAACCTTGAACGTTTGTGCTCCCGCCTTAACCAAATAAATTCCTGATTGTGGCACAGTCATATGTGCCTCTCCGTTCATAGTTCTGGCTTTGCCAATCAGCTTTCCTCCCACCTCGTAGACCTCAATGTCAGCGTCCGCGTTGCAGACAAAAATAGTAAGTCCCGATGTATGCACCATCGTGCCTTCTGTTGCAGCAACCGCCTCTGTGCTTAAATCTTCTTCCCGTATCACAGTCCATCCATCAGGAATGTTACTGGTTCCATATGTTAAACGTAGCTTTTTGGGACAGATGAAAGTGCCTTCCTCGGCAACATTAGAAAGCCATGTAATAGTATTTATATCATCCCATTCGGTAAATGCAACTCTCACGTACGAAAGGCTCTCGCACCCTTCGAACATCCCAAAGTAGCATTTGTCTGCTAATGTTGTAGCCGGCAGTTCTGGTGCTTTAGTCAGGCTGGTGCATTTGTAAAACATAAATTGGTAGCAACTTTCTGCCAATGTTGTCGCTGGTAGTTGTTCTGGCGCTTTTGTCAGGTTGGGGCAGTTGAAGAACATAATATCGTAGCAACTTTTAGCCAATGTTGTAGCCGGCAGTTCTGGTGCTTTAGTCAGGCTGAAGCAGTCGCGGAACATTTCTTCGTAGCAACTTTCTGCCAATGTTGTCGCTGGTAGTTCTGGCGCTTTTGTCAGGTTGGTGCAGTAGCGGAACATCGCATGGTAGCACCTTTCTGTCAATGTTGTCGCTGGTAGTTCCGGCGCTTTTGTCAGGCCTATACACCCTGCGAACAGTCCTTGAAAACAGTATTCGTATGGAATGGTCTTTCCTTCCCCGTTCCCGTCTATCAAACTCATCACGCTTCCGCTGGCGGCAATTGCCCCTGTCATTCTGAAACTTGAATAGTTATCCAATGTTGGCTTTTCGTCTGGCTCCTCCCCTTTCAGTAATGCCTGTTCTCCTTTTGCCAGGTTGACGAGCTGGGCTGTTAGTTTGTTCCAAGTCTTGCCGTTATCTAAAGAGTAAAAGATTTTCGATTTTATGTTGTGGTCTCTTATACTGAACTCCGAGTTGTCTTCCTCGGCTGTAAAGGTGAGGTAGTTGGTGGCAAACGAGGTGCAGCAGAGTGCTAACTGTATGAACAATAGGATGAAGAGTTTTTTCATATTGTGTTTGTGTAGGTTAACCACACAAAGTTATCAAAATATCGTCATTTCCCCTCAATTAATGGTAGAAATAACGGTATCTCCCAACTGCTTCCTTCCTCACTTCACCACTCCCACCACTTCGGCTACTATCCGCACGTCGTCGTCTTCGCTGAGCTCTATCGGGCTGTAGTCTTTGTTCAGCGGATACAGGGTGACGGATTTCCCGGAGCCGTCGGCGTTCTTCTCGCTGCGGTATTCCTTTATGGTGTAGCGGCCGTCGTAGTCGCCATCGTATTCGCTGATGCTGGCCAGCACCATCTTCCCGTTGCGGCTGCCTGCGCTCTGTGGGGTGTAGAACCGGCAGACGACATAGTCGCCGTCCTGTATCCGTGGCTCCATCGAGTGGCCTTTGGCCTGGCACACAAAATAGTTCAGGTCGCCTTTCGGGTGGATGCCGCTCTCGGCTATGTCCACCCAGCCGGTTACGCCGGGCAGCTCGTTGCTTTCGAATGCGCCGCACGCCGCTTTCAGTCCGTACACTGGCAGGTAGCGCACAAACTGTTCTTCTTTGGCTACCTCTTCCAGCAACTCTGTCATTGGCTTTATTTCTGGTGTCGGTGGAGTGGTGGTGGCCGCTGTGGCCACTGTGGCTGCGCCTGCGCCCAGGTTCAAGGCTGGCAGCCCTTTCACAATCGCCACCGTCTGCACGCTCACGTTGATGACGCTCAGCAGCAGGTCGAGTATGTAGCGGGGTTGGTTGTGTTCGCGGCTCCAGTCGTTAGGGTCGTTCTTTATCAGGCTGTCTTTGTCGATGGTTACCGCATAGCGTTCCATTATCCACTCGATGGCGCTTTTTCCGTTCACCACATAGTCGTAGGCAATGGCTGGAATGTTCTCGAGGGTGATGTGTGGATTATAGATAATGGTGCTTGGCTTGTCCTTCGCTTTTTGTCCGCTTGGGAAGCGCATCTTCTCCACGCTGTAATAGTTGAAGGCGTCGCCGTTCAAAACGGTCTCACCTGTTTCTTCGTCGATGTAGTCCTCTTTCTTACCCAGTTCGGTTACCTTCACTTCTGGACAAGCTGCAACACTTTCGTAGTTCAAATGCAGATCTGCCAAAGCACGGCCAGCCTTGTTGAAGGCGACAAAGTCGGCTACCTTGTCTACTATCGGTATGCGGGGCAGCGACTTCCTTAAATCGTCGGCAAAACGGGTGCGGTATTCTTCTGAATGAAGCAGGCCGTACACATAGTAGAAGATGTCTTCTTTTCTGATGCTGGTCAAGTTGCCGTAACGGCTGCGCACTTCTTTCAATATCCAGTCAGATACGCCGTCGTGCCGGATATACTTGCTTTCTCCTTCTTCCTGCCCAAACAATTCCAACTGGTTTCCAACTTTCTTTTCTCCACGCTCTTCGTACCAGTAGAGGGGGAAACATTGTGTTCCCGCATTCAATCCCAAGTCAGGGATTGAATTTGTGAAAAATACAGTAAAAGGTTTTGTGTTACCGATACCAGGAACACATATTACTAAATTTTCAGTATCTTTTTTGAAAATTTTAGGTAATTGGTATGTTCTCTGCAACCATGGCTTATAATAGTATAATTGCTGTTTACTGAATGGTCGATAAAAACCTTCCGTAATATAGTTATCGGAATAATCTAATGAGCCATTACTTTTGCATTTATTAATAATGCCTTCATCCCAGCTAATCTTTGTCTTATCGTAGGTGATATCAGCAATGTTTCCGCAACTTAAGTCTTTGCTCTGTTGATTGAAGAATTCGGTACAACCTTTCATGTTATATCGAATCGATTCTTTTGAGAAAGACCATATCCAGTTATCTCTTCCTGTTTTTAACCCATTTGATTTACAATCAGAAAAAATAGACTGTTTGCTAAATTCTAAGGGTATGAGCGTATCAAACACCCCGTCCCTTTGGTTTATCCAATCTTGTTTATCGTTAGGCTCAATTATCTGCCAATCAATCTTACCAGAGCCAAGACTCCTAAACTCTTTAACCTTCTTTAGTTTGTCTTCTCTCGACAAATAGTCGCCAATGTCGTGGTAATGGATAACTGCCTTCTTGTTATCTGCTTTTGGATTCTTTACCAAGAAGGTAATGGCAATAGGTGTGCGGCTACCACTGCCAAAAATCTTACCGCCTTCTTTGCGGCTCAACTCACCAGATGTACGCTGGTTGCCTCTCAAATTCAACACATAGATGCTGCTGAACTCGTCTTCAAAGCATTTGCGCATACCGTCTCCTGCATTACTATCAAGCCATTGCCCATTGCTGATAAAGGCTACTATACCGCCTTCTGTATTTCCATTAGCATTGATACGGTCGCTCGCCCAGCGGAAGGCCTTAATGTAACTATCATATAGGGAATTCTTATTGTTTGATTTAGATAGTTTAACATATGTATTTGCAACTCGGGAATCTAAGTTTTTATAACTCAAATTCTGTGCATTATCGTTAGCCGACTTCTGCCCAACAGAATACGGCGGATTCCCCATTACCACCCTGACCGGTGCCTTCTTCTGCTTCTTCAAACGCTCAGAGTTCTCGGGGAACAGCTGACTAAAGATGTCGTTGTCGCCGCTTTCGTTCAGCTGGAACGTGTCGGTCAAACAGATGCCATCGTATGGCAGGTATTCATCGCGTTTGATGATTTCGTGGAACACACTCTCAATGTTTACGTCGGCTATGTAGTAGGCCAACAGTACAATCTCGTTACAATGGATTTCGTTGCGGTATTTGCGCTCCAGGTCTTCTTTCTTTATCAAGCCACTCTGCAGCAAGCGGGTGATGAAGGTGCCAGTGCCCGTAAACGGATCCAAAATGTGCACGTTCTCTTCCGTCAGACTGGTGTCGAATTCCTGTTTCAGGATGTCGTTCACACTGCGGATGATGAAGTCCACACACTCTACTGGCGTATAGACTATACCTAATTTCTCCACGGTCAGCGGGAACGCTCCCTTAAAGAACTTTTCATACAGGCTCTTGATGATGCTCTGTTTACCTTCTAGGTTGTCGATGTTGGTCACGTTGCGTTTTACCGAGTCGTAGAACTTCTCCAGCACGTCCAGGTCTTTGGTCAGTCCCTTGTCTTCCAGCAGTTCTATCATGTGCTGCATGCTGCGGCTGACAGCGTTGTTCTTCACAAACTCGTATTCGGCAAACAGGGCGTCGAACACGGGGCGGGTTATCAGGTGTTGGGCCAGCATCTCTACGGCTTGTGGGCCGTCTATGCTGTCGTTGATGTTCTTTTTCAAGCCTTCCAAAAAGTGGTCGAACTCTTCTTTGTGGATGCCCTCTTTCAACACCATCTGCGTGATGCGGGCTATAAAGTTCTTGGCTACTTCGCCCACCTCCTTCGCCCAGTTCTCCCAATAGAGGCGGTCGCCGCATTTCTCCACCAGTTTGGCGTAGATGCCGTCTTTCAACTCGCCGAAGCGCAGGGCCAACTGCCGGCCCACCTCGTCGGAACCCAGCACAACGGCATCGTCGTGCGCTTGCGGGTCGTCTACGCCCAAGCCGGCGGCACCGATGGTGATCTTGCCCGAAGGGTCGCTTGTCGGGTCGTTCTTCTTGCGGTTCAGGTTAATCTTGTTCACCTCGGCGTTGAAGTTGTCGTCGTGGCTGCGCAGTGCGTTCAAAATGCTCCACACCACGTCGAAGGTCGTGTTGTTGTCCAGCACTTCTTCCGGCTTCTGGTTTTCGTCGACCACAATCGGGATGATGATGTAGCCGTATTTCTTCTCTTCGGGTGTCCCTTTCTTGAAGTTGCGCATTATGCGGCCTACACTCTGCACCACATCTACCTGGCTGTTGCGGGCAGAAAGGAACAGCACCGCGTCAAGGGCGGGTACGTCCACACCCTCGCTCAAACACCTTACGTTGGTGATTACCTTGCAGATGTTCTCGTTTTCGGGTTCTTCGCGCAGCCACTGCAACCGCGCGTTGCGTTGCAGGCTGTCCATACTGCCGTCTATATGTTTGGCTTCAATCAGTACGGCCTTGTCTTTCTCGGTGTCGTTCAGGCTGTTGTAGTAGTCTTGCGACAGTTGTGGCAGCACGGCCGCCACGTTTTTGCTGGTGCCGGGTCTGCCCAGGTCGCCAATCGACGAGCAGAACGCCAGCGCCCGGTGCATCTTCCTCGGGTCCACTTCCCAGGTCTTGCCGCCGTCGCCCTTCACTTGCTTGGCCAGTCCGTTGATGACGCCTATCAGCTTGGTGGTATCGTCGAAGTCGAATTCTTTGCTTAAAGGGTTCTCCACTTTTTCCTTGATGTTGGCCGGCAGGTCGCTGCCGTTTACGGTCAGCACCAGCACCTTGTAGTCGGTCAGCAGTCCGTGCTCGACCGCATAGCTGAAGTTGACACGGAAGAACTCTTTTCCATAGATGCTTTCATCGTCCATCGAGAAGAGGACCGCATCTTTTTCGGCCGCCTTCTTCTGGGCACCCTCGCCGTAAAGGCGTGGGGTGGCGGTCATGTACAGGCGCTTGCGTCCCTGCACGTTTTCGTTGCTGTGTATCTTGGTGAAGCTGCTCTCGTTGTCGCGGTCCTTCATCACGCCGGTGGTGCGGTGGGCCTCGTCGCAGACAATGAAGTCGAATACGCCGTACTCGCCGTTGGTCTCTTTCAAAATGGCGCGTTGTGCCTCGCTCACCGCATCCACACTCTGGTAGGTGCTGAACACCACCACCATACCCTTGCCCTGCTCGCTGTACTTTCTGTATATTTTCAGCTGTTTGGCAATGGTATCTGCGTTGGTGGTTGCGGGCAGCGGCAAGTCAATCACGCTGTCTTCTTTATCGTCGAAGTTGTTGTTCTTTTTGGTAATTTGGCTGCTCTTTCTGTCGCTACAGATGCAGATGGCCTTAAACGGCTTTTTGCTGTCGGCGCTCCAGTCGTTTAGCGCCTGGCCCAGTAGGGCGATGCTTGGCACCATAAACAGAATGAGGCCCTTGCTGTCGGTCAGCTGCTCCACCAGGTTCAGTGCCGTATAGGTTTTACCCGTGCCGCAGGCCATTACCAGTTTGCCTCGGTCGTTGCCTTCGTCTATGAAGTGGGCTCTTGCCATGCTGATGGCTTTCAGCTGGTGCTCCATTAGCTGTTTGCCGGGCAGGCGGACGTCGTTGCCCTGGTTGCCGCCTTCCAATTTAGCCCAGTCGACCGGACTCATCTCCAAATCCTTCAGGCCGATGCGCTGTACGGGCGGATTTTGGTTAGCGATGGTCTGGGTGGCGGTCGGGCCCCAGTGGTCGGTGGTCGATATCCACAACCGCAGGCTGAAACCCACTGTTTTCAGGGTCACGTCATCGGTAAAAGTCTTGCTCGAGGTGGAAAGGAAGGTGTCGATGGCCGGTTTATCGATGACGGCGTTCGCATCGTAGCACTTGCACTGAATAGCCCAGTAGTCGCCCTCTTCGGTGCGGGCCACCAGGTCAATGCCCGTATCCTTGCCGCCAAACTCGCCCTTAGCCGGAAACTCGTCCCACAACCAAACTTTTTTCAGCAGGTTGCAGTAGCGGGGGTCCGACTGCAGCCAGCGCTGCATCAGTTTTTCAAAAACAGCGCCTTTCTGGCGTTCGGTAACCGACTGTTGTCTGACTTTTGCGAGGATGTCGTGAATGTTCATGGTGTTCTGCTCGTTTGTCCGTTCGGGGGAAAGAGCAGAGCCGAAACCAGCGGAACACAGGGACCGTATGGCCTGAAACAGGCGCATAAGTCCCCTTACCCGCCACAAAGGGGCTTTGTGGCGGTGGTCGTGTGGTTCAAATTAAGTAGGGTAGGGCTCCTCCCCCTGCCGGGGTTAGAGCGTCAGGCTATTCCATATCGTGCAAACTTTTTCGGGGTCAGGCGTATAAACACACAAAGCGTGGGCAAATGTTTACCTACGCTTCGGGTGCTTGGCCTGACCCTCATATACAGATAAACACCACCCACGCAAGGCGCGGGCGTTGCCTTTATCATTCTGTATATGAAACTTCTTTGCGGCCAAGCTTTGAAGCGTTTCCAGAATAAATAGCGACGCTATTAATTGAATTCTATGTATGTCACAACTGTGCGCTTTTTAGGGTGCATAGTGCCTTGCAAAAATAAGGAAAGCGCTGAAAATATGCAACCACCTCCGCCGCTTTTGTTTTCCACAAAACACGGTGTCAGACGGGCTGTAGCCTCCCCACAATGTGGAGAGACGGCCGTTTTTTGGGGGAATCGGTTATAAAATGGGCAATACCCTTGTTTTTTTACCTCGAATTTTTCAACTTTGTATCATTAATGATACTTTAAGGCACCCGGAAATGAAAAAGCCGTTCGATAAACACTTTGTATACGAGTTCTCCAATGAGGATATTGTTACGGAACTGTGTAAAAAGATTAAACTTGTGAGGCTCAGTTGCTGTTTTTCCCAACAAGAACTGGCCGATAAGTCAGGGATCTCTGTAATAACGGTTAAACGGATAGAGTCGCTTAAAGTTAACGACATTACGCTTGGGACGCTTCTGAAAATCATGCGTGTTAGCGGACTTTTGGAGGGCATTGTCGATTTGTTGCCCGATTTGCCTGCATCTCCTTTCCTTATAGATGAGAAGTCGGGCAAAAGGCTGAAAAGGTTTAACAGTAAACGCAAGGCTTTATGAAGGGGATACATACAATTGTTAACGTGTTTCTGTGGGGAAAATGTATAGGAAAGTTGGATTGGGATTTCAATCGCCATTGTTCTGTTTTCCAGTTTACTGATGAATATCTGCGAATGCCGTATGATATTTGTCCTTCTACGCATCCGAAACGGAAGCCTCTCTCTGGCTCTTTCTTTGGTAATAAGAATAAATTGTATCAGGGTTTACCCGAATTTTTAGCGGATTCCCTCCCTGACCGGTGGGGCTCTTCTTTGTTCGACATGTGGATGACTGACAATAATATTCCAATAACAGAGGCCTTGCCTTTGCTGAAGCTTTCGTATATCGGAAAAAGGGCTATGGGGGCGCTGGAATTCCAACCCGATAGGTTTGTTGGTGACGGTTCAGATCATGTAGATGTGTCTTCTTTGGCCGAACTTGCCGCTAAAATCTACAGAGATAGGGATATGGCTATGATTTCGCCCAACGAAAGTTTCACGATGAAGAAGTTGATTTATCTTGGCACTTCTGCTGGTGGTATGAGACCAAAGGCTGTTGTCGCATATAACCCGCAAACTGACGAATTCCGTTCTGGACAGGTTGAACTACCTGATGGTTATAAACACTACATCATCAAATTTAAAGAGGATGACGATTCTCCAACTACCGAAGTGGAGATGGTGTATTACGAAATGGCAAAGATGGCAGGGATTAATATGATGCCTTGTTTCTTGAAAGAAATTGATGGACGTAGGCACTTTGTTACAGAAAGGTTCGACCGCAGAAATGGTGAGAAAGTCTTTTGTCAAACGCTTGCTGCCATTATGCCTGAGGCGGATGATTATTTGAAAATATGTTGGCTGGCCGACACTTTACGGCTGCCGCAGGAGGACAAAGACCAATTGTTTCTAAGAATGGTTTTTAATTTTGCTGCTGGTGTCTCTGATGATCACAATAAAAACATCTCTTTCCTTATGGACAAATCTGGGCGTTGGCGTTTATCTCCTGCCTACGATGTTATGTTCTCTGCCAATACGTGGGAGGACCCTTCTGCACATATACACGCTCTTGGACTAATGGGTAAAAAGTCTGGCTTAAGCACGAATGACTTTATAGAATTTGCGGAAGAATTTGTTGACAATCCGGAATTGAAAATTCAGCATGTTTACCGCGCTGTCGACTGTTTCCGTCCGCTTTGCAAACAATATCGTATAGATGATGCTGTTTCCGATAGAATTCAAAAGGTATTGGCTGGGCTTGTTAAAAGATAATGTGGCACCATCGGTGTTGCTTACTTGCAACCTTTTTCTTTTGTTGTCTCGTCGCGGTCCGTTCTCCTGTTACTTACCTCTTGTCACTTATTTTGTATCGTTTCTGTCCGTCTGGAAGACGGTACCTTTAAACTTAGTCCAATCTCCTTACCAGTCCCTTGCGACCTGTCGTTTCGTTGCCCCCGTCTGGAAGACGGTATCTCGATAACCGGGTATGTTGGAATGGCCCCCGCCATTCCAACGTGCCCGGATATAGGCAGGAGCTAAGTGCGTTTGGAAAACGCTACGAGCCAACCCTGCAGTCGTGTCGAGCCCAGAAAGGACAGCGCAAACAGACACCGCAGACAGCACTCTTGTAGCCAGTACTTTTGTACCTGCCCAACCAGCCTGTAAGGCTATACCTCTGCAACCGGGGGTGAAGCCCCAGGACGGACATGCATCCACCTCTCAGCCTGTAAGGCTGTACCTTGTCATGTCCGCCATCCGACTTAGTCCAATCTCCTTACCAGTCCCTTGCGACCTGTCGTTTCGTTGCCCCCGTCTGGAAGACGGTATCTCGATAACCGGGTATGATGAAATGGCCCTCGCCATTTCATCGTGCCCGGCTGCCCGCACGAGCTAAGTGCGTTTGGAAAACGCTACGAGCCAACCCTGCAGTAGTGTCGCACCTTGAAAAGAACTGCGCAACTCTGCCACCACACAGCAGTTAACACTCTTGTAGCCAGTACTTTTGAATCTGCCCAGTCAGCCTGTAAGGCTATACCTTTGTAACCGGGGGTGAAGCCCCAGGACGGACATGCATCCACCTCTCAGCCTGTAAGGCTGTACCTCGCCACGCCCGCCATGACGGAAAGTCGTACGAAAAATGTGTAAAATCACAAAAGTCGTACGAAAAATGTGTAAATTTGTTCCGCTAACAGTAAAATGCTACAATATGGAAAGACTCTCTTTTAAGGATTTGCTGGACTGGAAGAACAAAAAGAACCGGAAACCTTTGTTGGTGGAAGGCGCACGGCAGGTTGGAAAAACCTGGCTGGTTAAAGAGTTTGGAAAACGCTGTTATAAAGAGGTCGCCTACGTCAATTTTGAGGAAAGAAAACAGCTAAGAAACCTTTTCGACGAAGATTTCGATATGGAACGGATTCTTTTTGCTATAAAGACCGCCACAAAGACAAATATGGTACCGGGTGAGACGCTGATCTTTTTAGATGAGATTCAGGAAGCCCACGAGGGGCTTACTGCCCTGAAGTATTTTGCTGAAAATGCTCCCGAACACCATGTTATTACTGCCGGTTCGTTGTTAGGGGTTGAACTTCATAGGAAAACCTCGTTTCCGGTGGGAAAAATAGAGTTTATGGTGCTTAGGCCTTTGTCTTTCGTCGAATTTCTGATGGCGGTCGGCGAACAGCAGTTAGGGGAGTTGCTTTGTCTGAAAAAATGGTCTACTGTGCGCCTTTTTTCCGACCAGTTGAAAATGCGCCTGAGGCAGTACTATTTTGTGGGGGGAATGCCCGAGGCGGTGAAACTCTTTGCTGAAAACAACGACTTGCAGGAGGTGAGACAAGTGCAGCATGCTATTCTGGCTACTTACGAAAGGGACTTTTCTAAACATGCCCCTACTGAAATTGTACCTAGAATCAGACAACTCTGGAATTCGCTTCCTGCGCAACTGAGTAAGGAGAACAGAAAATTTATTTATGGATTGGTTCGTGAGGGCGCCAGGGCTCGGGAGTACGAAATTGCAATTGATTGGATAAGGGATTGTGGACTCATTCACCAGATATGTCGTGTGAAGGTGCCTAGAATCCCTTTGAAAAGTTACGAAGATAGGTCGTCGTTCAAAATTTACTTGTTAGATGTCGGACTTTTGTCTGCCATGTGCGATTTGGACCAAGAAACGCTTTTGAAGGGTAATTTGGTGTTTACCGAATTTAAGGGCGCGCTTACGGAACAGTATGTGATGCAGGAACTTATTGGCAAATTTCCGCTGTTTTATTGGTCTAAAGACAAGTCGGAGCAGGAAGTCGATTTCTTAATCCAGCACAATGGAGTGGTGGTCCCTATTGAGGTGAAGGCTGAAGAGAACCTTCAAGCCAAGCGCCTTAAATCTTTTGTGCGGGAAAATAGTTCTACCAATGCTGTCAGAACCTCTATGTCCGATTACAGGGAAGAGTCTTGGATGACGAACGTCCCTCTTTACGCTATCCAATCCTACTTCTAGTCCAGCAATACCGCTACGAGCCAGCCTTGCAACTGCAGTATGGTATAGCCCAAGTTGGCTGCAATGCCTATAGGCTCATGTTCCTCATGTGTGTGTTGTAGGAAGTCCTCGTCTGGAAGACGGTATCTCGATAACCGGGTATGATGGAATGGCCCCCGCCATTTCATCGTGCCCGGCTGCAGACACGAGCTAAGTGCGTTTGGAAAACGCTACGAGCCAACCTTGCAACTGCAGTATGGTATAGCCCAAGTTGGCTGCAATGCCTATAGGCTCATGTTCCTCATGTGTGTGTTGTAGAAAGTCCCCGTCTGGAGTCGGTATCTCCATAACCGGGTATGTTGGAATGGCCCCCGCCATTCCAACGTGCCCGGATATAGGCACGAGCTAAGTGCGTTTGGAAAACGCTACGAGCCAACCCTGCAGTAGTGTCGCGCCTTGAAAAAACAGCGCAAATCAGAAGCCATTCCGGTAGCCTTGTTTTTCCCTAAAAACACTATCTTTGCAGAAAGTCAACCCCATATCAGCGCAGACCATGAAATACCCGATCGGCATACAGACATTTGAGGAAATCATCACTGGCGGTTACGTCTATGTGGACAAAACCGAGTTGGTTTATAAGCTAATAGATTCAGGGAAGTATTATTTCCTGAGCCGTCCGCGCCGTTTTGGAAAAAGTTTGCTGACCTCAACGCTCGAAAATTATTTCCTTGGCAAAAAAGAGTTGTTCAAGGGACTTGCTATGGAACGCTTGGAAAAGGATTGGGTGACATATCCGGTCTTCCATTTGGACTTCTCTGGCGAGTCGTACACGAGTGAGGAGACAACGCGGTCTGTTATCAACAAATTCCTTCTTCGGCAAGAGTCTGTTTATGGCAAAGGAGAGGGAGAAACGACTTTCGGTTTACGCCTCATAGGTTTGTTACAGCGTGCATACGAACGGACGGGACAGAAGGCGGTTGTCCTTATTGACGAATACGACAAACCCCTGACCGACACGATTGGCAACGCTGCCCTGCAAGACAGCAACAGAGCCTTGTTGCAAGGTCTGTATGGAGTGATGAAACGGGCCGACAGTTTTATCAAGTTCGCCTTCCTGACTGGTGTGACGCGCTACGGCAAACTGGGTATTTTCAGTGCGGCGAACAATCCGAAGGACATCTCGATGAGTGATGATTATACTTCCATCTGTGGTATTACGGAAGCTGAGTTACACGCTTATTTTGATGAGGAGGTGCAACAGTTTGCCGCAAAATTAGGGGTTAGCAGGCAGGAAATGTACACGTTGCTAAAACGCAGGTACGACGGTTACCATTTTACAGAACAGTCGGAAGATGTGTATAATCCTTTCAGTTTGCTTAATGCGTTGTCTGACAGGAAACTGGCTAATTCTTGGTTCGCTACCGGTACTCCGACCTATTTGACTAAGATTTTAAAGAAAAAGTCGTTCGACCTGTCCAAGTTTAACAATGGCATCTTTGCCACAGTCGAGAGCATTTCCTCATTTGGCAATGGCGAGGAGAACATCACCGCCGCCCTGTACCAGAGCGGCTACCTGACCATTAAGGGGTATGATGGTAGGAAATTTTACCATCTCGCTTTCCCAAATGAAGAGGTGGAGGATGGTTTTGTACAGTGCCTGATGGCTGAGTTCTCTGGCCGAAGTGAAGGTGAAATGGATGGCGACTTGCTTGTCTTGAGAGACACTATTGAAGCCGACGACGTCGACGGCTTTATGTCGCA
>ODAI014258528.1_pt1 | contig 13958 bp, 10 predicted proteins | sample 1539321 | NCBI WGS metagenome assembly ODAI01 (sample SAMN02144231, study PRJEB22623) | gut metagenome | biome: sheep rumen | host: Ovis aries | place: New Zealand
AAGGCGCCCAAGGGCGTCACGCTGAAGCCCGCCGCCGGCGACTGTCCCAACCCACTCTTCGCCCCAGCCGCCATCCGCGAGCCCCTCCGCTCTCAGGAACTGAAGGATTTCCGCCTGCTGTCCCTTCCCCAGGTCTACGAGTACGACCTGGAGACCGTGGCTGGCCAGACTTACCGCTTCGCTTCTGAATAAATAAGCAGCTGAGCCCACTTTCACAAGTGGGCTCAGCTGCTTATTTATTCAGAGAGCACTAAACGAACCCCTGTCAAGGAATTTGCTTTGTCAGGCGTAAGTGTCAGCCTCTCAGTAAAGCCCCCCAAGGACAATCATCATTCAACTACCACTTTATATGCTATGATACAATTCGATTCAGCGATATATAGTTGCACGTAAGTTGTACCCATTGACACCCCTTGCAAGCCTTCTTCTGTGATACGTGCTACCACACCGTCCGCAAATACAAAGCTATCGCCATTGCTAAATGCCAAAGATGAATCTCCGAGCTTTAAGCGGATAACTTCAGGTTGTAACCGATAATACACAAACCGCCCCATCTTTGTCATCACATCAAGGGCGTTGCCCGTCAATCCCATCACGAACCAGTTGTGGTGACGGTTATATCCATAGCCATTCGACTGCAGCGTGAGCATATTGCCCATTTGCTTATACCACCCGTATGTCATCGTATCGAATCCGTACGTGAAATAATTGTCATACCCCGTATACGTCTTGTCATCGTTGAACGTCAGCAGTTCATAGTAGCCAGCTTCAGTATCGCCCCAAACCCAACTGCCCATCAGGCTTGCTTTTTCCATCGGCTCTTCCGAACCATCAACAAACGTAATGCTGTCAATCTGCTCAATAGGAATATCGTTATGACTGTCACCTTTAAGGTGGATCCGCATATATGTTTGAGCATAAGACTCTGAGGAAAATAACATTGCCACGAAAATACTCAACAGTAAAGATGCCTGTCGATGTTTAGAGAACCGAAAAACCTTCTTAATAGCCATGCCTGCTTTCTTATACCAGGAAAGTGAAGTCTCTTCTCTGGGTTCCAATGACTTTATAAAGTCAGTTATTGATTGATAACGCTTATTAGGATTTGTTTTGGTTGCCTTCTTTAATATAGCCCTAAGTTGTAGATCATTAATCTCGTCCAATAATAGTTTCTCCGGAAATCTAATGAGTAGTCTTAGTAGAAAATTGTTATTATAACCATCTTCGAATGGACTATAATAATGGCTATGCAGACGATGATATTCTTTCAAACTTCTTCCTCCTTTATATGGCAGATGTCCAGTCAATATAGTGAACATGATTATCCCTACTGAGTAGACAATTGACTTTTCGTCAGGGCTTTTGCCAAAAATACTTTCAGGCGTTTCATATTCAATAGGAAAAATTTGCCACACCCATTCCGGACGTATCGCACCAGGGAATTTGCAGTTTATGCTGTTTATCATCCTTATTCTTATTTCACCCTCTTTCGTAAAGAAGATGTTTTCAGGCGGTTCGATATAATTGATGCCGATTTCATTGCTCTGCATGAATTTAATCACCTTTAGTATCTCTTTTGAAACCATTATTGCAAAGCCTTTTCTGTTGCATTCGTAGTATTTCTGCATTTCTACTGCAAATTCATAAGCCTGCCCTTCAGTTTCATCAACCTTTCCATGCATTAGGTCGTATAGTGATACCCCTGCATAATAATCTTCAATTAAGTAAGCCAAATATGAACTTGATTTAATGTAATCTACGATTGATATAATGGAAATCTGTCTTAAGTCAACATTCTTTTCTTTCAGAAGTTTCCATATCTGAAAGGCATAACGGATTGAAGTTGAGTTTGAAATTTCGCAGATTGCCACTCTTTTAATAAGACGAGAATCTTTCTTGGCATAACAATCTCCAAGAAATGTTCTTCCCCATGCATCTTCCCTAATTGGAAGCTTGCTAGAGTCATATTCGTAATATACATCTTTTTCAGATTGCAGATTTATTCTCATAAGTATAGTTACAATGGTTCGTTAATAAATCAACATATAGCCTACTTTCTCATCCGTAGCACAAAAGGAACTTCAATTTTCGGATTCAGCCGAATGGTAAATTGTGTTCACGGATACTCCTCGGTCACGGCCAACGCACACTGAGTCGTTAAGTTTTTATCTGTAAATCAAATTTCTGAAAAGCCCTCCCTGCCGATGAATTTGGTCAGCAGGGAGGACATAGGGATATTTCAGAGTATGATTCTATTTTTCCGCAACTTTCTTTCCGTTAATAATGTTGACACCCTAGTGAGACAACTCCAACTTATGTCCAAAAAGGTCGTATTCTTTATGTCTTGTGGACTCAACATTGATTTTTAGAATCAGATATACCACTATTGTTACCATTTGAACCAACAACCATAATTGGTGAAGCACTTGCCCATTCATTCAGGAATACCATACACCATCATGTTGTAGTCTGGATAATAGGTCGCACGAAGTGTCGCGTTTTCAGGCTTTTCCGCATTGAGCCATCTCATTCTTGGGCCTTGCGCGGTATCTGTGCTTTCAAGGAAATGATACCACTTATTGAGATAGGCAATAACCTCGTCGTCATCGGTTGCATCCTGCAATTGCATATTAATTTGAATTACCTTGCCAGTAGTTTTGCTGAGATAGAAAGTTACATACTTAATATAGTCATTGTATATGATATAATTCATGTTATCTGCATCTGTGCCACTGCCAGAGCTAGAAGGTTCACCAAATAAATCTGTCACTTCCTGATTGCTCTTACCCATTCCTTTCCAATATGTTCCTAATATGACACGGTCAAAGAGTTTTTGCCTAAGATCTGTGAAATAGAGAATCTTTGTAAGTATGTCAAACTCTGCTTTTATCGTCTTGGCAGAATTATAATACACGTGCTTTAATAATGTTTTCTCGTTTTCTGCTTCAGTATAATTATCTTCAAGATATTTTAGCAAGAGTCTGTCAGGGGTATTGCTGGACATGTAGACAACGCACTGAGATACGAGATTATCCGAATTGTAAACGAACTCTATAGTATTGGTATAGTCATATCCAGTGAACGTATAAGCTACCGATTTATTATGCGAATATGAGTCGTACTCATCATAATATTTCCACCCTCTGGCTTCAACAGATGCTTTGACATGCTCTTCATCAAGTCCGAAGAATTTGATGAATTTGGGTACAATGTCTTTATTCATGAGTTCTTCATACAAGTCCTCCTCCATCATCAGAATAGTACATCCGCCTACACCGGTCTTGTCAGTGTCAGTTTCCAAAGCGTAAACAGCCCTTGACTTTTCTAATTCAGAGGAAGTGGAAAAATGATACTGTGTGCCATAATTGCCAGCGAGACGATAATAATGAGCATTCATATAAGCCAATAATTCTTCCTGTGGAACGCCGTCCTTAATAATCATATCGATTTGGTCTATCTTATGAGTGTCGGAGTTAATGCTGATTCTAAGTCCCCTCAGAATATTGTGTAACTCTGTAACGTAGACATACTGGGAATAGCCTCTATTCTCATTAGAACTGTCTGGGTCGCCCAGCAGGTTTTTCATGGCAGCATACTCATTTCCAAGCAGTCCGCTATAGTCTATCCACAGGTCAGGGTAGTTCTCACCCACGACTACTTTGACATAGACATCTGCCTCCAGACATTTTATTTTGATATATGCTGTTCCTTTTTCACCCGTTGCTGTGACAAGGCCATCAGAAGAAACCGTTGCTATATGCTCATTGGTACTTTCGTATCCTTGCACACTAAGTTCATTGAAAGAAATCTTTTTTATGTCGCCGCCATTCATGTTGAAGGTATCAACAATCTTGCCGTATGTGAGGATGGCCACATCAGAATATTGCACGAACTGATATTTACTAACGTCTCTCAGTTTCCAGTCACTTGTCATTCCCATGCCATTGACATGGTATGACCAAGTCAAACGTTTTTTTTCTGTGTCCAAACGGTAAGTGCCTTGGCCTTCTCCCTGTACTAATCTGTTGCAATACTTGCTATAAAACGCAGAACTGGCACTATATGTGTCTTCTTCGTTCTGTGTCTCTTCATACCACGAACCGACGAGAATGTCTGAGTTGATGCCACCTCCATCGAAGCCATGGTCACAATCATCATTACACGATGCTATGGCGAATGTCACCAGCATAAGGAATAAAATCTTTTTCATTGTTATTGTTATTTTAATTTTGTTGTATCTTTAACTGCTTTAACAGGTTCTTCCATGTTACTTTTTTTCAATTCTGTTTCTCCTTCGTCTGCATCCTTTGAAGGAGTTGTTACATTTTTGGTTTGTTCAGCAGTACCCTCTATAAAGGATTGGCTCCTCTTTTTATTTATCTGTTCCTCAACTTTAGCACTTTCTTTTTTGACTCCCAGATTAGAAACAGAATCCGTTACCAATCCTTTTTGGATAGTATCTTTGTCTATGATGCTATCTTGTATATCATCGCGAATCGAAGAGGGCTTGCATGATTTGTAACTTGCTATAACTACAGATGTTAGTAGAGTCAGCACGAATAAGCTAAAAATAACATTCTTCCATGACATCCACAATCTATTATTATAATCTGTTGTTCCCGTAAACTGTTTGTCTGATATTACCAAAGGTGCTTCAACAATCTGCATCAAGGCAATAGTAATATTGTCACTGCCGTCCGCTTCAAGAGCAGCATTGGTTAGTGCTTCTTTGCAATTACGTAAATCGTCAGAAGTCTGGCTGATGATTTCAGCAATTGCCTCATCAGTACACACGCCACAAAGACCATCAGAACATAGAAGTATGATTTCACCTTTCGAAACAGGATGGCAGATGACATCAGGCTTTGGTTTTTGGTTAATATCACCGAGACTGCGCATAATGACATTGCTTTGAGGGTGAAGCATGGCTTCTTCCTCAGTAATCATCTTTGCATCTACAAGTTCCTGGACATACGAATGGTCCTTGGATAACCGGGAAATACCTTTTTCTGGAATATACGAATAGGCTCGACTGTCACCCATCCACCCCACATAGACACTACCGCCATAAAGCCAAGCCATCACAATAGTTGAACCCATACCCTCTGTTGAGGGGTCTTTTTTACAGTGCTTTTTAATCTGACGGTCAGCTTCTATAATGGTCTTTCTGATATATGCTTTTATTGAGTCTGGACTTTTTGTCACATCTTTCGGCATCTTAGCTGGTGATAACATTCTTTGTACGGTTTTGATAGCAATATCCGATGCCACCTCACCCGCATTCATTCCTCCCATACCATCGGCAACAACCATCAGGCAACCCCTACTGCCGAGAGTGATGTTCTCCTGTTGATTAGCAGGAAGCATCCATTCACCCTTTGCTAAATCTGGACAGACGGGGAAATTGTCTTCGTTGTTGTCACGCAAGCCTACATCTGTGCCTGCAAACAGTCTAAATGATGACATAATTACTTAATTGGTGTCAATTCTGGATCGTCGTTGTCTACCGTAGTTGTTTCTACTGTAGTACGCTTTTTCTTCTTTCGGGATTTGTCGCTTTTTCCTGACTCATCAATTTTTGTCAACTCGCCAGATTTTGTGGTCATCAGGTTTAATGACCATTCCCCGTGAGAATTTCTTGCAGCGACTCCTACTAACAACAGCTTGATATAACCTGCTCGTTCGACCTGTGGCACAATAAAAATACCTCCAAGTACATTACTAATGTTGCCAGGTTTGACGCTGATAGTATTCCCGTCAGTCTTGGCCTCTATTTTAAGTTCAGACTGTTGGAATTTTACTTGCATCGCACTGTCTTGAAGATTAGAAGTGCTGTATGCCCATATCATGTACCCTTGCTTTGATCCAGCAGTTTCATCAATGGGCAAGCCAAAATCCGCAGTAGCATCAGTATGCCTATAAAGCAGACTGTCAGATGAAAAAGGAGCAACGTATTGTGTCCCAAGTTCCAGCTCAACTGCTTTCCATTCACCCCCCATAACAGAACGTTGCATGCTTCTAAAATATGCGGGCTTGTATTTCCCGCTACCGTTAATTCTTTGGTAGTCAGCATCATTCTCCCAAGGGAACACCACACTACGATGTAAAATGGTTCCCCCAGATATTTTAATACCCAAAGAATAAGTTTCAGCAAAATAAGGCTTATTTTGTCTTCCAAAGAAATCACCGTTTCTTTCCAGTCGGTATTGCTGGCGAATAATTGACAGTGCTGGTTGTACGGCATCCAAATATGTGACAAGTGGAACGATAGTACTATCTGCCTGTTCACTTCTCTTGCCTAAATCCAATGCCCATTTGGGGAGTTGGGCATAGATTTGCCCAGCTCCCACTATGAGCATCAGAGAAAATACTATTATTTTTTTCATACTGTTTTTATTATAATGCTGCTCCAATAGGAATTACTCTACCTTTACGATGGCTTGCATCACTACCCATATTTGCACCAGACAGGATGCCTATAACCGTATATTTGCCATTTTTATTGACCAATACAGGACCACCAGAGTTACCATGGTCAGTGTTGTCGTTAGATGTCTTTATTGTTCCGTCATCTTCCAAACCAGCCCTTGATGTTACAGCCTGAGAATAAATAGGTGAAATGTTTCCTTGTGTTTTAGCACCTTGACCACTTGGGAATCCAAAAATATGAAGTTGAGTATTGATTGGCAAACTCTTTGAATAGCTGCTGTCATAACTGAGTCCACCACTCTTGTTGACTTTTGCATATGCCCAGTCTCCTCCTCCATATCGATGTACAAATATATTCCAGAAGCGACCATCTGAGTCTTTGTAACTATCATTAAGCACCTTGGATCTTCCACAAGTGAAAGGATTATCATTATAAGAATACTCTATTGTAAAATCTCCTGTAGATGACGTGCAAATCATCTTTATAGTAAGTAGTGAAGCATAATACAATGCATTAAGCTGAGTGGCAATACTTTCTTCGTCTATAACCTGTTTCTTTTTTCCAGGGTTTTCCGGGTCGTCTATAACCTTTGTACCAAATTCGTCAATATGGACCATGTGTTGTGCAGTCACAAATGTACTATTGTTAAGCAAGAAACCTGTACCTGACCATGCAAGTTTATACAAAGGTTCACCATTGATACAAGGAACGGCAACAACATAATAGACATCTCCAAGACACTTGCTTAAGTCATCTGGATTAGGATTCGGTTTTATCGAATCGGGTTTTGGGGGAACAGGAATTGGTCTTGGACGTACACCGCCACCGCCACGCTTTTTTATGTTGTTTAACGAGACAGTTATGTCGCCTATTTTCTTATTGGCAGCAACTAATTCATTGTTAAGTGAGTCCATCGCTGCCTCGTTACCTTCAGCTCGTTTTGTTTGTTTTGCCAATTCCTCACTCTGCTCAGATAAATTCTTCTGCAACATGACGTTCCATGTTCCAAGTCCACCTATTGCCAACACAAGAATGACAGCCATTGCCGCAATCGCACGTTTGTATGGTTTCAAAGCCTGTTTGCGGAATAGTTCAAGTCGCTCCGTCATCTTAATACTCGAAACAAGACCTTGTTTGCCTTCCGGGGCAATAAAACCAAGTCGGGGTCCGCCTACTGCTAATTGAATCTCATCACCATTCTCCAAATACCACTCCGATTCAATCTTTCTTCCATTGAGGAAAGTACTATTAGTGGTTGACAGATGTATTAGTTTCCATCGGTTGCCTTCGCGTTCTATAGCAGCGTGCCGTCGGCTAACAACTCCCCAAGTCTCTTGGTCATACCGAACTTGGCAATCTGGATTACAGCCGAGTTCGATTTGATCGATAATAATCTTCTGAGACTCACCTGCTCTGTGATACTTGGATGAGTCACGGTGTTCCAAAACATAGAATCTGCGCCCATTGCCACCTGCAAGTGCGCTCATTCCCGTACCCACAGTACTACGAAGAGTCCGCTTGTACTGTCTTGTAGTCTTTTTTTCTTCCATAATTTTGTCTTTTATTTATTCTACTTTCAATTTGAATTCTCCAGCTGTAATAATATCACCTGTGTATAATCGTTGTCCTTCAGATGTTACAGGTGTTGCATTCAGATATGTTCCATTAGTTGAAGTACCCCATTCACGAAGGTCCTTCATCCACTGTCCATCTTTCACCATCCAAAAACGTCTGTCGCGTGAACATTCAATTGTAAAATGATGGCGTGACAAAAAGGTATCGCCATCAGGATCCACTTTCAGAACAACATCGTTTTGTGCACTTCTACCAATCCTAACCATTCTCCCTTTACCCTCAATGAGGTCGCATAATTTATAAACTTTTCCAGTTCCCTCACCTTGGGTTATCACGATTCTTGTAACTGATGCTGACCGGGAAGGACTATCAATTTGGTAACCAGAAGAAGATGTGCCAACCAGTATTTCAAGATCCCGCATAACATCAACTACATTCTGATAGCGGTCTCGATAATCGGCTCTGAGGCAACGTTCAATGATGGGTAGCCAGTCGCGACCGAAGGGAACTTCACGCAATTTCTGACGACTCCAGACCTCTTTCTTGGCATTAATTTGATAATCTGGCAATTCGGCTTCGTTTTGCGGGTCACCGAAAGGAAACGAACCAAACGTGAGTAATTCATACATCATTACTCCAAACGACCAAATGTCAATGGTTGGCAGATAGGTAACGCCACCACCCTTCAAGTCGTTCATCTCTGGTGCCATATATAGAGGAGTACCGATTTTTTGTCTTGGTCGGAACAAACCTCTGCTTAAACGCTTTTTAGGATCTTTATTGCCTACGACTCCAAAATCTGTCAATGCTGCTCTTCGATTTTCACGTACTAAAACATTTTCAGGTTTCAAATCACGATGAATCTTGCCTCCTGAGTGTAAATCATGAAGTCCGATGAGAATGTCACGGGCCAGACGAGGTAGCAATGCCGTATTTCTGCCGACATACTTAGCAAGATCTCCGTTAGGACAGAACTCCATGGTGAAATAGGGATTCCCATTAATCTCGGAGTATTCCAACGAATGAACGAAACATTCACCAGGCATCCTAGCTGTCTCATATTCCTGCTTGAAATACTTCACAAGATTGTCGTGCATGTCGCTTTGCTCTTTAAAAAGACGAAGAACTTTCATGGCATACTGGCAATGTGAATCTCGTACAAGAAACACATCGCCGTATGACCCGCTACCAATAGCCTTGACAACAGTATACTTGCCGTCAACAGCATCGCCTTCCTTCAAATCCAGCCTATATGCAACCATTTTACTTATTCGGTAATGCTGTCGAATCGATATAACTGATTACCAAGAAGAATTAAATCTCCATTCTCCAATTCTATTTTGCGGGCTGCCTGAACGAAAGTTGAACGAAGTTCACTCTCATCAGAAATGGCCCATTTCCCATTATCGTACGTAACAATTGCTTGTGTCTTGGAAGTAATGGTCGAATTATCGGGATCTGTATTCTCACGGTTCAACTCTATTTCATTGCCAGCAAATGGCATAGGGTCACCCTCTGGCTCCCTGGTCTTTCCAGACAGTGGGGTCAATACGAAGCGACCTTTTACAACGTCAGCCTTAGGGTCCCATCGCTGCGTCTCTTTATTCTTATTTCCATTCATCTTGTTCTCGGATTTTTGTTTGTCATCATTTTGATTCTTCATATAGCCGCATGAAGGGCATTCACCATCTTCTAACTCCAAATGACATTTAGGGCACATGTTTTCCCCTTCTGATACGGTTTCGTTCATGCGTTCTCGTTGCCGTCTGAACTCGTTCTCGTTGATGGTTTTCTTAAGATTGCTCACAGAACCATCCGCAGGCTTGCGAGTGGTTGGGCGGTCATGGACGTGTGATGGCGACTCTGCTGCATCAGGTTGCAATTCATGGTCACACTTCTCGCACCTTGTTCTTCCTTCGGGATTGTCCCAATTGCAAAAATGACATTTCATAGTTCTATATTTTATATTATTTGTTCTTCTTTTGTCCCAAGTAACGCAATGTATAAGCCAACTTAAACTCCAGAGTGTGGATGTGCTGTTTATAGCCTGTCATTACTTGATTACTCTCGTTTAACACTGTCCAGCGTTTGTTTTCCCAATAACCATTATTAGCCATATTGGATAGCATCATGGTATAATAAAGGCCAAATGACAATCCTGCAATCTCGTAGGCAGCACCTACACGTAGTCCCCAATTGAAACGATGTAATGGTGACTCTGTAAAAGTATCATGATGACTAATGTCACCGGCATTTCCAGTGGTATATGTCTCCGTCCAAGCAACACAAGGTTGGTAAAGATTAAATTCGCTGCTCGCAGCTGTTTGATGTGGGCTGTTTGAATTACCAACCTGCGTATTGGTAAATCTATTATACATGAACATTTTCTGTGAATCGGAATTCCCGGAGAATTTCATTTTCGATGATAAACCAAAATTGAGAACGGGACCAAGATTTAATTGAACATGGCTAACTTCGTTTAACTTAAAACGATAGGAAGCGAGAATAGGAACTTCAATCATGCTATGTGAATATTCCTCCTTATAAGAATTTTGCACTTCTCCTTTCAGATACTGATAGGAATTGTAGGATACAGTCAAGATTGTGTTCAAGTTGAATGTGTTTTGATATTTTATTTGTGAGAAGTTTACACCTGCTATGAGGAATATATTCTTATAAAGGCGCATATCGGCAAACAGTCCGAAGCTATAGCCTACAGCCTTCTTGTAAGAGGCATTCTCTGTGCTGTTTCCTAAAGAGTAATCGACTACCGAACCAACATAGTCACCACCGGCAGACGCATTGACAAAGGGCATATAATAGCTTGCGCTAATTCCGAGGGAGAAATTACGCCCTCCAACAATTTTCGAGTCTGGGAAAATAATATCAACAGCTTCACGTGCAGCTTGGGTAACCATTACACCAGCAGTCTGACGGTCTGTTTTAATTTGTACACTACCAGAACGTTCCTGGCCATTCGGAATGTTTTTACCACTCTCTATACAAATACTGTCTTTACCTACGCGCTGAACATTTATCCAACTAGGAAAGTCACCCACAAACCAGTTGTCGGCATCGGTATAAACCTTCATATAGTGTTTTCCGCCAAGGGCTGGAAGCACAACATTGTTCTGGGAAAGTGTCAGGTGTTCTTCACCTGCTCCTTGATAAATCTTGATGGTTACAGACTTGTTGGGCGACACAATCACAATGTCATCCACACGCTCCATGACGCGGTCATTAGGCGATACGATGATACGGATGGTGCTGTCACCTTTTTCTATTTTGCACCATGACGGCACGGAGCTAACGTCCCATTTCGCATTGGACTCAACTCCGATTTGTTCCGTTGTACCCTTTGACGGGAAGGCAAGGTTTGTTGCATCCACTTCAATATATTCGGGACGAGCGGCTTGTACCACTTTCAGCGACTTGTAGAGATCACCGCTTTTCACCATCAGATTTGAGATTCTTTCACGCGTACTGTTGTTTTGGTTACGACATTGCAGAATCAGACTGTTTTTGTCGTATGACTCTGTATTTATCCATTCCTGCAAACCGTCAACATTCCAACTCTTCGACGAGATGATACCTACCTGATAGTCACCGCCCTGATAGGGTATCTCAACAACATCAGTAGAAAGTTCCAAAGACACATTGCAACCTTTTTTTATGATTGCCTGACATTTTAGAATACGTTTGTCACAGTCGTTGCGCAAATTGACATCGGCTTTCTTCGCACGGTTGTAGAGAGAAATGGCTTTGCGGGCATCTTCACAGTTGTTGTTCTTCAACAAACTGTTTGCTTGAACAAATAAGTTCTCACCAGATGATTGAGCTTGAATCTGGAGCGATGTGCCAAATAGCCAAATCATCGAAAAAATGATAAAACTTCTTTTTTTCATATATATCTTATTTATTAATTATTAATTGTTGCATACTTTTCCAAGTTCATACGCTGCTGTTGGAATTTCAATGCTGCAGATGTGGCATCCATTCTTGTGTATCGTTCCTCTTCAGAAGCCATACGCTGGTATTCCTTCTCTATGATTTCCTGAGACTGAGTCCACTGTTCCCTGCCTATTTGTTTGATGCTGTCTGATACATTTGTCATGGTGTCTGCTCTTTCAAACAAGGCGTATGCTTCAGAAACCTTCTCGATGTCAAACATATAATTGTCATCTGAAATTAAACGTTCAGACTGCTTTTGAATGATTCCTGTAGCATCATCTATATAAGACGAATATATACTGTCATTTCGATGATTGGCTACGTCTTCTTCTCCACCACCTCCAGTTCCTTCAGGCCAAGCCATGTATATACCAAGTGCAACTATAGCTGCAGAGCCACAAGAAACTACATATTTGAGCCATGAGGGTGTTGGACCTGGATGTGGTATAGGAGCCTTGTGGTTTAAGGCGCATTCTGCTATAAGTTTTGCACTCGGCCTGTCCCAAGCATCTTTGGCAAGGCACATATATACCAATTTCCTCAATTCTTTAGAATAATTTCCAGCTATTTTAGGGACGGCATTGCGCTTGCGAGTGCTAGGGCTAAGGTTTTTACATAGATTTCTCTGGCATGCGCCCCCAGTCTCACCAAATGGAACATGTCCTTCCATCAGTTCGTAAAGGGTAGCTCCCAAAGACCATATATCGCTTGCCTGTGAAGGTCTGAGCGACGGCCTGTAATTCACATCTTTATCTGGCCAACGTTCAGGCCCCATATAGTCAGGAGTACCACAGCCATAGTTGAAGTCCTGCATTTCTTGCACCTGTCTGGCCGTCATTCTTTGTGTTCCTGACTGACGGGTACTGATATCAAAGTCGGTAATCATATATTTACCGTCATCGTCTATCAGAATATTGCCAGGCTTGATGTCTTGATGAACAATGGCTTTATTATCATGAAGATATGCTAGACCCGATGCTACATCATGTGCGAACTTCCATACATCATCTTCGGTCATCCGCCCAATTTTACTTTTAGCAGAGCCATTGGGACAATACGACATGACAAGGAATGGCACCCCTTGGTGAACATAGTAGGCCAGTGGTGTGAAAATATTGCTATGCGTTAATCTGTATACAAGCTTAAAACCTTTCTTAAAAGCATCCATGTCTTCGATGCTTTCATATATTTTTAGAGCAAGGTTTTCTTGAGTTTCCAGGTCCTCTGCCAACCACACCGAAGAGAAACCGCCTTCGTCAAAGCGCTTCTTCAGTTTATACTTAGAACATAATATGTCGCCTTCTTTAAACATCTAGCTGTGTTCTAACATTATAGCTCCTGGTGACCCACAGCCAAGATAGTTTTCAGTTAAGTTGCCCGCTATATACAAAAAGAAGCGTGAGAGTCAGTCCTGTTGCTCATCCCGCTCATCGAGGCTCTGGCATTGCCCTTATAGTCTGAACGAGCAACGCCGAAGCCCACGCCTGTATGAATATACATCATTAATATATATATATCATACCCATGGACGTCATTGTTGCTTTGCTGCTCGACTATAAGTTTTGGAACTGCCAGATTCCGATGAGTCAAGAACAAAGCGTCAAGTAACGCCTTTTCATATATATAGAGACTCTCTTACCCACCACATTCTACAAAATCTTACGACTTCTTGAAATTACCCGCTTCCGATGATTATGCCCTTATGGGCTTCGCCTTCATCAGCCAGGCGTAGGCATCTTGTCATTAAGGATTGGTGAACACGTTCACCTCCAAAAGCGGAACAAGACTACGAGAGTCGCGACAAAATTACACATTTTTTCGCAATTCACGCTAACAATTTGCAAAAAAAACACGAAAATAATAAGGAATTAACCATTTTTTTGAGAAAAATAGGTAGAAAAGAGCGAAAAAACTTGTTAGAATCAAGAAAAAGTCTTATCTTTGCACCCGACAGAGTCCACCAACGCTTCTCTTCTCTTCGGAGAATGTAGCGTACCAGGGT
>ODAI011852176.1_pt1 | contig 13957 bp, 13 predicted proteins | sample 1539321 | NCBI WGS metagenome assembly ODAI01 (sample SAMN02144231, study PRJEB22623) | gut metagenome | biome: sheep rumen | host: Ovis aries | place: New Zealand
CATGAGTATCGAGAAGATCATGTCCGCTTTTGCGGCATCCTCCATACTCACTCTTATCATAGTACGCCGTTCGGGATCCATTGTCGTTTCCCAAAGCTGGTCGGGATCCATTTCACCGAGACCTTTGTAACGCTGGATCTTATTATTCGTATCACGACCCACTTCATTTAATATCTTATCGAGCTCTTCATCAGAGTATGCATACCATACCTGTCTGTTCTTCTCGAGCTTATAAAGCGGGGGCTTGGCCAGATATACATGACCCTGCTTGATAAGTTCGGGCATGAATCTGTATATGAAAGTGAGCATAAGTGTAGCTATATGCGCACCGTCAACATCGGCATCGGTCATGATGATGATCTTGTCATAACGGAGTTTGGTGATATCGAAATCATCATGAATACCTGTACCGAAAGCCGTGATCATTGCCTTTATCTCAGCATTGTCATATATCCTGTCGAGACGGGCTTTTTCAACATTAAGTATCTTACCGCGAAGCGGAAGGATAGCCTGAGTCGCACGGCTTCTTGCGGTCTTGGCACTGCCGCCGGCGGAATCTCCCTCAACTATATATATCTCGCATTTCGAAGGATCCTTTTCGGAACAGTCGGCCAGCTTGCCGGGAAGTGAAGTTCCTTCAAGAGCCGTTTTTCTTCTCGTCATATCGCGGGCTTTTCTTGCCGCTTCACGCGCACGCTGCGCAAGGATCGATTTTTCAAGAATGGTACGAGCAACCTGGGGATTCTGCTCAAGGAAATATGTGAGCTGCTCGCTGACTACCGAGTTAACCGCTCCCCTTGCCTCGGAATTACCGAGTTTCTGCTTGGTCTGTCCCTCAAACTGCGGGTCCTTGATCTTAACCGAAATTATGGCGGTCAGACCTTCTCTTATATCTTCACCGCTTAAGTTTGGTTCATTATCCTTAAGCAGCTTATTGCTTCTTGCATAATCATTGAAGGTCTTGGTAAGGGCATTCCTGAATCCCTCGAGATGTGTTCCGCCCTCAGGAGTATTGATATTATTTACAAAAGAATAAATGCTCTCGTTATATGCATCGTTATGCTGCATGGATACTTCCACGAGTACATTGTTCTTTTTGCCCTCAAAATACATGATCGTAGGGTAAAGAGCTTCTTTTGATCTGTTCAGGTACTGAACGAATTCCTTAATACCGCCTTCATAGTGAAAAGTCTTTTCCTGCTCTTTTCCCTCTCTTGTATCCACAAGAGTGATCCTTAATCCCTTTGTGAGGAATGCAGTCTCACGAAGTCTTGTCTTTAAGGTCTCATAGTCATATACGGTATCTTCAAAGATGGTCCCGTCGGGCTTGAATGTAACCTTGGTTCCGCTCTCATTCTCACCGCAGGTACCGATCTTCTTAAGCGGATAGCATGTATGACCTCTCTCATAACGCTGCTCATAGAGCTCTCCGTCTCTTCTGATCTCTACACTGAGCCAGTCTGACAGAGCATTTACAACCGATGCGCCCACACCGTGAAGACCGCCGGATACCTTGTATCCTCCACCGCCGAATTTACCGCCGGCATGAAGTATTGTAAATACAACCTCTACCGCAGGAATTCCTGCCTTTTCATGTATACCTGTAGGAATACCTCTACCGTTATCTATAACAGTTATGGTATTATCCTCATTTATAAATACATTTATTTCCGAGCAATATCCTGCAAGTGCCTCATCTACAGCATTATCAACTATCTCGTAAACAAGATGGTGTAAGCCTCTTGTAGATGTACTTCCGATATACATACCCGGTCTTTTTCTAACTGCTTCCAAACCCTCCAAAATTTGAATTTGGTCTGCACCGTAGTTAGTTTCGTTTTGGTTACTCATAACTTCCTCCTGTTTCATTCATTTTCATTAATGAAATCTTTCCCTGCTCAATCTTGTAAATTTTATCAATATTGAGTCTTTCTTTTATAAAATCATCATAACCCGTACAGGTTATAATAGTTTGTATCCCGTTAATGGAAGATAAAAGTGCATTTCTTCTTCCGGTATCGAGTTCAGACATAACATCATCAAGTAAGAGTATGGGATTATCATTTATTATCTTTTTTACCAACTCGATTTCCGCCAACTTTAAAGATAATGCCACCGTTCTTTGCTGTCCCTGTGAACCGAATTTTCTGACATCTATATCATTTATCATAAATATAATGTCATCTCTGTGTGGTCCTACAGATGTATTCATAAGTCTTATATCCATATCTCTTTTGTTACAAAGCTCTATGGCAAAATTTTCTTCGGTAACATTTTTATCATATATAAGCTTAAGTCTTTCTTTTCCGTCGGTAAGATGATTGTGTATATCTTCAATAATTTCATTTATCATATCTATGAAATTATTTCTTTCATTTATTATTTTTAAACCGTAATCTATAAGCTGACTGTCCCAAACATCAAGTAAATCCGTATTTTTTCCATACATATCAGCTTTTAATTGATTATTTCTCTGGTTTAAAATTTTATTATATGTGGATAAATTGTTATAATATATCCTGTTTAGCTGACATAATTCCATATCCATAAACCTTCTTCTTTCCGAAGGTCCGTTTTTTATAATGGATAAATCCTCCGGTGAAAAAAGTATTATATTTATCATACCGAAAAGATCCGCCGATCTTTTTATAGGTATCATATCAATGGCTATGCCTTTGCTTTTGCTTTTTCTAAGATGAATGTCAATTCTGTGTCCTATGTCATTTTTTTTAAGCTGCGTTTTTATGTGACTTTCATTTTTTCCGAATTCAACTATTTCCTTATCCTTGCTGCCTCTGTGCGATTTTGTGGTCGCCGTCATATAAATAGCCTCAAGAATATTGGTTTTTCCCTGTGCATTATCACCGTATAAAATATTTATACCGTCCGAAAATGTAATATCAGCATTTTCATAGTTACGATAATTATTTAATGCCAGACTTTCTATAAACATTATGTTTCACTTTCTAAAATTATCTTTGTATGCTTATCTTTTCATCGTCATAGCATACTTCCATTCCATCATAAAGCTTTCTTCCTCTTCTTGTTTCCACTTCGCCGTCAACAAGAACAAGTCCCTGAATAATAAGCTCCTTGGCATCTATACCCGAATCGGCAATTCCGGTTGCTTTAAGAGCCTGTCCAAGCTTTATAAATTCTTCACCGTCTCTTAATTTTATTATATGATTCATATGAATTCCTTTATTTTGATTTTAATATGCATCCGCATTTATATTTACAGGAAGAATTACGTAAATATAATCCTCCGCATCATTTTTAATTATACAAGGTGACTTTGAATCTCTCATATAAACAGTTATATCATCATCGTCTATAACTCTTAATACATCCATCAAAAATCTTGGATTAAATCCGATGATCAATTCATCGCCTTCTTTGTTTATCTCTATTTCTTCGTTCATGGAACCCATAAGAGTATCAACCTTAAGATACATAACATTATCATTCTTAATACTCATTACTATAGGCTTCTTATCTGATTCTTTTATAAGAAGTGATGCTCTGTCTATACAATTTAAAAATTCTTTATTATTTACATTTATCTTAATCTTATGATCCATGGAAAGCATCTGAACTATCTTGAAATATTCTCCTTCGATAAGTCTTGATACAACCAATGTCTCCTCAAATTCAAATAAAATATGTCTGTCGGAAAAATAGATGTTTACCATATCATCTACTCCACCGTCAATTATTTTAGATAAATCACTTAAAGTCTTTCCCGGAACTACAACCTTTGTATCCTCTATATTTGAATCAATTTCAACATTTCTCATTGAAATTCTGTGTCCGTCAAGAGATACAACCGTAAGCTTACCATCCTTAACCTCAAATAATTCACCTGTCATAAGTTTATTATTTTCGTTATCAGAAATTGAAAAGATAGTCTGTCTTATAACTTCCTTTAAGGTAAACTGTGAAATGGTTATACCTTTTTCTTTTTCTATCTCCGGAAGTTCCGTAAAATCTTCACCTGATTTTGATGGAATAGAGAATTTTGACTTTTCGCATCTTATGATAGTCTTATAATCCTCTGTTGATTCAATAAATACTTCACTGTCAGGAAGCTTTCTTATGATATCGGTAAATATCTTTGCCTCAATGGCAATTCTTCCCATCTCAACCACATCACCGTCAAGAATTGTTTCAATTCCCAATTCAAGATCGTTAGCAGTAAGTTTGATTTTATCTGCATAAACTTCAATTAAAATACATTCAAGTATAGGCATTGTTGTTTTTGTTGAAACTGCTTTTGAAACAATATTTAAAGCAGCTAAAAGATTCGATTTTGAACATTTGATTTTCATGATTAAAATTTATCTCCCTTCGTGGACGCGTATATAAATATATATTTAATAAATTAGTATAAATATTATTATAGGTTGTGGATATGTATATAAGTGCCTTAAAGCTAAGTATTATCATGGTTTTAAGATGTTAAAACTATGTTTTTTAATTTAAATTTAAATGTTAATGAATGTTGATAAAAAACAGTTAATAAAAATTTACCATTTTTTATTTTTTTAATATAAAAATAAGTTATCAACATTTATTTAAAATTATTAACAATTTAATTAACAGGATTAAGCTTCTTAATTATAGTATCCATCGTATTTTTGAAAGAAGAATCGGATTTTATCTTATCTTCTATTCTTTTTATACCATTCATAACAGTTGTATGATCTTTTCCTCCGACAACATTTCCTATCGATTGAAGAGATATTACAAGATATTGTCTGCAAAGATACATAACAATCTGTCTTGCCGTTGCTATATCCTGGTTTCTTTTCTTGGATTTTATATCATTAGGCGATACATTAAGGTGTTCGGAAACTACATTAATTATAATGTCGGGAGTAAGTGTAACATTACTATCCTTATTTATAATGTCTTTCAAGGATTCCTTTGCACGCTCTAAAGTAACCTCTTCATTCATAAGTTTTGAAAATACACTGATTTTATTAAGAGCACCTTCGAGTTCTCTTACATTATTTGTAATATTTTCGGCAATGTATATAAATACCTCTTCCGGAATACCTGTTATATGATCTGACTCTGCCTTATTTTTAAGTATAGCCATACGGGTTTCATAATCAGGCTCGTGGATATCTATAGGAACACCGCATTCAAATCTTGAAATAATTCTTTCATCAAGAGTTTTTATTTCCTTCGGAGGTTTGTCCGAAGAAAGAATTATTTGTTTCTTATCATTATAAAGGGCATTGAAAGTGTTGAAAAATTCATTTTGAGTACTTTCTTTTCCTATTATAAATTGTATATCATCTATCAAAAGAACATCTACCTTACGGTATTTTTCTCTGAATTCGTTTGTTTTTTGATTTTTGATTGCATCAATTATTTCATTTGTAAACTGCTCGGATGGAACATATAAAACATTTGCATCACTGTTTTTTTGAAGTATGTAATGTGCAATTGATTGCATAAGATGTGTTTTACCGAGTCCGGCGTTTCCATATAAGAACAAAGGATTAAAATTATCCTGAGCCGGCATATCAGCGACTGCAAGACAGGTTGCATGAGCATGTCTGTTTCCGTCACCGACAATAAATGTTTCAAATGTATATTTAGGATTAAGGTTACTTCTGCTTACAGCCTGTCTGTAAGAATCGGTAATTTCAGGTTCCTTTTTTTCCTCTTTTACAAAATGTTTCTTTTCATCTATAACTATTTCAATATTTATATCATTTAAGGTTTCTCTTATAGAAGACAACAAAAATAAGTCAAATTCTTTTCTATGTAAGAATTTAACTGCATTTTCACCAAGCTTTTCATCTACGTAAAAATAAACCGTATTGTCTTTTACTTCATATATTTTAAGAGAACGGATCCATGTATTGATCATTATAATTGAAATATCATACTCTGTTTCCAAAAGAGAAAGAATTTCCTCCCATTTTTCCTCTATTAATTCCTTCATAACTACCTCCAAAGATATGCCTAAATTTATTCGCATACCTAGTGAATATAATACTACAAAACGGAATAATAAGCAAGAAAAAAGAGTGTATGAATTATGTAATAAATTATGTAAAGTAAAAAAAAATTCACCTCATTTTGTACACATGTCAGAAAATGTTATATTTACTAAATGTTTGAATTAATCAACATAAAATCAGTAAGTTATCCACAGGTTATACACAATTTGTGGAAAAAGTTATGTAAATTTGATTAAAAAAAGTTATTCTTTTATGCCGAAATAGTGGATAAATAATATAAAAATTGCTTGACTTAGAGCCATTTTCTAAATATAATAGGCAATGGTGTGTTTTAAAAAGACACTAATATTAAGAAAAAGGAGGAATACTATTATGAAGATGACATTTCAGCCAAAGAAAAGACAGCGTTCAAAGGTTCATGGTTTCAGAAAGAGAATGAGCACAGCTAACGGAAGAAAAGTATTGGCCGCAAGAAGAGCAAAAGGTAGAAAGCAGTTATCAGCGTAGGTCACTAAAATTAAGTGACCTTTTGTTTTTCAGAAAAGGTTTTTCAGAATGATTAATTGGAGAATAGTATGAAAAACATTGTAACACTTAAAAATAACAGAGAGTTCGGCATGGTTTATAACCAAAGAGAATCGTATGCCAATAAATATTTAGTGATGTATCTAAGATCCAACGACTTAGATTACAGTAGAATTGGAATCTCTGTTAGTAAAAAGGTTGGAAATAGTGTGGTCAGGCATCGAATTACCAGATTGATCAGAGAAAGCTACAGACTTAATAAAGAAAATATTAAAACAGGATATGATATTGTTATTGTTGCAAGAACGACAGCAAAGGGCAAAGATTATCATGATATTGAAAGTGCATTTATGCATCTTGCAAAATTACATCATATTATAAAGGAAAATGATGAAAAAGATTTGTATAGCACTAATTAAGTTTTATAGAAAAAATATTTCGCCTTATAAGAAATATGGTTCATGCAGATATACTCCGACATGTTCACAGTACGCTCTGGAAGCATATGAAAAATATGGATTTTTTAAGGGAACTTTACTGACTGTATGGAGAATTTTAAGATGCAATCCATTTTCAAAGGGTGGATACGATCCTGTACCATAGGTTTAATTCGGAGGAAAATATGTTTTTAACACAGCAAGGTGGATTTATTATCAAACCCATTGCCAAATTGTTCGGATTGATATTTGGACTTATTTATGATGTGTTTGATAAATTCGGAATTGTAAGTATAGGTTTTGTTATAATTATTTTTACTATTATTATAAGATTATGTTTGATACCTTTGATGATTAATTCAAATAAATCTTCAAAGATTACAGCCTATATTCAGCCGGAAATGAATAAGATTACTAAGAAATATAAAGGCAAGAAGGATCAGGATTCTATACTCGCACAGCAGCGTGAGATGAGAGAACTTCAGGAAAAGTATGGAGTAAGTATGTCAGGAAGCTGTCTTACAGCTCTTATACAGATGCCTATATTCTTAGCACTTTACCGAGTTATACAAAATGTACCTGCTTATGTAAGTCAGGTAAAAGATCTTTATATGCCTATAGCAAATGCTATCCATGGTGATGAGGCAGCTGCAAAAGCACTTGAGGATTTTAAAAGTATTGAAGAGTATAAATCGTATTTTGCAGGTATAAATACAAATACCAATAGTATCAATGGTATTATAGATGCTCTTGCAAAATTTCCTTCAAGCGCATGGGATGCTTTTAAAGAAACTGTTACAAATTCAAGTGTAATAGATGCAATAACCAATAATAAAGATAAAATAGTTGAAGTAAACAGTTTTATAGGTGGTATAGATCTTACAGTTAAGCCGGGATTTGCTTTAACTGCAGCATTTGCAATACCTGTTCTTTCACTTGTTTTCCAGTTTTTAAGTATGAAGGTTACTCCTCAGCAATCTTCAGGTGATCCTGCTCAGGAACAAAGTATGAAGATGATGAAGGGAATGATGTATGTATTTCCTCTTATGTCTTTCTTCATTACAATTTCAGTTCCTGCCGGACTTGGTTTATACTGGGCAACGGGTGCATTTATCAGTTTTCTTACATCTGTTGGAATCAATACTTATTATAAACATTGTGATATGGACAAGCTTATTGAAAAGTCTAAGGCAAAAGCTGCTAAAAAGATTGCCAAGAAGAAAGCTTCAGGTAAAAAATCTTTTATGGAGAGAATGAGTGAAGCAGCTTATGGTAATCAGGATGCAAGCTCAAATCCTCGAGTAAACAGCAATATTGCAAATCAGAGTTTAAAGAGCTATTCATCAAATACTATGTCCAAAAACAATGGTGGAGTTAAGTACAGAGAAGGAAGTCTTGCAGCAAAAGCAAATGCCATGCAAAGGTATAATGATAAAAATGGAGGTAAAAATTAATGGAATATAAAGAATTCAAAGCTAAGACAGTAGAAGAAGCTATAACTGCTGCTTCTTTGGAATTCGGTGTTGCCAGTGAAGAACTTGATTACGAAATAGTTGAAAAAGGTAGTACAGGTTTCCTTGGTTTAGGTTCTAAGCCGGCAATTATAAATGCAAAGAAGAAGGATTCTTTTTTGGATGATATAAAGGAATATCTTGATAACTTATTTAAGGCAATGGATATTGAAACAAAGGTAAATATCGATTATGATGCAGATGCTTCACTTATGAATATCGATATCGAAGGTCCTGATATGGGCATCCTTATAGGTAAGCGTGGTCAGACTCTTGACGCACTTCAGTATCTTATAAGTCTTTATGTCAATAAGAAAACTGAATCTTATATAAGAGTTAAGCTTGATACTGAAAATTATCGTGCAAGAAGAAAAGATACTCTTGAAAATCTTGCAAGAAATATAGCATTTAAAGTAAAGAGAACAAGAAGATCATTTACGCTTGAACCGATGAATCCTTATGAGAGAAGAATTATTCATTCTGCATTACAGAATGATAAATACGTAGCAACCAGAAGTGAAGGTGAAGAACCTTACCGCAAAGTTGTAGTATATCTTAAGAAGGCTTAAATTCCGGTTTGTCTAAGTAAGGGTCGATTATAGAGCATGGTATGTATGAGGCAGGCTATAAGCAAGGTACACGCATAGCACGTTCGCACTCTTTGAAACATGTAAAAGTACTAAGCTCATAAATTGTATTTTTCTAATGCAAACCAAGTTAAAAAAGGATATCCTGTGATGCTTTTGCATAAATGCAAGTATCACAGGATATCCTTTTTCTTCTTGCTTCGCAAGAAGAATAGACATTTATTTGCTAAGTGCTCACATGTTTCAAACGGCTATGCTTAGCACCTTGCTTATAGCCTGCCTTGTACATACCGCTCTATAATCGACACGCTTCGCGTGATGAATATGCGTGAAGATATACTTGATCTTAATTTTTATCTTTATCTTGATCTTTTTCTTAATTTTTATCTATTATTTAATGATGTCGTTTTTTACTTATTCAATAATTCATGTTAGGAAATCACTAGTACACCGTTTCGTGATTAGCTGTACATTTTGCGCAGAATGTTTTTCTTAGATTATTAGCCCAAAAACGCAGACGTAGCGAGCTACGTTGAGGCTTTTGGGATGATAAGATAAGGAAAACAGACAAGCAACAATGTATAGCTAATTAAAAATCCGTGTACTAGGTTTACCTAGAAGGTTACATCAAAGCATCAAAAGAAGACAAACCGGTAACAGAATCAGAAAAAACGAAGGGATTGTTACCTGTTGAAAGAAAATCAAGATTCCAAAAGAAGACAAACCGGTAACAGAATCAGGAAAAACGCAGAGTTTGTTACCTGTTGAAAGAAAATCAAGGTTCCAAAAGAAGACAAACCGGTAACAGAATCAGGAAAACCGCAGAGATTGTTACCGGCTCAAAGAAAATTATAGTTCAGAAAGAAGATAAACAGGTAACAAAAGTAGCTAAAATACATAGTTTGTTACCAATTTATGAATAGTCATAGTAATAAAAGAATTATAATCTATTTTTCATTTTACAACAAAAAAACTGCTGTTTACGTATGTATAATCAAAATATATGTCGGAGTGACGATAATAAATATATAAATATGCCCTGATGGAAAGGAAAATATATGAAACTGGCTATTTGTGATGATGAAAAAAGAGTAAGGGAAGTAATTGCGGAGTCAATCCGGGATGTGTCGAAGAGTGTTGAAATTGAGTCTTATTCCAATGCAAAGGAAATCTTGAATCCGAAATTTGATGCGGATATTTTATTTTTGGATATACAGATGCCTGGAATGGATGGTATGAAAGCAGCAAGACTTTTGCGTGAAGCCGGAAAGAAGACAATTATTGTATTTGTAACAGCTCTTGAGGAGCAAGTGTTTGATGCATTTGATGTCAAGGCTTTTAATTATATTATCAAGCCTTTTAGAAAAAATAGGATGATAGAAGTTATAAAGAGTGCGATAGAGCAGGCAGAGGAGAATAAATATGTAGAAAGAACGCTCAAAAAACAGGAGGGTGGAAATGATGCTACAAGTTCTATTATTGTAAAGACAAGAGGCGTTAATATTCGTGTAATGTTATCTGAAATTGTTTATGCAGAAATATATGACAGAAGACTTATTCTACATATAAATAATCGTGATAATATTGAGTACTATGGTAGGATTTCTGAGCTGGAACGCATGGTTGGAAAAGATTTTTTTAGGGTTCACAGGGCTTTTTTAATTAATCTGGGATATGTAAAATCATATGATTCTCATTTTGTTAAAGTGAGTGATACAGATATTCCGGTTGCAAGGGGAAAATATCAAAATCTTATAAAAGCTTACCTTTCATATCATACCGGGAGGGAAGCCTTATGATGGAATATTTGGTCGATAATTTTGAAATCTTTGCCAATACATATATTAGAGTGTTAATAGAATTATATTTACTGTTGGTAGCTGTTCTTCTTGCGTGTTGGATTAAGCCTTTTATGCGTAAAGAAAATGCTGCTTTTATATCCGCGGGAATTTATTATGTGCTTGGATTTGTAAATAATCATATAGGTTCCAATAAAGAATTTGACAGGTTATTGGCTGTTGGAATTTTGGTTGTTGGAATTTTAACTGCCTGGTTTTTTGACTGTAAAAGAAATCTGATACAGAAGATTTTTCTGTTTATTGTTTTTCGGCTTATAAGTTGGTTGTCTATTGAACTTTTCTGCGAAATAGGTTTTTGGGAAAGAGATTTTGTCTTTAAGTTTGATTGGTATAAAAACAGCATGAAGGCTGTGGTATTGGAGTTTTGTATATGGAATCTAATGCAGTATGCACTTGCACTTTTATTGTTATATGTTGTAATACGGGCATTGCACAAAGTATACCGGTTTAAGAGTGACGAACTGACTTGGCAAGAGTTAGTTATACTTTTAGCTCCGGCATGGACACTGCTTTTGGTTAAACCAATAATGTCTTCTTACTTTCGACTTTGGATGGATGGTATAAAAAATGGGAGTATAAGTCAGAATATACAGGCAAATCCATACAGAGTTCTTTTTTGCGCTTTTGCATATGTCTCCATCGTAACGGTTATTGTTTTATATCAAAAATTGAAAGAAAAACAGGAAGAAATATTTATTAAAAACTCCGTAGAGAAACAGATTAGTGATATATCCGGTCATATGGAGCACATTGAAAAAATATATGAGGAAATGCGGGGAATTAGGCATGATTTTGGAAATCATCTGACAGTTATAGAAAGATTGGCAGAAAACAGTGCTATGGAGGAACTTGTAAGTTATATCGAAGAATTCGGTGAGAGTTTTGAAAGACTTCAGCCCAGAGTAAAAACCGGAAATGCTGTAACAGACGTGATATTGTCAGAAGTTGCGGAACAATGTGAAAAGAAGAATATTAGGTTTGAAAATTCTTTTATTTATCCTGATGATTTGTATATCAACCCTTTTGATATGAGTGTAATTTTAACTAATGCACTAAAAAATGCATTGGAAGCTACAAGGATGGTTTCGGAATCAGTTATTATAATAAAATCGGTAAAAAAAGAAAGTGTTTTTATCATAAATATAAAAAACACGATTAATAGAATGCAAATTATAAACGATGAAGGACTCCCTGAAACCACAAAGCAAGAATCCGGTCATGGATATGGTATTAAAAATATTAGAAGTATTGCGTATAAATATAAAGGTGATATAGAAATTCGGCAGGAAGAATTGGATGGAAAATTATTTTTTATTCTTAATGTTATGCTTATAGGAAATTAATTATGTTTTGAAAAAAATGAGGAAGAACTCAAGGATGTATGGCTCGACAAGATAAAGTTTTTTTACTGTAATATATAAACCTCAGTTAACAACAATTAAAATGCGTTTCACGATAATTAGGTTTTGCCAATTAAAAAAATGTCGAAAAGAATATCAGAAGATGTAAAAGCCAAGGAAGGCGCAGTTAATCAGGGATGAATATTCATTATTAACTGTGCCTTTTGTTGTTAATGCAAGATAGGAGGATAATTATGAGAATAGCAGACAGTGTAGTAAATATGATATCAGGTAGAAATTATAATCAGGCAGGATTACGAGCAGGAATCGGATATGCAAGTGATTTCATGGGAAGATTTAATTCGTATAGTATGAAAAAAAATACTTCTTCTGTAAAGGATACTTATCAGAAAAGTATTGAAAATGGTATGATGAGTTCTTACAACATGGATGATATTGGATATTTTAAAAAACTTGGAAAAATAGCTTCAAGTAGTCTGTTTGATGCTAATCCGGGAGCTACCAATTTTCAAAACAATACTCTTGAGACATTATTTAGAAGATTTTCAGCTTATGGTATGATGGGAGGTGGCATGTTAAACGTAGGGCATTCTATGGATATGATAAGGTATTATGAAACTGAAGAGACAAGTTTTCACGCTGATGGAAAGGCTTGTACAGAGGATGGTCGGACGATAGATTTTAATGTAAATATTTTAATGAGTCGAAGTTATATGGAATATATGAATGTTAATATTCCGACTCTGGCTGACGTTTTATGTGATCCACTTGTTGTGAATATTGGATTGGATACGGTTGATGTAAGTGATCAGACTTTTAAATTTGATATAGATGCCGATGGAAATGATGATGAAATATCCATGTTGGGAAATGGCTCAGGATTTCTTGCTTTAGATAAAGATGGAAATGGAAAAATAAATGATGGGAGTGAATTGTTTGGAGCAAAGAGTGGTGATGGATTTCAAGATTTACGAGAATATGATAGTGACGGTAATGGATGGATTGATGAAAATGATGAGATATTTTCAAAACTCAAAGTTTGGTGTAAGGATAAAAACGGAAAAGATATACTCATGGATTTAAAGGCAGCAGATATCGGCGCAATATACCTAGGTGAGCAAAAGACAGAGTTTTCTCTCGGAGGATTGGACGGATTCAGAGATGGTGTAATAAGATCTACAGGTGTTTTTCTCCGTGAGAGTGGCATTGCAGGTACAATACAGCATGTAGACCTATCTATGAAACAAAATGGTTTAGGCATAAAAGTCAGCGGTGACAGCACAGTAACAGATAATAGCTTTTCAAGTAATCGAATCAGACAAAGTACTGCTTCAAGAAGGCGTGCTGAAAAGAAAAATGAGGAAAAAAGAAGACAGGAAGCAAGGAAGATGAAGAAAAAAGCTGAAGAGAAGGCTATGCTCAAAAGAAGGCTGGAGCATAAGGAGTTTTTGGATAAGATTCTAAATTAAACTCCGGTTTATCGGGGAAAGGGTCGATTATAGAGCATGGTATTTACGAGACCGATTATAAGCAAAGGGTCGATTATGGAGCATGGTATGTACGAAGCCGGTTATAAGAAAAGGGTCGATTATAGAGCATGGTATGTATGCGGCCGGCTATATGCGAAGGTACACGCATAGCACGTTCGCACTCTTTGAAGCATGTAAAAGTACTAAGCTCATAAATTGTATTCTTCTAA
>ODAI013845102.1_pt1 | contig 13957 bp, 8 predicted proteins | sample 1539321 | NCBI WGS metagenome assembly ODAI01 (sample SAMN02144231, study PRJEB22623) | gut metagenome | biome: sheep rumen | host: Ovis aries | place: New Zealand
AACTGCCGCCGCCGTTCTCGTCCAGTTCCACCGTTGTCTGCTCGTTCTTGCTCAGCATGGCGTTCTGGATGGTCACGCGCCCGCCGTTCAGGTTGACGATGTCCACCTGGTTGTTCGGCTCGTTGTTCCAATAGTATTTTTCACATGCCTGAAGAATCCAGCCGTAGGGCGTGCCAGCCATGAACACGGGGTGCTGGAAAGCGTAGGTGGCGATGCTGTCGCCGTTCTCCAGTTGGCGGTAGTACCACGTTGCGATGTCGGAATGATTGCCGATATTGTCGGTGGAAGTGATTTGCTTGGTACCGAAATACGGCTCGTCGCGGGGGTTGAACTGCTTCACATCCACATCGGGGACAGCGTGGTAGATGCGGTTGTACACGCAGGTGTCGCCATCGACGTTGAACGTGAGGTCCAGCGTCTCGCCCACTTTGCCCTGCTGGAAGAGGGTGGGGGAGCCTTGGGCAGAGACTTCGATGACCTGGTACTTGGCAGGATGCAGTGTCACCTCATATTCGCCCGTCTTCTTGTCGGGGCGGATGGTGAGTGTGTGGCGGGTGACGTTCACTTGGGTGGTGTCGCCTTCGTCCATGCCAAATGTCACTGTGTAGTCGTCGCTCTTCACCGTCTCGTCATTCTGCTTGCGGATGAGCCATGAGGTGTTGTCGCCCTCCAGCTGCATGACGATTTTCAGCGAGTCGCCCAGGTTGTTCTTCGACAATGAGCGCCCCAGTGGTTTCAAGCCTTGGATGTCGCCGCCCACCACGCGGCCGTGAAGCACCACGGTGGTGGAGTCCCACAGAAAGACCCCTGCCACGTTCTTCACGAAATTGTACAGGGTGCTGTCGTTCACGGCATCCTGGTTGATGAGGTAGCCGTTGTTGGCAAAATGGTGTCCGTCCTTCACAGCCTGCACGGAGTGTTCACCTCGGGGGATGCTCAGTTCGAAGGCACCCTGCGTGTCGGTGGTGATGACGTGTTGGCTGGCATCGTGCATCAGCTGTCCGTCGAGCCTGAACGATACGCCTGGAACGGGAATGGAGGTGTCGCGGTAATAGACGTTGCCGGAGTAGATGTAATAGGTGTCGAGGAAGAAGTTGAAGTCCTGCGTCCAGTTTGAACTTGTCGTGAAGTTCACCTCGCCAAGGGCATTGGGAGCAGTGAAGCTGCCGCCGTCGCCCGAAGACTTGACATGGACTTCATACTTGCCATGGGTCTGATAGGGCAGTTCCTTGAACGAGTAGTAGCCCTGGTCGTCTGTCGTTGTTTGGTAGAGGCTCTTGGCGCCCGCTGCACCGGATTTTGGCTCGCATTCCACGATGATGCCTGCCATTGCCGTGCCGTCCGCCATGCGCACATACCCTTCAATCATGCCCGTTGCCTTGCACTGGCCCGAAGCGGTCAAGCGCTCCACATGTGTGCCCTCGCACTGCCACACACTCTCCACGCAGTAGTCGTATGCCTGCTGCGCCAGCACCGTGTTGTCCTCGTAGAACAACTGGTCCAGATGGGTGGCGAGGGTGTCGGTGAACAGGGCTTGCTCGTCGTTGGTGTGCTTGCGGCGCAGCACACGGAAGAAGTCGTGGTCGCCGCCGGAGGTCGTCCACACCAGTTGCACGCTGTTCTGCTTGGTGATGGTTTCCAGTTTCGTGATGCGGTCGCTGTTCAGGAAGCGGTAGCTCTGCTGGTCGCCTTCGTCAGCCTTCTGCACAGGCACCACGAGGGTGTCGCCAGCGAAATGGCCGAAGTGCAGCGGTGAGGAGCCTCGGATGGCCAGCAGGTCGAACGAGTACTCCACACACTTGCGTGTCAGTTCCTGTGTGAAGGCTTTCTGCTGGATGGCGTCGGTAGAGGAGAGATCGACAATCTTCTGTTCCACACCGTTTTCGCCATGCATGTTGATGCGCAACTTCAGCTTGGCACGAGGATCCCAGACCACACCTTGTGCGCCAGTCCATGGGATGAGTTTGCCGTCGGCCACCTGCCACCCGCCGCCTAAGGTGTTCTGCAACTGCTCGGCCCGCAGCTCTTCCTCCTTGGGCCATGACGGCATTACGTGCTCAGCGTCATAGGCTCCGGTGGCGTAACTCTGGGTAAGTTTCAGGGTGGCTTCAGCTGCCAGGCGTGCCCATGTCTGGCAGCCATCAAGCTTGGTGTTGATGTGGCGGGGGGCAAAGAAACAGTGATGGATGGTCAGCAGGGCACCACCACGTACATAGCCCACAAAGCCGCCATTGCCTATGCAGTTGGTGCCTTCGAGACTGCCGTCGAACTTGCTGTTGCGTATGGTGACATGGCTGTTCTCACGAACGACACCTATGAAACCGCCGTTGGTGGCGTCACCATTTATACTGCTGCTGATGGTCACCGACGAGTGGCAGTTTTCAATCAGGACGGTGCTGCCTTGGTTGACTTCTGAAATGAGGCCTGCCTGGTGCTTTTGGCTGCCCTTTTGTGTGCCAGCCGTGTGCAGCCCCCTGATGGTGGCGTTGCCGACATAACCGAAGGGTGCCATGCCCGTGGAACTGGCGGACCAGTTGAAGGTGAGCGTGTGGCCATTGCCCAGCAGGGTGCCGGCGTAGGCTCGGCTTTCCGCATCGCCCACCCTGACCACTGTGCTGCCGAGGTCGATGTCGTTGGCCATGATGGCGCAGAGCGTAGTTTCTCCGTTGTTCACGCGCTTGGCAAAGGCTTGCCAGTCGTCGGCGGTGCGCAAGACGACATATCCTTCCTGATAGGCGACGGAGTCGAAGCTAAAGGAGAATTGCGCCACATGCTGGTCGTCGTTCCATGTCTGGCTGCGTGTCACCTGGGCTTTGTCCACGCTGGGCAGCATGAGTTGTGTGGGCACTTCACAGAGGTCGTAGCCGGAGTTGTCAGCCCACTTCCATACGCTGGAGTAGAGGCGGCGGATGCGGTAAGCCACTTTCTGACCGGTGTAGCTGTTGAGCAGCGTGTTGTCGGTCATGGTGTAGTTGGTCTTGCCCTGCTCGTAGTCTGTCTCACCCGAAATGGTGGTCCAGTTGGGGTCGATGCGTGCTGTGGTGCCGGTGGTGTTACGCTGAATCTCGAATTTGTCGGCATCCGACAGGTCTTCCATTTCAGCGTTCTCCACCTGCCACGTCAGCACCGCCTCGCCCGCTTCGTTGATGCGCACCTGCAGGTTCGTTGGATAGTGGAACATCTTGGTGCTCTTTTTCTCGGAAGAGATTTTGTCGGGAAGGGTGTTGCCCTCAGCATCCACCACGCTGGCATCGATATAGACATCCTTCCAAGGGCGGTCGGCAGGGAGGAATGCCTTGCCTACAATCGTTTTCTCCAGGCTCTTGGTGTAGGTCTGCCCCGTCAGCTGGTCGGTGTAGTGTATCTCGGCCGACCTGACGGAGCGTGCGGTGATGCTATAGGTAAGCATCAGTTCGTTGACGTGCTCGCTCTCCACGGCTATCATGGCGTCGTTCATTATGATAGACACAGGTGGAGCCGAAGGACAATCCCACGTGACGAGTTCCCTGAAGCGGGTCTTGTCCTTGTTGTCGGTCGGCACATACCATTCGTCGAGATTGTTATAGACCTGAGCCCACACCTCAAACTTCAGCCTGTGACCACGCAGCTCGTAGGGCACCGTCCAGATGACGGTGGTCTCGAAGTAGCCCCAGCCACGGTCGCTGCTATTCACATTGTAACTGATAATACCGCTGATGTTGGTCAGCGACTTGTTGCCGCCCACGGTCTTGCCCGCCAGTTGGAAGGTGCCAGCCTGGAATGCCTGGATTTTCAGCTTGCCACTCTCTGTCTTGCTGTTGATGCTGTTATATTGTTCTGCCTTCCAGTCGAAGAGGTTAAGCCTTTCGCCGCCATCCACAGTGACGTAAACATGTCCTTCATTGATACCTTCGTTTGCAGTATAACTCCACATCTGCGTGGGCAGGGTGAATTGGATACGGTCTTTGTCAATCACCATGGCGGAGTAGTTTGACTCCTTCACCATGAAGTCGTCGGCTTTGGCTGTTGAAGCGAACAGTGCCAGCATGATGGCTATGCAAGCAAACTTGATGTGCAGCCACTTGTGATTTCGGTTTTGTGGTCGGCTCATTGTGTTATTCTTTTTTAGATGTAATTCAAGTTTGACTTCGTCGAGCTAAAGGTTCGGATGCTTTATTTCTCTGGAGTTAAAGGAGCTATAAGGAGTTATCGCTCCGCTCAGGATTAAAGGCCGATACGCTGCCAGCCCATGCGCCGGGCGACTCTCATCTCTAAACCCTAAACCCTCAGCCCTATACCCTATACCCTCAGTTTATTTGCAAAATTACAGTTTATTTTTGAATAAACAAACAATTATCAAGGAAATTGAGCATTAACTTGCAATTTTTCAAGTTTTGCAAGTTCTTAATACCATTGGCTTCTAGGTCGCTTCGCTCAAAATTATACAAAAATTTATTCAAAAAATTATAAGAACTGCCAGGATGGCGTAGCCTTTTGATAATTTTCTTATTCAATTTTCTTATCATTTTGAGGCCGCAGGCCGACCCATGTAGAACAACCGAAACTTGTGTTTGCAATTTTATTTGCAATAATGGTTAACGTGAGTTCGACGCAGCCTATCGCTCAGTGGAGTTGGCACTTGAGGGCATTGCCATCGAGCCTATTCATGGCATCAACGGAAAAGCGCCCGAAGAGACCATGTACAACATGGGGTTGATTGCTTCGCCTGGGATGATGAGGACGGAAGGCATCATCGTTGGTATAATGCAAGAGAAATAAGCATCCCTACCCTTTTTGTGGTACTATAATAGCGCATGAAAGGTATTTCGGGCACGGTGAAATGTCCGTACCTTTGCACCAGAAATAGAAATCAAAGTATTAACGACAAAAACTAAGAGAACATGAAACAAAAGGTATTAATGTTGTTTTTAGCGATAGCATCGTTGGGACTCACGTCGTGCAACAGCAACGACGATGAGACGGGAATTGTGATTGACGGTATTGACCTCTCAAAGGATGTGGATTGCTGCTCGGCTGAGGAGGCCCTGCAGGTCTATAAGTTTATCCAAACGGTCAAGATTATCCCCGAACTTTCCACCTCTGCGGACGGACTGTATGACGTGTACGCCTATTCAAAGACGGGCACCTTGCACAAAGGCTATAACGACCTCTACTTTGTGGTGACCAAGAAGAAGACTGGTAACTATGTGAAGTACTTCGACATCACAAATATCACACCACTGATGAACATGGTGAAAATGAATATGTGGCACAGCACACCAGTAGGTAGCAGTTTCGAGGTGTTCGACACGACTCGACCCGCAGTGAAGCGCGGATGGGTTTCACTGCTGATGAACACGAGTGATGCTGGCTCATGGCAGTTCTCCTACGATATAGAAGTGCTGGGCAGCAAGGGCGGCATACAGAACAAAGCCATCAACGTGGATGCTCTACCTGAAGGTCAGGACTGGGTGAAGTCGTTCAAGGTAGGCGATGACACCTACTACCTCTCGGTGGTCAATCCATCGGACTGGAAAACAGGCACGAACACCATTCAGGCGTATGTATCGAAGAAGAACAATCCTGCCACCACACCTTACGAGCTTGCTCCAGAGACTTTCACCATCGAGATTGATCCCCGCATGCCCGATATGGGCAACCACACCTCGCCCGACAACACACCACTTACCAAGCAGAAAGACGGCAGTTATACAGGCACCATCAACTTGACCATGACTGGCTTGTGGCGCATTCATCTGACGGTAAAGGATGCCAACGGAAAGGTGGTGGCAGGAGGAGATGATCTGAAAGACGGGTACAGTTCGCTCTTCTGGGACGTAACACTATAATAAGGAGAAACAAAAAACTTCATCATGATAGCATTAGCATTAACAATAATCCTCTCAACAGACACCATCGCCACCTCGTCACACACCATTGACGAGGTGGTAGTGGTATCGGCTGCAGGAGAAGGACGGAAACGGTCGGCGAAGGGGCTGGTGGCGAGCATCGACGAGCATCTGGCGGAACTGTCGCAGGTGAATCTGGTGCGACGCGGTTCATACGCATGGGAGCCTGTGGTGAACAACATGGCAACGGAACGTGTGGCGACGACCATCGACGGCATGAAGATTTTCTATGCTTGCACGGACAAGATGGACCCGGTGACTTCGTATGTGGAGAGTAGCAACCTGCAGAGCATCTTGCTCAATTCAGGACTGAACGGGAATCCGCAATCGACGGGCAACATCGGGGGGAGTCTCGACCTGAAACTGAGGAAGGCGGGATTCAATGCTGACCCTTTCCACCTAAACACGGACATTGGCTACGAGACGAACGGACACTTGCAGGTGTATGGGGCTGATGCATCGTTTTCCACGCAACGCTTTTACACCAACGGGGGGGTGTTTTATCGTCATGCCGACAACTACAAGGAAGGCGGTGGCAGGAAGGTGGAGTTCTCGCAGTTCGAGAAAGTGAACGCCTTTGCCAATGCAGGAGTGAAGCTGACCAACCGCAACATTGTGGAGGGCACTTTCATTTTCGACCGTGCCAACAATGTAGGTTATCCTGCCCTGAACATGGACGTGAAGAAGGCGGAGGCTTTCATCACTTCGTTGTCATACAAGCATTTGTTCACGCAGGGAGTCCTCAATTCGTGGGAGACAAAAGCATACTACAACCACATCACTCATGTGATGGACGACACCAAACGTCCCGATGTGGAAATCCACATGGACATGCCGGGCAAGAGCTGGACAAGCGGACTTTACAGCTTGCTCTCAGCATCAAATGGGCGGCACGATGTGCAGGCTAACTACGACCTCTTCTACAACCGCCTATTTGCCGACATGACGATGTACCCAGGCGGAGCAGCACCCATGTATATGGTCACATGGCCCGATGTGGGCACACTGAACACGGGATTGGCACTCACCGACCTCATCTCGCTCACCAACAGGCAGTGGCTGAAGGTGTCGGCAAAAGTCGCCTGGCAAACCCAACGGCTGAATGATGATGAGGGCTATCATGCGCTGGAAGTGTTCTTTCCAGGCATGAAACAGCGTTATCAGCAGCTGACGGGGCGGGTAGCTATGAACCTTCAACACGCCACACCCACCACCGAACTGAACATCGGAGCTGGTTGGGGAAGTCGCGCCCCAACGGTGACGGAGGCGTATGGCTACTATCTGAACAACACGTTCGACCAGTACGACTACATTGGCAACCCACGGCTGAAGAACGAAAGTGCCATCGAACTGAACGCTGCCGCCAAATTCTCCATGTTCAATTCGCACTTATCAATTGCCATCGATGCCAACGCATTCTTCTTCTACAATTACATCATTGGGCAGTTTGAAAATCGCCTCTCGCCCATGACGGTGGACGCTGAAGGGGTGAAGGTGTATGGCAATCTCGACCACGCCAACATCGTCAACACCTCCTTTATCACCGAATGGAAGGCACTTTCTTGGCTGACTTGGAGCGCACGGCTCAGTTATGCCATCGGGAGGGATGAACAAGGCGACCCGCTGCCCCTCATCTCACCGTTCGCCTACTCTTCTGTCCTTGCATTCACCTACAAACGTCTGCAAGGAAGGGCAGAACTTCGTGGCAACAGCCGACAGGTGAAGGCTGGAAGGAAATATGGCGAAACCCCCACTCCTGCTTGGGTCATCGGCAACATCAGCACACAATATGCTTTTTCCATCAATGGACAAAGGCTTACTCTACGCGCCGGTGTGGAGAATGTGTTCGACAAACGCTATGCTACCTATTCCGACTGGTGCGACATTCCGCAAAAAGGTAGAAACATCTATATGAACATCAATATCGAATTATGAAAAGCGTCATCATCTGGACAAGCGCGCTCCTCATTGGAGGCGTGCTCGGAGGGCTGGGCATCGACTGGCTGAACGGGCTATTAGGATTCGTCGCTACGGCCTACACAAGGCTGTTCCAATTTGTAGCTGTGCCCACCATCGCCTTGGCTGTCATCACCACCCTCTCGTCGTTAGGAGGAAAGAGGGAGACAGGACACATTTTCCTCCACACACTCACTTACACGCTACTCACCACAGTGGCAGCCGCCGCTGTGGGGCTGGTGCTCTATCTCGTTATCGCCCCCGACAATCTGCCTGCTGAGGCCATTCCGAGCGGCCCCACTGACGAGAGTGAAAAACTTGGCAACGTAACCTACTACGACCACATCCTCAGCGTCATCCCCAACAATGCGGTGGAACCCTTCCTGAAGGGCAATGTGCTGAGCATCCTGCTCATCAGCGCAGCAGTGGGATTGGCATTAGCAAGCCTGCAGAAGAACGAAAATGTGGAAACGCTCGTCCGTACAATTCACGGGGCGCAAGAAGTGCTCTATGCACTCATCCGTGCCCTCGTCTGGACACTACCCGTAGGCATCGTGGCTTTCGCCGCAGGATTGTCGGCAGAGCTGTCTGCAGGAGTGGCTGTAGGTTCGATAGGCAAATACGTGGCAGTCATCTTGGGCGGCAACCTCATCCAGTTCTTCATCGTGCTGCCCCTCTTCCTGCTGATGAGAGGACTCAATCCTTGGAAAGTATTCAAGACTATGTCGCCCGCTGTGCTCATGGCTCTCTTCACCAAAAGTAGTGCCGCCACCCTGCCCGTCACGATGAGGTCGGCTGAAACGCGGCTGAAAGCACGGCACGAGGTGGCGCGGTTCGTCCTGCCCATCTGCACCACCATCAACATGAATGGCTGCGCGGCTTTCATTCTGGTCACTTCACTCTATGTGATGCAGCACGGAGCCACGCCCCCCACTCTGCCCACCATGCTACTGTGGCTGCTCATCGCTGTAGTGTCGGCCATCGGCAATGCCGGAGTGCCTATGGGTTGTTATTTCCTCACACTCTCGCTGGTGGCTGGCACAGGTGCTCCCGTAGGCATCATGGGCATCATCCTGCCCATCTACACCCTCATCGACATGGTGGAGACGGCTGAAAACGTGTGGAGCGACTCCTGCGTGTGCGCTCTGGTGGACAAGCAGGACGGTTCAAAGCCAGGCGAGGATTGAAGCGGCGCATCCTCGCCCCCCGTTTTTTTGATGGAAAAAGAGCGGGGAAAGAAAAAAGTTGAAAAAAATTCCCTTAATGCGAGATATTTTCAGAAAATTGTCGTATATATAGAGAGAGACAGTTTTAGAGCAATTCAAAGTGAACGCAGACGAACAAATAGTAGAGGCCATGAAAGACGGCGGAAGCAGGGGCCCGAGCCTGATGGTCAGCCGCTATGGGCAAATGGTCTTCGCCATGATTGTCCGTCTGGTGGGCGACGCGATGGATGCCGAGGAATTGACGCAGGACACATTTCTGCGTGCCTTTAGCAGCATCGGGAACTACGACCCGCAGCGGTCTTCGCTCCGCACATGGCTCAGCCGCATTGCCTACCGCCTGACGCTCGACTTCCTGAAGCGTCGCCGTCCGCTTGTCGTCTCGATAGAAGAGACGGGAATCTGGCAGACAGACATCAGCGACGAGCAGGTGGAGGCAGAGCTGTCCACCGGCAACGAGGAGCGCATCGTGCGGCTGCAAATGCTGATGGATGACTTGCCGCCCGACGAAAGGCTGCTACTTGTGCTCTATTACTTCGAAAATCGGGCGTTAGACGAATGTGCGTTCATCATGGACTCCACCCCTCACGCATTGGCCAACCGCCTTTACCGAATCCGCTGCAAACTATACAAACAACTACTGAAGATATGACAACATATAAAGATAGCGACCTGCGCGAGGCTCTCCGGCGAAAGTACGCCGACATGCCGTCGATGCCCGCCGACCTGGGCGAGCGTCTGATGCAGCGTGTGGAAGCGCATGAGCAGAATTCCAAGCCTCGCCGCGCACGGCTCTATGGCGTCATCGGTTCCATTGCCGCCAGTGTGGTGCTGATGATCATGTTCGGTGTTGGAACCCATCGGCACAAGCCTCTTCCTACAGGCGAAAAAGAGCAACCTGTAATAGTCCATAAGGGAGGAGGAACGTCCCTTGATAACAATGTGGCTCATGCCGAACAATGTGCCCGACAACATGCTGCCGGGACAAAGGCATCACAACCAGTGCTGACGGCAATGGCACATGCTCCGCTAAAACATAGGGAGGCAGACCGTACACAGACAGACAAGAGCGAGGCTGCGGAACAGACATTGCAAGATGCGCCAACCATGGTTCAGCCATCTTCTGTTCAACATCCCATTGACGCTCAGTGGCACTATGCCTCCCATGTTTCTTCAACCGACAGTTCCTACATAAGCCCTGTACGCATGGACGAATATGTCAGGAAGTTGGCCGCTTACAATGGGGTGAAACCCGAAACTCTCGACTGCAACACAGACAGCACACACACCGCATCGGTGTGTGAGGCGTATGTGTTCCCTGACACGAAAGAGGTGGATGTGTTTGGACGGTTGTTACTTGCAGCCATCGCATACGATGACACAATGCCTGGCTATCTGTTCAATTATACGCATCAGCAAATCTTCTTCACCCTGAACGACCTGCGGCTTCGGAGAAGGTATCTCTGGATTGCTGAACGGATTGCAGGCGACAGAATTCTGCTCTATTGCGCCAACTCGCCCATCGGAGCAGAGGTTCCATCGGAATGTTATCAGAAGTTCCGCAATAAACTGACAAATACGATAAATCCAAAAACCACAAAATTATGAAGAAAGCAATCACCCTATGCCTCTTGATGCTGGCATGCACCGGCACACAGGCACAAGAACAAAACGACGTGAGAGTGAGGGCCATCAGTTCGGCAGTGATGGTTTCTGCCTCCAAAAGCACTATCGACAAAAAGACACGGATGAAAACCATCGAATGGGAGAGTACGGAGAACAACTCATGGCACGAGAACATAGGTGTACTGGAGCATGTGCCCATTGCAGAGGACATTGAAAGCATCTTTCCCGACTTGGAGCATTTCAATGAAGAATTAGGCTACACGCCCATCACTTGGAAACTGGCCGACGAGGGCGGCAACACCGTGCTGCACTGTTATCTAAGCATGAATGCTGATGTTGTGACAAACATCTGGCTGGGAAATGCCGAAAGTGTCATCCTCGACAAGCAGACGGGCATCTTGTATCAGGCTTTCGCAACCGTTCCAGAGAGTTGCTACAACAAGGTGTTTGGCGTGAAGGGCAAGAGGGGCACGGTCCTTGACCTGCAAATCGTGTTCCCCCAACTTCCCAAGGATACAAAGGACTTGGCCATCTATGGTGTGCCCGCCTGGATGATGCGCGGACGGGAAGTAAAAGATAATATGGACAACGGAATGAACACCTACGACCCCGTGCCAAGCTTCCATACGCCACACATGGTAAAAGACTCCGTAAACTATGACAAAAACAACAGCGGCTCGTGGGCCGTATATAAAAACGCACACCTCATAAAGCCTGTAAAAGAGAAAACAATGGCCCTATGGCGCACGCCAGAAGCCACCTATCTGACCATTGCAACCGAGCAGAACTGGTTCAGGGAATACTATGGACGTGGAGGAAACGACATCCTTCTCGACCAGCAGGGACACCAGTATAAGTGCCGCGGCGTCATGGATTACCCCAACGACCACCTCTTCTGGCTTGAAGGCTATCCGGGGGACTATTTCGCCTATACACTCATCTTCGACCCCCTTCCACTCAACGTCAAGTCCTTCACATACGTTGTGCCCGAGGGCGAACCCTTCAGCGCATGGGGGGCAAACTGGAACGGTGAAGTAATCACCGACCTCCGCGTACAGGACTTACGGCAGAACCAGCATCTCTTTGAATACCAACCACGCAGGATAGTGAAGCAGCCCACCAACTTCGCGTATTCAACAAACAAATTCTACTCACTCGTCAACAAAAGCACGGGCGCAAAACTGGGCGTATCGTTCGACTACAACATCCATGCCAGTGCTTATCGGGAGTCGGCACCGTCGGGGCGTGGACCCAACGGCATAAAAATTACCGATGACAAAACATTCCGTTTCAAGTTCATACCCGCAACCGCCAGTGACTCATGCTCAACCGATGCCGCATGCAGGGACTGCTACATCGTCAACGAAGATATGCTTGCGCTGGAGGACGGATCCGAGACGTCTGAAGGTCAATGGCTCATTTTCCGCTATCTCGACAAGAGCGACACCAGTCAGCAGTGGACGCTTTTCGAAAAGGACGGCACCGTCACCATTATCAACAAAGCTACGGGCCGCTGTGTTGACTTGGCTGGCGGGGAAACGAAGGAGGGCGCTGCTGTGTTCAGTTATGACATCAACAATGACTCGCAGCGCAATACCAACCAGAAATGGGTGATTGTAGATGCCGAATAACCCCATCTCTCAAACGGAGTATTTTTGAAACTCATAAGCTCTCAAGTCTGTAAGCCGCGAACAGGCATGCACCGCAGCAATAGACCATCATACCCATAAGGAATTAAAGATTAGTTTAGTAAATTTTGATTAAGACCTATAGGCACTGAAGCCCCGCCGCGTCGTGATGACACGGCGGGGCTGCTCGTAGAACAAGGTAAGTACCCCCCCGTAAACACTTATTGGCTCTACGCCGCAACGGTACGAAAAAAAAGACGGAACAATGAAACACGGGGATTGTCAGAGCCGCTCGCCGCAGTGCTTGCAGTAGTTGGCCTTGAGGTCGGTCTTCTCGTTGCAGCGAGGGCAGCGCCCATTCTTTCCCTTGCGTTTGGTCTCGTCTATCATGGTGGCAGAAACGATGCCTGTAGGCACAGCGATGATGGTGTAACCCAGAATCATGACAACGCCCGAGAGGAACCGCCCCATAAGCGTAACAGGGGTGATGTCGCCATAGCCAACTGTGGTGAGGGTGACGATGGCCCAATAGATGCTGGTGCCGATGTCGGTGAACTGGGTGCCAGGCTGCCCACCTTCCACCATGAACATGAGGGTGCCGAGGATGGTGACCAGGATGAGAACGAAGAGGAAATAGACGGCAATTTTGCGCAAGCTCAACTTGATGCTCTGCAGCAGAAGGTAGCCCTCGTTGATGAACGAGAAGAGTTTGAGCACACGAAAGATGCGAATGAGGCGGAACATGCGCAGAATGAAGAAGTAGCGTGCTGAGGCAAAACAGGGGATGAAGGAAAGGTAGAGCGGCAAGGTGGCCATGAGGTCGATGATGCCGAAGAAGCTAAGTGCATATTCTCTGCGGCTGGGGGAGCAATAGAGCCGCAACACATATTCGATGGTGAAGAAGAATGTGAGGACATACTCAAGAACGGTGAGCACGTCCTTGAAACGTCCCATCACGGCAGGTTTCGTCTCAACAAAAGCGACGATGAGACTCAGAATGATAGCCAGCATAACGGCGATGTCGAACACTTTACCCGCATGGGTGTCGGAATTGAACACGATGTCACGAAGCCTTGGCTTGTCCTTCAGTAATGCTATTAACCTTTTCATGACTGCAAAGTTACGGATAAGTGAGCACAAAGCAAAATGAAAAAACACTTTTTTGCATTTTGCTTTGTCGAACGCAAGTAACTTGGGCGAAGCCAACGTTACAGATAAGTGAGCACAAAGCAAAATGAAAAAACACTTTTTTTGCATTTTGCTTTGTCGAACGAGAGTAACTTGGGCGAAGCCAACGTTACGGATAAGTTCGGAAAAACAAAATTTATTGGGGTTTTTCCGAACATTTCCCCACTACCCTTTTCTTTTTTCTTCGCTTGAGAGACAAATTTCAAAACTTTCAAAATAAAATTTGAAAGTTGCAAAATATTTTTTGAAAGTTTCAAATTATTTTTTCACACTTTCAAAATATTTTTACATAAGGGGCAAAAAAGATAAACCCAAGGAACAAAAGCGATATTCCAAGGGAAGCAAATTCTTTCCGCACGCAGTTGCCGCAGAAAACCCTCTGCGCGAAAAAGTACTGCGAGCTGAAGGGGAAAGCTACAGAATGCTCCCGAAAATGAAAAATGCCCCT
>ODAI010565705.1_pt1 | contig 13956 bp, 8 predicted proteins | sample 1539321 | NCBI WGS metagenome assembly ODAI01 (sample SAMN02144231, study PRJEB22623) | gut metagenome | biome: sheep rumen | host: Ovis aries | place: New Zealand
CCATTATTATTGGTGGCGGCGGCTCTGCTGCACAAGGAGAAGCAGGAGAAGGTGTCGAAGGCGGTGCTGCTGGTGCAGTTGCTGTATCCGGAACTCCCGGCGTTACCGGCATCCAGGTTGGTGGCTCGTGGATTGACCAGCAGCAGGAGAAGACGCCCGATATGGCCGAGGCTCAAGGCAACTATGTCGAGGAACTCAAGAAGTTGACTGAGATGCTGCAGAAGGTGAGCGAGCAGAGCGAACGCCTGACCCGCGACAGCGAGGAGATGGAGAACCTCAACCGTACGCTCACGGGCATTTGCAAGGTCTACGAGATGCAGCTTAAGGGTGCCAGCCAGCAAATCGGCACCATCGACGAGATCAACGAGCAGAGCCGCAAGATGGCCCAGCAGATTGCAGAGCTGAACAAAATCTACACCCGCATGATTGAGGCCATGACGGTGAACATGCCGAAGGGGGCCATTCCGCCGGTGAGTGAAGGTTAGGGCCCATGGTTCATAGCTCACAGAGAAGAGAGAATAGTTTTATGATTACATTTGGAGTCTGAACCTAAAACTTGGAACTCGAAAATCGTAAATCTGAAAATTGTAAATCCGTAAATCCGAAAATCCTTTCATGGCAATAAAACGAAATTACGTATCGCCTCGCCAGAAGATGATCAACCTGATGTATGTGGTGTTGATGGCGATGCTGGCGCTGAACGTCTCGAACGAGGTGCTCAACGGCTTCACGGTCGTGGAGGAGAGCCTTGGGCGCACGACCAGTAACTCGGCGAAGGAAAATGCAGCCATCTATGATACTTTTTCCCAACAGATGAAGCAGAATCCCGAGAAGGTGCGCCAATGGTTCGAGAAGTCGCAGGCGGTGAAGCTGATGAGCGACTCGCTCTACAATTTCGCGCAGCAGCTGAAGGAAGCCATCGTCAGGGAAGCTGACGGCAAGGATGCCGACCTGAACAACATCAAGGCAAAGGACGACCTGGAGGCTGCCAGCCAGATCATGCTGGCTCCCGGCACGGGCAAGGGCAAACATCTGTTTGAGATGATCAACAGCTATCGCGGCCGCATCCTGAAGATGGTGGGCGATCCGAAACAGCAGGAGATCATCGCCTCGAACCTGACCACCGAGGTGCCTAAGTCGCAGCGCGCCCTTGGCAAGAATTGGCAGGAATACATGTTTGAAGACATGCCCGTGGCTGCCGCCGTGACGCTGCTGTCGAAGCTACAGAGCGACGTGCGCTATGCTGAGGGCGAGGTGCTCCACACACTGGTGTCGAACATCGACGTGAAGGACATCCGCGTGAACAAGCTCGATGCCTTTGTCATTCCCGAGAAAACCACGCTCTATCCGGGCGAGGTGTTCAATGCCGACATCGTGATGGCTGCCGTGGATACCACCATGCAGCCCGAAATCTACGTGAACGGCACAAAGATCAATCCGAAAGGAAAATATTCGTTCACGGCCGGAGCCGTGGGTGAGCATTCGTTCAGCGGTTACCTGATGACCCGCAACGCAGCTGGCGAGACCATGCGCCGCGACTTCCTGCAGAAGTATACCGTCATTCCCGCTCCGACGGGTGCCACGGTGGCTGCCGACCTGATGAACGTGCTCTACGCCGGATTCCAAAACCCGATGAGCGTGAGTGTGCCAGGCGTGCCTGCCAATGCCGTGTCGGTGTCGATGAGCGGTGGTTCGCTTGTCAGCAAAGGTGCCGGCCACTATGTGGCAACACCGTCGCAGGTGGGCAAGGACGTGGTGTTCACCGTGTCGGCCAACGACAAGGGGAAGACGCGCCAGATGGCACAGGTGACATTCAAGGTCAGGAAACTGCCCGATCCTACACCATACGTCGTCATCGGCAGCGACCGCTTCAAGGGTGGCAACATGCCGAAGGCTTCGCTTGTGGCCATGGACGCGCTGCATGCCGCCATCGACGACGGCCTGCTCGACATTCCGTTCAAGGTGCTGAGCTTCGAGACCGTTTTCTTCGACGACATGGGAAACTCCATCCCCATTGCCTCCGAGGGCGCCTCGTTCTCTGGTCGCCAGAAGGACACGTTCCGCCGTCTGTCGCGCAACAAGCGGTTCTACGTGCGTGGCGTAAAGGCCATTGGACCTGACGGCATCCAGCGCACGCTGCCTGGCGCCATGGAGTTCATCGTGAAGTAGCTTTTCTAAGGAGTCTAAGGAGTCCAAGAAGTCCAAGAAGTTCAAGGAGTTCAAGACGAATGTCTCCGTGAAAGAAAAAGGAAAGAACAGAAACGAAAACAAGATATGAAAATGAAGAAGATAGAAGTAAGAACAATGGCAAGGCTGGTGACTTTGTTACTCTGTTACTTTGTCGCCCTGACCTCGCTGGCCCAGCCGCAGCAGCGACGCAACCAGCAGGCACGGCAGCGCCAGCAGACGGCTCAGAAGTCGAATGCCAACAACATGACGACGCGTGCCCAGCTGTCGTTTCCCACGCAGGCAGTGATGTCGGAGGACGTGGTCTGGCGCCGCGATATCTATCGCGAAGTCGATTTGCACGACGATGCCAATGCAGGCCTGTATTATCCCAAGGAGCCCGTGGGCACTCAGATGAACCTTTTCACCTACATGTTCAAGCTGATGATGCGTGGTGCAAAGAATGGCGGAATCAGCGCCTATGAATACCGCCTCGACGGCAATGAGGTGTTCACCGACTCGGCGCGCATCAAGCCCCTGCAGTTCCTGAAGGACCAGGGCCTTTTCTACGAGCGCACCGACAAGGGCATCCGCCTGGACGACAGCGACATTCCGTCGAAAGAGGTGACGGCCTACTATCTGAAGGAAAGTGCCTACTACGATCAGGCCACCAGTACGTTCCACACCAAGGTGCTGGCCCTCTGTCCTATTTGGGTTGAAGAGTGGGGTGGTGTTGCCGAGAAGAAACCGCTTTTCTGGGTGAAGTATGACGACCTGGCCCCCTATCTTGCCAAGCAGACCATCATGACGAGCAACCTGAACAATGCCGCCACGATGAGCCTCGACGACTATTTCACGCTGAATATGTATAAGGGCGACATCTACAAGACCAACAACATGCTGGGCGAGTCGCTGGCCAAGATTTGCGGCAACGACTCCACGAAGATTTCGGCTGAGCAGAAGCGCATTGAGGCTGAGCTGCTGGAATTCGAGAAGCACGTCTGGGGTGACCCTGCCAAGAAGGATTCGCTCGACAGCATTGCCAATCTTGCCAATGCCGAAAAGCCCAAGAAGGTGAAGACTGCGAAAACGGCAAAGACCGCCCGAAGCTCTTCCTCGGGCAGCAGCGTGAAGTCCAAGCGCTCGAAGGAGCCCAGTTCTTCCTCTTCTTCTTCGTCAGCCCGAGTCTCGGTTCGTCGTCAGAGACATTAATAATTCTCTTTGCGTAAGCACGTCACTAGAAAAAGATTCAGCAAGATGAAACATCAAAGAACCCTGGCCATCGTGGTGGTTGCCCTGATGAGCACCGTGGCCGTTCAGGCACAAGTGAAATTTGGTGTGAAGGGCGGCATGGAACTCCTTGAAATGAAGTTCAAGGACGACGTCTTCAATGCCGACAATCGTTCGGGATGGTTCATCGGTCCGACGCTGAAAATCGGCCTACCCCTTCCGGGCCTCGCTGTTGACGTTTCAGCTCTTTACAACCAGCGTGAATCGAAGATTGACCTCTACGAAAGTGCAGATCGACAGGTGAAGGCCCTGAAGACCAAGCAGATTGCCGTTCCGCTGAATCTGCGCTACGGACTCAGCCTTGGGTCGGCAGCCGATGTGTTTGTCTATGTCGGTCCGCAAGTGGCATTCCGCGTGGGCGACGAGTCGGAACTGATCAGTCAGAGTGGCGAGAACGATTTGCAATGGCGCGTGAAGAATTCAAACTTCAGCGTGAACGGTGGTTTGGGCTGCACGTTAGGTCCCGTTCAGATTGCAGCCAACTATAATGTGGCCGTCGGCCGGACCGGCGACGTGACGTTAGGCGATGCCGTCGACGCAGCCAAGAGTGGCCTGCACGGCAAGTACAACTCGTGGCAGATCAGTGCCACCTGGTATTTCTGAACCTTCCGCCGCCATTTTCCCAAGACATCAAAAGAGTTGCCGAGTGCGGCATCAATAACCAATAAAAAAGCAGACGCAAATGATGGGCGTCTGCTTTTTTTTGTGTATCTTTGCAGTCGTATGCACTATGTCGACGTGATATTGCCCCTGCCCCTGGAAGGTTTGTTCACCTATGCCGTCAGCGAAGAGCTGGCCACACAGGTCAGGGAGGGCGTGCGCGTGGTGGTGCCGTTCAACAAGTCGAAGCGCTACACGGCGATTGCCGTCAGGATTCACGACGAGAAACCCGAATTCGAAGTGAAGCCCGTCATCAGCGTGCTCGACAAAAGTCCTCTGCTGTTGCCTGCCCAGCTGAACCTCTGGAAGTGGATCAGCAATTATTACATGGCACCGCTGGGGGAGGTGATGAATGCAGCCCTGCCTGCCGGACTGAAGAACGAGGACGGCTATCGTCCGAAGACGGAGACCTACATCGGCCTTTGCGAGCCCTATCGCTCGGAGCAGGCCCTGCACGTGGCACTCGACATGATGCGGCGGGCGGAAAAACAACAGAAGGTGCTGACTGATTTTCTTTATCTTTCGGGTTATGGGCGCGCCGGAGAACAAGAATGGAACGTCGAAGGAACCCTGGCTGAAATCACCCGCGAAGAGCTCCTGAACGAAAGCCACTGCACGGCAGCGGTGCTGAAGTCGCTCATCGACCGAAAGATTCTCTACACCTACGAGCGCGAGGTTGGCCGACTGAACCACGGGGGCGAACCGCATCCGGAGCATATCAAGAAACTAAGCCCGCCGCAGCAGGATGCCTACAATCAGATTCTCTTTCAGTTTCTCCGCAAGCAGGTGGTGCTCTTGCATGGCGTGACGTCGAGCGGCAAGACCGAAATCTATATCCACCTGATTCAGAAAACCCTCGACGAAGGCCGTCAGGTACTCTACCTGCTGCCCGAGATTGCGCTGACGGTTCAGATGATGGAGCGGCTCCGGCGCGTGTTCGGCAACCGGCTGGGCATCTACCACTCGCGCTACAGCGATGCCGAACGAGTTGAAATCTGGCAGAAGCAACTCTCCAAGAATCCTTACGACGTGATTCTTGGTGCCCGCTCGGTCGTGTTCCTGCCCATGCAGCGGCTGGGACTGGTCATTGTCGACGAGGAGCACGAGACCTCCTTCAAGCAGCAGGATCCCGCCCCGCGCTATCACGCCCGAAGCGTTGCCATCATGATGGCTGCAGCAGCTGAGGCAAAGGTATTGCTGGGAACAGCCACGCCCTCCATGGAATCTTACTACAACGCCCAGCAGGGAAAGTTCGGCCTGGTGACGCTCACGACGCGCTTTCAGGGCATCGAGATGCCCGAAATTCAGGTGGTCGACGTGAAGGACCTGCGCCACCGGAAAATGATGCCCGGTCCTTTCTCGCCGCAGTTGCTGGCAGCCATTCGCAAGGCACTCAGCGAGGAAAAGCAGGTCATCCTCTTCCAGAACCGCCGCGGCTTTGCCCCGATGATTGAGTGCAAGACCTGCGGCTGGGTGCCTCATTGCAAGAACTGCGACGTTTCGCTCACGCTTCATAAGAACACCAACACGCTCACCTGCCACTACTGCGGCTATACCTACACCGTGCCCACGCATTGCCCGTCGTGTGAGGGAACCGATTTGCGCGGACGTGGTTATGGCACGGAGAAAATCGAGGACCAGATCATTGAGATTTTCCCCGAGGCACGCGTGGCCCGAATGGACCTCGACACCACCCGTTCGCGCAATGCCTACGAGCGGCTCATCAACGATTTCGCATCAGGCCGCACCAACGTGCTCATCGGCACGCAGATGATTTCGAAGGGACTCGATTTCGACCGCGTGGCCGTGGTGGGCATCCTCGATGCCGACACCATGCTCAACTATCCCGACTTCCGCGCCTACGAGCACGCCTTCATGATGATGTCGCAGGTGGCGGGCCGTGCCGGTCGAAAGGGCAAGCGCGGCCTGGTGTTGCTGCAGACGAAGAACAAGGATTTGCCTGTCGTTCAGCAGGTGGTGCGAAACGACTGGGAGGGGTTCTACCAGGATTTGCTCGAGGAGCGGCGCACGTTCCGCTATCCGCCCTTCTACCACTTGGTCTACGTCTATCTGCGGCATCGGCACGAGCATGTGGTGGAGTCGGCTTCGGTTTACATGGGCGGACTGTTGCGGCAGTGGTTTGGCGAGCGCGTGCTGGGACCCGACAAACCGGGTGTTTCGAAGGTGAAGACCATGCACATTCGCAAGATTGTTCTCAAGTTTGAGAACGGATTGCCGTTGTCGCGTGTACGAGAATACCTCATGCAGGCGCAGCAAAAACTCACGCAGGACAAGCAATATGCCGCCCTGCAAGTGTTCTTCGACGTCGACCCGTTGTAGTGGAACACCCTCAAAACTCGCAGCCTTCATTCCTCGGGTGCTTACAATTTGAAACCACCCCGAAACGAGTAAAATCCAGGCTCATTTTGGCCTTCTTCGCCAGCAATTCCAATTTTTGTGCGAAAAACGGCCAAAATGAGCCGTTTTTGTAACATGCTGATTGCCAGCCGCTTGTGCTTGTTTGGTCTGCAAAAGGCATGCTCTTGGCCGGTAAGAGCATTGAGTTTATCGCGTAAGAGCAATGCTTTTACACGATAAAAGGTATGCTTTCGAGCGGTAAAAGGCATGCTCTTGTGCGCAAAAAGCAGTCGAAAACGATGGAAAAACGACTGTTTGGGGGGGTGAAACGCTGACTCGCGTTAAATTTCAGGCGTTTTTTGCCGTTTTCATTTTCTAGATTGAGATTTTCAAAAGTAAAGAAAAAGTCACGGAAAATCGGTTCTGCCGGCCAATTTTCAGAAAACTGCTTTCAATCTGTAAGCGGTCTCATCGCTTCTGGTGGGCGTGACGGTTTTCAGCATGTGGAGGCATCCCAAACGAAAGAGGGCAATGCCATGATGAAACCTGGCATTGCCCTCTCTGAACGATCTGAGTTTTTCTTCTTCTGACGGGTTGGCTTAGAGCGTCACTTCCACGCCCACGCCGATCACGCGGTTGGTGCGGGTGAAGGAGTTCTTGCCGGCAGGAATGGTGAGGCCCAGCGCAGGCATGTTCTTCTCGGGCGTGTCCATGTCGTAGTTCTCGTAGTTGGTCTGGAAGTAGGCGGCGTTGAGCTTCACCTTGTCGCTCACCTGATAGCCTACGCCGAGGCCGAACGTCCAGGAGTTCACGACGAACGACATGTCGTTCATGTAAGCATCAGAGAGTCCGTAGCGAGTGAGCTGAGCACCACCGCTCACCTGCAGTTTCTTCGTGATGTCCCACTCGGCACCGGCCAGATATTCGTTGGTGTCGCCGTCGAGTAGTTTCTCGGTGTGCTCGTACCAGTGGGCCGACTTGTCGAAGAAGTGGTGGTAGCCCAGGTTCAGGCGCACGCCCGGCGTCATTTCCCACTGAGCGCCCAGTGTCAGCAGGGCGGGTGAGTCCTCAGGCACGCTCGAGCCGTTGACGTATTTGTTGGTGGCCGAAATCACGGTGGCCTCCTTCAGGTCGGAATCGTTCTTCATGCGCATGCGGGTCTTGAATTCGTACTTTGCAGCGAAGTTGAAGTTGCCCGTCTTGTAGTCGATGCCCAGAACGGGAGCGATGCCCCAGCCCGTCTGGTCGCTCTTCAGGTTCATGCCGTTGGCATAGGGAGCGAGGGTCTCGGCGCTGGCGGTGAGCTGTTCGCCAGTGGCCTGCAACTGCTGACCGGCAGCCTGCAGCTGCTGACCCTGCTGCACAAGCTGCTGCACAGTGGGCTGTTGCATGGCTTCGGCCTGCGACATGCCGGCAGCCATGTAGGCTGCAACATACTGCTGAATGCCAGCCTGCACCTGTCCTGCCAGGTTGGCGATGGTGTTGCCGGCCTGCGTCAGACCGCCTGTGACACCTTCGAAATACTGCGGCAGTGTCATGCCATTGGTGCCGTTCATCACGCGGATGTTGTTCAGTCGGGCTTCATACGAGGCTGTTCCGTAGAGCAGGCGCAGACCGCCGTAGACGCTGAGATGCTCATTGATCTTGCGGGCGGCACCCACCTGCACGCCGAAGTAGTACTGCTTGCCCTTCATGTAGCCGTCGACGTCGTAGCCCGTCACGTTGGGCACGCTGGCACCGAATGGGCTGAGGGCTGCGTTCAGCTGCTGCGATGTGCCGATGAGGCGGTTGGCGATGGCGCCCACGACGGTTTCGAAGGAGCCGATGCCCTTGTCGAATTCGCACTTGCCGCCGCCGCCGGGCACGGAGAAGTTGAACTGGAACGACCAGTTGTTCTTATTGTAGGCAGCCTGCAGCGAGGGGATGATGGGCGCGTCGGCCACACCCTCAAACTCCTTGGTGGTCAGGCCGTTGTTCTTGGCGCCGAACTTGAACAGTTCGTTGGTGGAAGTAATGGTGCGCGTCTGGTGGGCATACTGCCAGTTGAATCCCAGGTGAAGTCCGTCGGTCATGAAAGCCACGCCGGCAGGATTCGAGTAGACACCGTCGAGGCAGATGGCGGCATCGCGTGCGGGGTTACGAAGAAAGTTTACGCTTTGGTTTGTGTTTGTCAGTATTCCGCCTGCAAAAGCGGTGTTTCCTGAAAGCAAGATGGCCAACACGGCCATTGTGATTTTTTTTGCCATAAATTTTGTTTTCTTAAAGAGAATTTTAAAAAACTGGCTGCAAAGTTAGCCAGATTGTTCAAAAAGTCCATAAAATGGTGCAATTTGTTAAGTTATATTAACATAAAACTGCACATTTCTTGCTCAAAATGTGCAGTTTGTGCAATTATTTTGCACAAAATTCAGTTGCTTTGTGCAAAAGTTGTGATAGATTTTTTAACAAGCAGCGAGCGCTAGTTGTCAGCCTGTTGTGGCAGGGATTGTGTTTCCGGCTCGGGTTCCTTCTTCAGTTTCGGATAGGAGATGCGTGTGTGGTAGATGCTCTTGAGTCGGTCGATGAGCACGCGCTTGGCTTCGGCAATGTCGCGGAACGTGATGGGGCACTCGCGGAAGTAGCCCTCGCTGACCTGTGAGTCAATAATCCGGTTGACGAGGTTGGCAATGTTCTCTTCGGTGTATTCGTTGAGCGAGCGCGATGCAGCCTCGACGGCGTCGGCCATCATCAGGATGGCTTGTTCGCGGGTGAAGGGGTTCGGTCCGGGATAGGTGAACGGCTCGCGGTCGATGGTCTGGTCGGGGTGCTCGTTCTGCTGCTTGATGTAGAAATACTTCGTCATGCCTCGTCCGTGGTGGGTGAGGATGAAGTTCTTGATGATGGCGGGCAGCCCGGCCTTTTCGGCCATTTTCATGCCTTCGGTGACGTGGCTGATGAGGATGCGTGCACTTTCGGTGTAGGGCATGTTGTCGTGCGGATTGACGCCCGCCTGATTCTCGGTGAAGAAAACGGGGTTGGCCATCTTACCTATATCATGGTAGAGTGCGCCCGTGCGCACGAGGAGGCTGTTGGCTTCAATGCGGTTGGCGATTTCGGCTGCCAGGTTGCCCACGGTGATGGCGTGCTGGAAGGTGCCGGGCGCAATCTCGCTGAGGTCGCGCAGCAGTCCCTTGTTGGTGTTGGAGAGCTCGAACAGCGTGACGTCGGACGTGAAGCCGAAGGTTCGCTCGATGAGGTACATGAGCGGGTAGGCCAGCAGGAGGAACACGCCATTGATGATGAAGTAGACGTACATGTCGGTGTCGATGCTGATGACGACGTTGTCCTGCATCAGCTGCAGGGCGAAATAGGTGATGGCGCTGGCAATGGTCACCAGGAAGGCAGTCTTGAACACTTGTGCCCGGCGTGCCAGGTCGCGCAGCGAATAGATGGCCACCAGGCCCGCCACGAGCTGCACGAGGATGAAGTCGTACTGGTATTTCACGGCAGCCGCACACAGCAGCACCATGATGACGTGGGTGGTGAAGGCCGTTCGCGAGTCCATGAACACTCGAATGAACATCGGGGCCATGGCGAAGGGCAGGATGTAGATGCTCAGGAAGTTGTGCTCGACCATGAGCGACACCAGGATGGGGAAGATGGTGATGAGCGCGTAGAGCATCATGATGGAGCGTGGCTTCTGGAAATAGTCGCGGCGGAAGAGGCCGAGGTAGAGCGTGAAGAGCAGCATCATGATGGTGACGAAGATAATCTGTCCGATGGTCGTCGTGGTGATTTCGCTCTGGGTGGCACTCCGGCGCTTCATCTCGCGCTCGAAGGATTCCAGCACGCGGAAGGTGTGCTCGTTGACGATTTCGCCTCGGTCGATGATTTTCTGGCCTGCCTGCACCATGCCGCTGGCCTGCGGTATGCGCGAGAGCAGGTCGGTGAGCTCGGTTTCGCTGCGGTCCTTGTCATAGATGAGGTTGGGCTCAATGTATTCGTTGAGGTTGCATTTCTGCAGAGCCTGCCTGTGGGCGGCAAGGCGTTCGTCCTGGAACAGTTTCTCGTAGGCAGAGAGCGTGGAGTAGACATTCCTCACGGCAATGCTCTGGGCTTGCTTGCCGGTGACGATGCGCACCTGGGCCAGCGTGTCCTTCGTCAGCTTGTTGAACTCGGGCGTGTTCATGATGCCCGTCTGATAGAAGTTGTGCAACTGCTGATAGACCAGGTTCTTGAACGACGACGGCAGGCCGGGCAGCCCGTCCTTGAAGTCGGACAGGAATTTCTCAACCATCCGTTTCTCCGTCTCGGTGTCGTAGTTGTAGTAGGGCTGGTAGAGCTGCATCATCGAGTCCTGCTCGTGCTTGATGACCTCGTCGGTCTTATAGATGGGGAAGTCGAACTTGGCAATCACCGACCCATACGTCCACGGCTTCTGCACATCGTAGCGGAAGTGCTGCCTTTCCTCGCGAGGAAGGAACCAGACGATGAGCGCCACGGTGACGATCACGATGAGCGAACGGGTGGCCAAACTGCGCCAATATCCCATTTCAGAGTTGTCTATTCTGTTCATTTTTTCTTCAGTATTGAGTATTGCCCTGCGAAAATACAAAAAAAATACGCAAAACTCAAAAAAAAATAGTAATTTTGCACAAAAATTAAAGAATATCCTGATTTTAACAATGGAAGAAAGAAAAGTTAGGGTGCGTTTTGCACCGAGTCCCACAGGGGCATTGCACATCGGTGGTGTGCGAACTGCGTTATATAACTATTTGTTTGCCCGTAAGCACAACGGCGAGCTGGTGTTCCGCATCGAGGACACCGATTCCACTCGCTTCGTGCCCGGCGCTGAGGAATACATCCTGGAGTCGTTCCACTGGCTCGGCATTCAGTTCGACGAGGGTGTCAGCTTCGGTGGCAAGTATGGTCCCTATCGCCAGAGCGAGCGCCGCGACATCTACAAGAAGTATGTCGACCAGCTGCTCGCGGCAGGCAAGGCCTACATAGCCTTCGACACGCCTGAGGAACTGGAACAGAAGCGTCAGGAAATTCAGAATTTCCAGTACGATGCCAAGACGCGCATGATGATGCGCAACTCGCTGACGATGTCGCCCTCTGAGGTGACTGCGCTGATTGAAGACGGCCAGCAGTATGTGGTGCGCTTCAAGATCGATCCGGGTCGCGAGATTCTGGTGAACGACATGATTCGCGGCGAGGTGCGCGTCAAGAGCGACATCCTCGACGACAAGGTGCTCTACAAGAGTGCAGACGAACTGCCAACTTACCATCTGGCCAACATCGTCGACGACCATCTCATGGAAATCTCGCACGTCATCCGTGGCGAGGAATGGCTGCCGTCGGCACCGCTTCATGTCTTGCTCTATGAGGCTTTTGGCTGGCAGGACACCATGCCCCGCTTCGCCCATCTGCCACTGTTGCTCAAGCCCGAAGGCAAGGGAAAACTCTCGAAGCGCGACGGCGACCGACTGGGCTTCCCGGTGTTCCCGCTGGAGTGGCACGACCCGAAGACGGGCGAGGTCAGCAGTGGCTATCGCGAGAGCGGCTATTTCCCCGAGGCTGTGGTGAACTTCCTTGCCCTGCTGGGCTGGAACCCCGGTACCGAGCAGGAAATCTTCACGCTCGACCAGCTTGTTGAGGCGTTCGACATCACGCGCTGCTCGAAGGCTGGTGCGAAGTTCGACTATCAGAAGGGCATCTGGTTCAACCATGAGTACATCCTGATGAAGTCGAACGAGGAAATCGCACAGCTCTTTGCACCCATCGTTGCCAACAACGGGGTCGACGAGTCGCTCGAACGCGTCACTGAGGTGGTGCGCATGATGAAGGACCGCGTGTCGTTTGTCAAGGAGCTGTGGCCGCTGTGCTCGTTCTTCTTCATTCCGCCTACGGAATACGACGAGAAGACGGTGAAGAAACGTTGGAAGGAAGATTCTGCCCAGGTGATGACCGAGCTGGCTGCGCTGCTGGAAGGTCTCGACGACTTCTCGCTCGAGAATCAGGAGCGCGTGGTCCACGAGTGGGTCGAGAAGAAGGAATACAAGCTGGGCAACGTCATGAACGCCTGGCGACTGACGCTCGTCGGCGAAGGCAAGGGTCCCGGCATGTTCGACATCTCTGCCTTCCTGGGCAAGCAGGAAACGCTGCGCCGCATGCGGAGGGCGATTGAAGTTCTCAAATAGACAATTGATCGTTACGAAATCGTAAATCCGTTTTTTTAATGTACCAACTCGTAATTTACCTCTACCTCTGCGGCGTAGCCATTGCGAGCCTTTTCAGCCAGAAGGTCCGCAAGATGTGGCGTGGCGAACGCGATGCCATCCGCATTCTCAAGGAGAAAGTAGATCCTGAGGCGCAGTATGTGTGGTTCCATGCAGCCTCGCTCGGCGAGTTCGAGCAGGGGCGTCCGCTCATGGAACGTCTGCGCCGCGACCATCCGGAGTATAAGATCTTGCTCACGTTCTTCTCACCCTCCGGCTATGAGGTGCGAAAGAACTACGAGGGAGCCGACATCATCTGCTATCTGCCCCTCGACACCATTCGCAATGCCCGTCGCTTCCTGCGCACGGTGCGTCCCGTGATGGCTTTCTTCATCAAGTACGAATTCTGGTACAACTATCTGCACATCCTGAAGCATCGCCAGGTGCCTGTCTACAGTGTCAGCAGCATCTTCCGACCCGAGCAGGTGTTCTTCCGCTGGTATGGTCGGCAGTATGGGCGCGTGCTGAAGTGTTTCACCCGCTTCTTTGTTCAGAACGAGCAGAGCCGTGAGCTCCTCGCAAAGCTCGGCATCACTGAGGTCGATGTGGTTGGCGACACCCGCTTCGACCGCGTGCTCCAGATTCGCGATGCCGCCAAGCAGTTGCCGCTGGTGGAATTGTTCACAAACGGAGCACCCCATGTCTTCGTTGCCGGCTCCTCATGGCCGCCCGACGAGGAAATCTTCATCCGCTATTTCCGCGAGCATCCCGAGTGGAAACTTATCATTGCCCCGCATGTCATTGGCGAAGACCACCTGCAGCAGATTGAGAAATTGCTGGAAGGGCGGAACGTTGTCAGATATACAAAGGCACATGAACTCCCCACAGAGACCTTGGAGGGGGCTTCGGCTCTCATCATCGACTGCTTCGGTCTGCTCAGCAGCATCTATCGGTATGGTCAGGTGGCCTATGTCGGTGGCGGCTTCGGCGTGGGCATTCACAATGTTCCTGAGGCAGCTGTGTGGGGCGTGCCCGTGTTCTTCGGTCCCAACAACCACCGATTCCAGGAGGCGCAGGAGCTGAAGCGCAATGGCGGCGGCATCGAAATCAGCAGCTACGACGATTTCGCCAGTCAGATGAATCTTCTGGCCAGCCAGCCCGAACTTCTGGCTCAGCGCGGCTCCACGGCAGGCCATTACGTCACCGACCGCGCCGGTGCCACCGAGAAAATCTTCCAACGGCTCAACCTCTAGGAAGGCTAGTAGCCCTAGGAAACTAGTCG
>ODAI013476136.1_pt1 | contig 13956 bp, 27 predicted proteins | sample 1539321 | NCBI WGS metagenome assembly ODAI01 (sample SAMN02144231, study PRJEB22623) | gut metagenome | biome: sheep rumen | host: Ovis aries | place: New Zealand
AAAATCTATGATTAAGAATAGTCGTTTTCTTGATGAAAAACCCTCTCCTATTGATATTGATAATATCCCTATATTTTATATAAGTAAAGAATGCTGGGATTGGGACGAAGACTGTGAACCGTCTGGTCAGTATAAGTATTATGCCTTTCTTCTTTATTATCGTAAAGTTCTCAAAGAAATTGAAAAGCAAATAAGACTCAAAAAGAAACTCATCAAGGCTCTTAATAAAGAATCCAAAGTAAAAACAAAAGAAACATCTGTTGATGACTGGCATTATGTGAAAGAAGAACCTATCCCAAAGAAAGAGGGTGTTATATATTATTTCTGGTTTGGGGACCATCACTTTGGAAGTGGATTCTATAACCAAAATACCTTATGGAAATTAAATGACACCTCTGATACTCGTAGTGTAACTGATATTCTGGCTTGGAAAGAAATTGTACCTCCTAAAATGGATACAAGTCTTGATTCAAAAAGAGTGTTTCCTTCTTTGTGGCATTATCCGTCAAAGAATGATTTTCCACCTTTTGAAAAAGTTGTTTACATTTGGGACGAGGGAAGGCTTTGGAGAGGTCACTACCACAGATATGTGAAAGATAATGTAGAACATAAATGGTGGGAAGTGTACAATAAAGGTGGCATAGAGTCAATGCAAGACGAAGTAGAGGCCTGGGCACCTTTATCTGCAATTCAGCCACCTAAGGAAGAAGAATGAGTTTACTTAAAATCTTGAAAAGACCTTTCTGCAGTCATACATTTGAAAAGGCAACATTTGAAACAAGACTGTGTGGTCAGAAAATGACATTTCCTTGTACTGCCCTTAACGGTGATACAGTATATGAGTGTACCAAGTGTGGTAAACTAAGAATTGAAAAGTTTAATTGGAGAGGAACAGATGAATAATAATGTGAATAATAATCTTAATGATGACGACCTTATAGAATTGGGTGAGATGTTGATTGCCGTTGCAAATGATAAGCCTCTTGAATATCGTGTAAACGGTTCGGGAGATCCTTGGCAGGATTATGACTACAGTGAGGGATTTGACCTCGAATATGAAATTCATTGTTTCCGATTTGGTAAGAGATTCCGTGTAAAAGACCCTATTCTTGTTCGTATGCAGAAAGTAGAAGAAGAAAGACAAAAGAAAGAACAGGAAAACCGAAAGCTTAAACAACTTCTTCTTATGGGTGTACCAATTCAGTATCACCAATATCATAATTGGCACCCGGTTAAAAACTTTGGTCATTTTCTTACATTGGAGAAAGATTCTTGTATAGAGTTTCGTGTTAATCCAACATTTCAAAAATCTCTACAAATCTATTATAGTGATAAGATTAAGGCACCTACTCTTTTACCAAAGAAAGGGGACACCTTTGTAGGTTCTTATGACGCATACATTGATTGGATTAAAGAACATTTAGAGTGGGAACCAACTTTTATGGAAGATAAAACATACTATATCCGACCAAGCCTTGGATTTGGAAACAGCTTTAAGGAGTGTCAGGATAAATTGTTCCATGTTAAACTTTATCAGGGGGAGAATGTTGCAGAACTCTAAATCAGTACAGGAAATGCCTAAGATTATAGAAGAGGCAGTAAAACGTTTGGGTGGAAAAATAGTATCTACAGTGCAGGACACTTATAACATTTCTCTCCCAGAAGAGAAACGTAAAGATATTTTCAAAGTAATGAAGGAAGTTGCGAAAGAAATGGAGGAGAATAAATGAAAATCTTTGGTATTATAGTTTTATATTTGCTGATAGGTATTATTAACTTTTTTGGTTTTTTCTATGTAATGTGTCTCAAAGAAGAATTATCTGAGTCAGACTCTTTCAAGGAAGCTCTTAAACAGGCCATTATAGATACATGTAAGGAATTTCAAACGTTAGAATTGACGGACCCTGAGGATATAATAATGACTGTTGTAATTATAGGTATTTGGCCAATAATCCTAGGTTGTGGAGCCATTGTTATTCCTTGTATGTTATGTGTATATGGTATTAAACGTATTGCAAAAGCAATTCTAGATAAAATGACCAAGTCTGAAACTAAAAATAACAGTACTGGAACAATGACTACTGCAGAAAAAGTGGAGGCTAATAAGACAGTTGAGAAGTCTAAGAAAACTCGTCGTCCTAAACCTCCAAAGAATACAAGGTCTGTCAGAGACCCTAACTATGACCCAGGTGAAGTGACTCTTAAAACGTCAGAGGTAGATAATCCTTCTCGCAAGAGAATTAAAAAGGTAAAGAATGTTAATATAAAATAATATGGGCAAATATGTAGAAGAAAATATGGCAAACTGTAAAGAACCCTTTATGGAGAATGAATTCTTTAGGGAACTCTACAGGACGAGCCTACAGATGTATGAAGATATGTACCTCGACCCCGAAACGGGAGAACACAAGAAACCAGAAAGAGTTATGATTGTAGGGTCGAAGGAATATGAAATTCTAAAGAATATGGGTCTCTAGTCCGTTAATATATTGATATGAATACTAACGAGCAATTATTAAAAGAATGTGAAGAACTCGGTATTATAGGGATTGAGGCAGACCCATTAAATGGGTCTATCATAAAAGATGCTATCAATGCTGTTAAAGAGTCACAGCCTTATGTGAAAAAGGCAATAAAAGAGGCTCTTGAAGAATTGGAGGGGAATAAGAATGTCTGAATTCATACCTAAACTTGAACCTCAGAGTATTGATGAACTTTTAGAAGGACTGAAAGTAGCATTAGACGAACACTCTAAGGCGTGGGACACAACTGCAGAGTGCAGCATATGTAAAAGTACATATTACCCTAACAGAACAAATCTTGCAAGATTTGGCAAGAAGTATGGAACTTTGTGTCCTGATTGTTTTTACAAAAAATGTCATAAAGAAGGTCTTCCTAAGAAATTTATTAAAGAGCAGGTTGAAGAATATATTAAGTATTCTGATGACCTTAACTTATATAAGCCTTACTACACTTGGCTGCCTTGGTTAAATGAAGATGAAATAAATCTTATACAGAAAGAGGCTGACAAGTTCTTAGAAGATAGACAAAAGGCAGAAAGATTAAAGTATGAAAACTCTCTTCTTAAAGAGTCAAAAGAATTTTGTGATAAAAAACTTGGCAAGCAAGAAGAAAGTGAAACCATTACTAGAGGTCAATTAGAAATTATTATTGCAAATCTGTTTGCAGAGTTTGATAAGCTTAAAGATAGAATTGACGAAAAGCAGGATAGGGAGATGATTTTCAGATGACAAGTAGTATTACCCCACAAACAGTAACTCTTGATTCAGAAGTATTAAAGGATAATGGTGTTTCTAAGTTTTATGTTTTCTGGATAGAAGTTACAAATATGCTTGGTGAAAAGATTAATTTACCTCTTTCGGGGCAGGATTTACTCCCAATATTTGATAAGTCTGGAATTTCTAACCCTGATAGAACTATCGGTACATATTATAAGCATACTGACTTTTATAATTTTCCTAGTGAAACTAGTGTATGTTTTATGTCAGGGTATAGCCCAAAAACTTTTGGGGAATTTGTTCAATATGAATTAGAACTTAAAAGAAAGTCTTTCCTTTTTAAATTTTATCATCGTAGATTAACCCCTAACAGAGATGGGACTTATACATTAAACTATAGAGGGCATATTTTAAGGAATGTTAATGTTTATATTAGATATGGTAGAGCAAACTCAAAAAATGTTCCTTTTAAGTCTAATATAAAAGAAATACACAAATTTCAATATACTAATAAACCGTGGGGAAGTGGGGCAAACTCCTCAGTTCCTTGTGTCTGGTCATTTGAAGCAAATGACTTAATTAATCCTAAATAGATTTTGATTTTTCAAAATTTTTGTTAATATATAAAATACAAGCCCCTTGATATCCAGGTCATACACAGAGAGAAGTGTACAGCTCGTTTGAATGTGGCCTTGGTGGTGTCAATGACTTTCAAATCTGCCTGAACTTAATCTTTGAACAAGGGTTTGGGGGAGTAAGTCACTTTGAAGAAACTTTACAATTATCAGTTCAAAGGAATTGTAGAGTGCAGAAAAAGGTAAAAAGACTAACCCAAGGTAAGTAAGGTTCAATTCCTTACAGGGGTATATAAAGAGCCTAGGTACACATGTGTAATTGCCTATGACAGCTGAAAGGAAGTAGGTTGAAACCCTAGGACTCTTAAGAGTATGTAGTCCATTAACTCTTTTCGAGAACGCATATTTTTTAAGAGTAAGCTGATAACTGGTTATGAAAAGAGACAGTTGTAATTACAAGCCTGTTTAACATGAGTTGGCTGAACATAACTAAACAAACTCGGGCAGGTACTGTATGACATAAAATATGGGAGAAGTGTTTAGCGTTTGTAATGGTGAGAGATTGCAAGTTGGGAAGTAGGCAGTACTGACTTTCGGCCATTACCCAAGGACATATAGTATTTTGTGGAATACAGTTCTTATTGATAAAAGTGGTTTCTTTGTTTTCCTTAAAAACAAAGTGGCGGTCGGGGAGTGCTTAGGCACCCCACCCTTCGGTATGAAGAAGTAAAACTCATACAATTGAGAAGGAAAACTCTAAACCCGTTGGTTAGTTTAGGTAGCGTGAGTACCTAAGAGTACTTGGGGAAAGGAAGTATGAGCCCAAGGAGGGGGCGGGTATGAAAAATTACCGATAATATATTGAAAGTTGGGGATGTTCCGCTTCTCTGAAAAGACCACCTCAACATAAAGGCCCTGCGAGTGGTTATCTTGTGAAGTCGCAAGAGTAGAACGCTTCAACCATAAAAGAGAAGTTACTGAATTGACAGTCGAATGAGGGGTGTGGACTGAGACGTAAACTTGAAAAAGCAGTTATGGTCTTGCACCCATATAGGAAAAAGCGTCGGTTTTATTTTGGGGTATAGTACGAAAGTACTATACCCTATATTTTGGAGGTATAATATTATGAAAAATGATGAATCTGCATTTGACTCTATCCAAATTTCTTGTAAAGGTCCTTCTTGTAAAAATCCTAATTGCACATTTGGTGAATTAAAGAAGTCTTATGATATGGTAAAGTATTTACCTATGAATGCAAAAAAGGGACTTCTGTTTTTTATGAAAGATAGTGAAGAGGGAATAGAATACGCTTCTTGTGAATGTGACTCAAAATTTGCTGCAAAACTTCGTCCACTTTGGAAGAACCGTGATTTTTACTTTTATACCGACGACCCAGATGAAGAAGTAACAGACTACTAATACCCACACATTACCCATATATATATTCGGGATTTTATAAGTAGTCTTTGCTATATTATTTATACAATACGAAAGGAGAATAAATTATGAGTGAAGAAACAAAATCAAAAGACTATATGGGTATGATTTCCTGGCACAGAACTTCTTGTGGCACACCACAGGATTTGTTTGGTACAGAAGTAAAAACTGACCATCCTATTACAGTTAGAATTTGTCATGCAGAAGAAACTAGAGACCTCTGCAGAGATTGGTTCTTCCCTAGAAAAGAGATTATTGAAGTTGACCTTTCTCCTATTCAGTGGGCAGAGCTTTTGACAGGTGGAAATACAAGTGGTGTACCTTGTACCATTAGACGTATTAACGGTGAAATTATGTCTAAACCTGATGCATCTGAAATCAAAGAACATTACAATAAAGAAATAAATGAACACTTCGACGCATTTGACAACGCATTTAAAAAGGTTGAGGACGTTCTTAAAGCTCAGATTGACACAAACAAACCAATGACTAAGAAATCTCTTGAAGAACTCTTAAAAAATGTTGAGGCACTGCGTACAGGTACTGTTGCTAACGTAAACTTTGTTAAAGAATCTTTCAAGGAAGATATGGAACGTATTGTTACAAAAGGTAAGGCAGAGTTCAACGCTTACGTAGAAAACAGACTTATCGAAATTGGTACTGACGCAATTAAGTCTGGTTCTGTACAGTTGTTGGGAGGAAAGAATGAAGACCAAGAATAAGTTTATTAACCTTGCAAAGGTGACTTTTGTACCCGCTATAATTTTGAATATAGTCGTAATGTTCTTATTGTTTGGTTTTGCTATAAGCAAGAACGAACCACCTGAATGGTTAAATGTAATTGGTATTCTTGTGTTGGGTGCCTCTATTATATCCTGGGGAGCTGTATCAACTGTAACAATTATTAAAGATATAGGGCCAGGAATTAAAGAAGACTTTAGACAGTTAAAAGGTATTTTCAAAAAAGACAAATAACCTCAAGTTCGGGATTATATCTCGAACTTTTGCTATATTATAGGTACAAGGAGAACATTATGAAAAGAGTAAGACTATTCTGTGGTACTATGAGGGCATTAATCCCATATGATTGTGCAGAGAAAATCATTAAGGACCATAAGGCTGCAGCAGAAGACTTAAGTAAGACTAGTTCTGCTGACCATATTGTATATGCAATAAAAGACTATAATCTTAATGGCACATTAGACCATATCAAATGCTACGAACCCCCTTTAGAGTTCAATGACGAAGAATTTAAAAAGAGAACAAATTGTTCTACTTTGCAGGTATATGCAATTCATAGGAGTTAATATATGGATAACTTGGATAAACTTAATTTCATTTGTTGGTCTACTGATAATGCAGACTACATTGAAAATGCAAGCAAATTAAATGTTGCAGAACGTGCGTATACTGCTGGAAATGAAAGAGGTGTTGCCACTCTTACAAAAATGATTGCACGACCCAAAGTAAAACTCCTTTTTGAAATCTATAACAATGTTCTTTACTTTGTAAACCAAAACCTGGGCTGGGAATTGCCTAAACACGCAAGTGGTGCTATCAACCTTTGGTTTGATGATAAAGACGTTATGATTGACGTAGAAACCTCAGACGGTGGTGTCTCTGCAATCAGTTATACAAAGTTCCTTGAAAAATTGGAAGAAGGCAAAAAGAAAGACCCAAACTATAAACTTTCTAAAGACGACTTTTGTGATTGTTTTTGTTAGGAGATAATAATGACAGATATAGATACTACAGTAACTGACAGAATAAAAAGGTATACGTGTGTTGAACTTGTTGCTGCCCCTTCACTTTCTTGGACTAAAATAGACCTATGGGAAGAGTTGAAAAAGCCTGAGGGACATATTCAACTTATCTTTCAACAGACGCCAAGTAAATTATTTGTAACGGGTGACTTTGGTTCATTTATTTTTGGAAAGGACATTGTTCATATTGATACATTTTTTAAAGGTGACATTCTTGACCTTGGATATTGGGCAGGGAAATGTGAGGCATTTCCTGAACCTTTAGTCTGTGAGGAAGTAGACCTCGAAAAAATTAGAAAACTTGTAGAGGAATACTCTGCCGATAAAATCTCTGAGGAAGAGAGAGAGGCCTTTACAGAAGAATTGGAAAATCTTACAGACACAGATGCTTTTAGTTTTTCTTCTATGGATACAAATATGTATCGTGCGTATGACAGTCTTCGTGAGTTCTTCGAGAAATATGATTTGGACACATATGAAGTTGCAAATATAATTAATAAAAGTAGGGATTGGATAGGAAACTATGTCTTCATATGTCATGTTATTCAATGGGTCTCAAACAATCTATTAGATTGGGAAAAAGAGATAGAGCCTATCATTGAAAAGCAAGACGTACATTTATACAAAGGATATATAAGACTTTAGCCTGAAGTAGAATGGGTATTCACAAAAGATTTTAGAGAGGTGATAATATGGTAGAGACGACAGATAAAGACCTTTACAGAGACGAGTTCGTTCATTTCCGTTGGACTGACGACTTGGAAGGAAAGAAGTGTTTCTTTGCAAATACAATTGATGGTCTTATAAATATAGTTAATGGCTGCTACAAAGCTGGTAATTACTACCCTTGTAAGAAAGGACAAACAAACTACCCTTTCAAATATGAGTCAGGAGAACCTGACACCCCATCAAAACAGCACATTTCTATGTTTGCATACTATGACCCAAACTATGACGTAAAGTGGGCAGCCATTCATGGTAAAGAAATCCAGTACAAGGGAGAAGCAGACACTGAGTGGTTTGCAGTAAAAGATGAATTACGTTATAGTCTTTTAGAACTTGGAGTTAACCCTTTTTGGAGAGGCTGGCAGTTTCGTGTTAAGCCAGAATAATATACGTCTGGGATTTTAGCTCGGACTTTTGCTATATTATTTACAAGAGGCTAAATTATGGTTAAGATTTTTGATAGTAATAAAGTACGTACTTCTCATAAAGATATTATGCGTATAACCCAGGGATTTGTTGCAAATGACTTGAAAACTTTGGAGTGGGTTGTAAACCTTGGGAAAGACTACAAGAATACTGAACAATATAAATCTCTTGGATATGCACCAGACTGTGCATATGGTATGGTTGTAAAAGGTACAGAAGAAAGACCATTCCACTGTATTGACGATGGAGAAGATAATTGGAAGTATTTCTATTATGACGACTTTTATGACTACAGAGTTGCATATAATAATGGTAAAATCGTTCAAGCGTGTTTTGGAGAAAATGGACACGAAGTATGGAAAGATATTACTACCGATGAGTTTTTTGAAAAATGTGTAGGAGAAGACAGATTTATAAGAATTGTGCATACACTTGGTGAACTCAGAGAAATGATAAAAGATATTCCTGACGACTATATACTTACTTATTGTGGTGATGACGTAGGTGCAGAGCCCGCAACATACATTGACGTAGATATTGATAGGAAATTTAAAAGAATTAATATCTACATTGGAGAGGGAGAATGAAAAGAACAAGACTCACTATTCCTCAAATTATTGAGGCTTTCCCTAAATACCGTGGATATTCTTGGAAGTATGGGGAGTTCTTTAATAAGAGATATGTTTACCTTGAAATTACTTCTTGTGTAAAGGGTAATGTAAAAGGTAAACCAAAATATACAATTGAAATAAACTTTAAGGGACCAAATGACGATACAGATTATCAGTATCTCTTTGCTGATAAAGACGAAGCCTTAAAGTTTGCACAAGATAATTGGAACTTAAAACATAAATTAAGACCTTATTGATATGGGGGTAAAGTAAATGCGTAAATTTGATGAAAGTCCAGCTATTGGTGTAGAAGAACCTAATGCGTGGGAACATTATGCAATAAATGGTAAGTGGACACCTGTTATTATTGAAAGCCCTGACCTTATTTCATATAAAGATACAGTTGAAATGATTATGAGGATTGACGAAATGTTTGACCCTTATAATCCATATCAGGGTAATGACCAGGATTGGCGAGACTTTTGCCGAAGTTATTGTAATGTTCCAGTAGAACTGCCAGACTGGTATACAAAGAAACACCCTTGGGGTTCAGAGGAACGTAAAGCACTTGAGGCTGAACATGATGAGGCTTGTGATAAGTTTAATGAAAAATGGGGTCGTATTGGTCACATATGTGACGGCACTGTTTTTGAAATTGACCTTTTTGCCTCTTCATATATTGGAGGACCGTCTTCCTTTGTAAACTTTAAGACTGGTCGTGTAGGTCTTGTTCATAATATTGGAAAATGGCCAGGATGTGTTGGAAACTCTAAAGAAGAATTGGAATGGATTACTAAGACTTGGCCACAGTACAAGTTTTTTGTTACTTTTTGCGACGACGAGTGTTACGGACACGAAAAAGATACTACTACAATTTGTACTCTTATGTTGTACAATGGAAAGATTACAGAGGTTATGCCCCGCAAGTATGAAGACTGGAAATATGTATACAAGATTAACCAGCTTGAGGGTTCAACCTGTGCAAAGAGAAGTCACATACCTTGGAAAATCCGAAGACTTATTCCGTCTCCTTGGAGAATCAAACGTTTCTTTATGGAGAAGATTGCAAAGAAGTATTTTGTTAATCTTTGGAATGAATATGTTATCGACCATAATTACAGTATACATGAAATGGACGGTGAAAAGTATTTTGACCGAAAACATGCTATGGGCATTATGGACGATTGGTTAATGACACTTAGGGAAAAACAGATAAATGAAAAAGTACACAGTGACGTTCCAGAGTTGGAACAGTAATAATGAACCTGTCACTATTACTGACAGGTTCCCTTTGAAAAACAAAGAGTATGTATTAAAGGAAGATATCCTTAAAGATATCCATACTGCTCATCCAGAGTTTAAGGAAGTAGTTCTTATAGACTGTGATGTTAGGGTTTGGAATATCTCTAACGGTGATGACTGTATCGGTTAGGAATTTATAATTTTTCCGAAAAGGTACATTATATAATTTTCTACCTTAAATGGGAAATTATCTTTTATTAAATACTCAATACACCTTGTTAATTCTGCAATTTCAGACTCTGAAAAGTAATCAAAGTTTACTATCAAGTTTTCAGAGTCTGAAACTTTATTATTTTTAATCTTTAATTTTTTAGGGATTACTTTTAACTTAAACTTATGGGTCTTACTGCAAACGTCTAAGTTATTTAAAACGTCTATTGCTGGAGTTCCAACGTCACATAAGTGTTCATAGTCAAATGCAATAAGGACAGCACATACACCCGATATATCAATATCTTTATTTGTTATTTTCTTGAACTCTTTTGATATAAAGTATATGGCATTTTCTAATGATTCTTTATAATATGCACGCATAATAATTAATTAGGTTGGTGAAAGTGTTAATATATAATTATGAAAGTTTACGACGCAACATTAAATGATTATAGAAATGGACCAACTAGAATTAAAAAATGTGATGGCTGCACTATTAGGCTAAATGACCTTTATCCTGGGTACGTTATTGTTGCCTTAAGATATAAGGGAGAATACTTCACGGAGATAGAAGACGTAACTGAGGTCTGGAATAGAGGCAACAAAATATTCTTCAAAAGAGGCTAGTACTTCTGGATTTTAGGAAAGAAGTCTGCTATATTATATTTATGGGAGTTAAAGATGAATTTTGGGATTGGAAATGTTGTACTGATTATTGGTATAATCTGTTTAGTGTACGGTGTAGTTGTTTTGATGCTGTGGGGAAATGAAGACGTTTCTACTGAAAGATATGATACCCTTAATGCAATGTCTACTCCTGCTTTTGTAATTGCAGTATTTGGATTTTTTGGTATTCTAATTGGTGCTGCAAATCTAGGTAATAAAGAATATCGCACTCAGAAGAAATACTATCAACTTAAAGAGAATATATCTGACGCACAAATTGAAATGGAAAAGTTCTTGACTAGCCACCCTGAGTTTAGAAATATTGAAGAGGCAGAATAGTATGAAGAAATGGCTAGTATTATTAACATTGTTGGTTTCATCTGTATTCTGTTTTGCAGAGGAAGAAAAGACTACTACAACTATAGAAAAGACAATTTCTTCTAAATGGGGAGAAGAATTTAAGTATAATTTAACTTATAAAAAAGGTCTTGAAGGAATCAGTTATACTCGTAAAGGATTTAATAAACAGTATGTCGGTTTTATTACCGACACTAGATATAAAAAAGTTTCAGAAGTGTATATTTTTCCTACGGAAGAATTAAATCTTTATTTAAGAGCTTATAGGAGTCCATACAAACAGGCATATAATGACATGCTACACTTGGCATTAGAATATGGATATTGCTTTGTAGAAGTCTATGAAAATAATCAGATAACCAAAAAAGTTGTGGCAGTATATGTTTCAGAAGAAGGTAAAGCAGTAAATGACTTTTATACTTTTGAGATAGAGGAATAATAAATATGGAACAATTTGAGAAAATCCAAGCCGAAATATTAGACTCTATAACTCCAGAACTTGAAAAGAAGTACTTTGTATTGTCAGAGTATTTTGGTAACGGATATAGCAAGCCTATTATTGGTAATATTACTAAGAACGGCTATGGGAATTCTGCAATTATTCTACCTCTTAATGATAAGAGATTTCCAGAGACTAAGAACTTTAGAACATTAAACAAACATTATAAAAACAAAGGTATGAAAGTATACCATTTAAAAGAAGGATTGGAGGTAATTTTTCGAGAGAAACAAATTCCAGGTTCAGACTATGCAGACTGCCCTGAACTCTATGAAAATCTTAATAAATGGTGGGACCTCTGGTGTATTTATGCAAGACAATTCGTAGATGAAGATGAATTACATAAGAGTTGTGTAGAACTTGCAGACTTACTCAAAGAGGCAGTAGATAATACACCTTTAAGCAACGTTTAATGTTTTAAATTGTGTGAAAGGAACCCCAGCTTTTTTGAGTTGGCTATAAAATGCCTCAAACCAACTTCTTACTAAGGGTTGGTTTTGTGGTTCTTTCTTAAAAGTGTCTAATGTTTCTAGATAAAATGCTTCTGCTAATAAAGTATTCATTTTATCAGCGTTAGGACTTTTAGAGAAGTATTCTATATTGGAGCCTTGTACAACAGGCTTAGATGTATTTAATGGATTTGCAGTAGGATTCTGAGCAAAGGTTCTACCGTAGGCAGTGCCTGCAACTGCTACACCTGTACCATTTGCAATAGCACGTTTTATTTTATCTTTTATGAATTCTGCAGTTAATTCATTTAATTTAACTATATGAGTTTCATTATAAATTTTTTCAAAAAGTTTTTCCATAAATAATTAGTAAACAATAGGAGGTTTATATGTTTAGAAACAGTGGGACTTTTATTTCTAACTCTAACATCAATGGGGCAAGTATTACTTCAATTGGTGGGGAAACATATATTAACGGAGTTAACATTAACAAAAAGTTAGGTATTAGTAGTATTAACTCTATCAGTTGTAATAATGGAAAGTTTATTATCAACGGTAAGGATTATACAAAAGAACTCACAGAGCCTGGAAATGGTGAAAGTGGTATTTCTTTTGGGGATATTACTATTGAAATTCGAGGAGACTGTGGAGATATCCATACCTCTGGAAAAGTAAACGTTGACGGTAACAGTGGTAACATTGATACAAACGGAAGTGTTTCTGTCGGTGGTGATGTAAACGGTGATATTGATACAAACGGTTCTGTAACTGTTTGTGGCAGTGTATCTGGTGACATCGATACCAATGGACACGTTACAGTAGGGAGAAGCTAAAGATGACTAAAGAACATAAAGCAGATATTATTACAGTTATTGTATTTGCAACAAGTTTACTTGCAGTCGTACTTATAACTTGTCTTTAATCGGGATTTTTAGGCACACTATTGCTATATTATTTGTAGAGGTTAAGTTATGGAAGTAATTAAGAATTTAAGTATTATTGCTACTCTTATTTCAGCTATACTTTTGGCGGCAGCCTTTACAAGTTTTTTCTTTAATCTTATTGAAGGTCTTAGAAATAAGGGTGAAGAAGGAACAAGAAAATTGAAATTTGCTTTTTTGGGTATTCTGGCAATGGTAGTGTTTATATATTTCACAGTTTCATCTTGTGTATTGTGGAATCGTACAGCTGAGCCTTCACCATATAATACTTTTGTTTATCTTAATGACGACTCCCCGAGTTGTAATATGTCCTCAATGCCACTTAGAGACACACCGTATTACCCCGTTCGTACAGATATTATAAAACATGACGTACAGATAAATTATCCTACTGAATACCAGGACTCTTATTATAATAAGTTTATATCTGATGGATTCTTAGCTGCATATTTAATGGTTGCGATAGTTCTATTTATTGTAACAATTGTTACTCTAATATCTTCTCTAATTGAGGGTTTTACTTCTGATAAAAGGGATTATTTTATACGAGCAATAATAGTTACTCCTATCTTTCTATCAAGTATTTTTTATGGAGTTGTTCCATTCTACTGTTCGTGTAACCCTTTCAAGGAACATACGAATTATTATGCCTACTATAACAAAGACGGTATTCAGTATACCGACGACCATAACAAAGTTGTTAAAGAAATAGTTTACCGACAAGACGTTATAGAGGCTATTGCAGAAATGAATGATAAAAACAAATAGTAAATTATTTTTATTTTTAAAAATAATTATTTTTTAGGGTAGTA
>ODAI011349911.1_pt1 | contig 13955 bp, 15 predicted proteins | sample 1539321 | NCBI WGS metagenome assembly ODAI01 (sample SAMN02144231, study PRJEB22623) | gut metagenome | biome: sheep rumen | host: Ovis aries | place: New Zealand
CAAGCTTCTCAAGAACCTCTGGCTTCTTGTTACCAGCGCCCAGCTCCTTCTACATATCTGCAACTACCTCTGGGATACGGCTATCACCAGCGTGCTTGTTGAATGCTTCGAAAAGATCAAGCTCTGAGTTCTCTTCGATTTCAACACCAAGGTTGTAAAGCTGCTTGATTGGTGCATTACAAGCAAGGAAGTTAAGTGGACGTGGTCCAAAGCTGATAATCTTAAGGTCTGAAAGTGCGATTACGGCACGAGCGATTGGCTCGAAATCGTGAATCATATCTGCACAATCCTCAGCATCTCCTACTGGATACTCTGGGATGTAAGCCTTGATGTTACGAAGCTGTAAGTTGTAGCTTGCGTTAAGCATACCGCAGTAAGCATCTCCTCTGCCATCTAATAAGCTGTTGCCTGACTCCTCAGCTGCTGCACAGAACATCTTAGGTCCATCAAAGTGCTTAGCAAGAAGTGTCTCAGAAATTTCTGGACCAAAGTTTCCAAGGTATACGCAAAGTGCGTTACATCCTGCCTTCTTGATATCCTCAAGAGCCTGTACCATGTGGATTTCGCTCTCTACGATACATACTGGGCACTCATAGATGTGCTCTGAACCGTACTTCTTTGTATAGGCCTCAATAAGTGCCTTTCTTCTATTTACTGATAAGCTTTCTGGAAAGCAGTCACGAGAAACTGCTACTACACCAATTTTAACATTTGGCATGTTTGTCATTTTAATTACCCTCCTTAAAATACCGGCTCCTTTTACAAAAAATAAAGCCTCATAAACGTTTTATTTGATAATGACATAATATCAAACAAAATATTTATGAGACTTTTAAATCTTTACTATGTGATGTCAATTTTTTGTCTTTATTATTTATTCAGCTCATTGATGAGATTAACCATCTCGATTGCCCCCTGGGCACACTCAAAGCCTTTGTTGCCTGCCTTTGTACCGGCGCGCTCTACAGCCTGCTCTATTGTGTCTGTTGTAAGCACCCCAAACATTACTGGTATTCCCGCGTTCATGCTAACCTGAGCCACACCCTTGGAAACCGCTGCGCATACATAATCGTAGTGAGATGTTGCCCCACGGATAACTGCTCCAAGGCAAATTATTGCATCATACTTTTTGCTATCTGCCATCTTCTTTGCAATAAGTGGGATTTCAAAGGCCCCAGGCACCCAGGCCACTTCGATGTTTTCTTCCTTTACATTTTCTCTTTTAAGGCCGTCTATTGCACCGCCTAATAATTTTGATGTGATGAATTCGTTGAAGCGGGCTACCACGATGCCTACCTTTACACCTTCTGAAACTAGTTTTCCTTCGTAAACTTTCATTATTATTTTCTCCTTTTAAATATGCCCTCATCCGTCTGCTGCGCAGACACCTTCTCCCAGAGGGAGAAGGCTTTTAGACTTCTAATATATGTCCCATCCTTGCTTTTTTAGTTTTTAGATAGAACACGTCATATTTGTTTGCTTCGATTTCTATAGGAACGCGGCGGGCTATTTCCATGCCATAATCACTCAGCTGATAGACCTTGTCGGGATTGTTTGTTAGCAGATTCAATGAATGGATTCCAAGGTCCCTAAGAATCTGGGCACCGGTGTAGTACTCTCGCATGTCTCCTGGGAAGCCTAATGCTATGTTGGCATCTAATGTGTCCATGCCTTCATCCTGCAGCTTGTAGGCCTTTAGCTTGTTCACAAGTCCAATACCTCGGCCCTCCTGTCGCATGTATAAAAGCACTCCTCGGCCTTCCCTTGCGATTGCCTTCATGGCTGCGTCAAACTGCTGGCCACAGTCACAGCGCATAGAACCAAATACATCTCCAGTCAGACATTCGGAATGAACACGACATAGCACATTTTGCCCATCACTAATATCTCCCATCACAAGTGCTACATGGTGTTCTCCATTTAGCTTGTTGATGTAACAGTGGGCCATAAACTCGCCATAGCGGGTTGGCATTTTGGCGATGGATACACATTCCACCAGCTTGTCATACACCTTTCTGTATTCCACAAGCTCGGGGATTGTGATAAAGCTTATCCCCAAATCCTCTGCCAGCTTGCGCAAAGCCTCGCCTCGCATCATAGTGCCATCCTCTGCCATAATCTCACAGCAAAGTCCACATTCCTTCAGCCCTGCCAGCTTCATTAAATCCACTGTGGCCTCTGTATGGCCTGGGCGCTCTATCACTCCTCCTGGCTTTGCCACCAGCGGAAACATGTGGCCTGGGCGTCTGAAATCAAGTGGTGTGGATGCCTCACTTACACAGCTTCTGGCAGTATGAGCACGCTCCGCTGCGGATATGCCTGTGGTAGTTTCCACGTGATCAATGGATATGGTAAATGCGGTTTCATGGTTGTCTGTGTTATGTTTAACCATAGGCGACAGCGCCAGCTTTTCTGCCAGCTCTTCGCTCATAGGCATACAGATTAATCCCTTTCCTACTGTAGCCATCAGGTTTACAGTTTCTGTGGTTGCAAATTCTGATGCACAGATAAAGTCCCCCTCGTTCTCTCGCCCTTCATCATCCATTACCATAATCACCTTGCCATTTTTCAAATCATCAATAGCTCTTTCAATCGACTCTCTTTGCATTGTTCTTCCCTTCCCACAAACTTCTTTATATATTTTCCAACTACGTCATTTTCAAGATTAACTATGTCACCATTTTTCTTGTGACCTAACACAGTTTCCTTCAGGGTGTGTGGAATGATGCTGACATTAAAGCTGTCTCGCCCCACAGCTGCCACCGTAAGGCTGATTCCATCTATTGTGATTGAGCCCTTTTCTACGATGCCCTCTAGGATTTTTTCCTCTGCTCTAATCTCAAACCAAACTGCATTTCCATCTAATCTAATGCTTTTTATCACTCCTGTGCCATCTATGTGACCACTTACTATATGCCCGCCAAATCTACCATCTGCTGCCATGGCTCGTTCCAAATCCACATAGCTCCCTGGCTTAAGTGTGCCAAGACTTGAGCGCGCAAAGGTTTCATTCATCACATCAGCTGAAAATCCATGGTCTGTGAATTCCACCACTGTCAGACACACGCCGTTTACCGCTATGCTGTCTCCTAAATGGATGTCCTCAAGAATCTTTTTGCAGTTAATTGATATTCGCTGTTTGCTACTGCCCCTTACGATTCTTGCAACTGTTCCCAGCTCCTCAACTATTCCTGTAAACATCAGTACACCACCTCGTTTTCTATAATTAAATCCTCCCCTGCCCAGATGGTGCTGATAGGATTTAGCTTGATAGCCTTTGTGATGTCATCAATCCCAAGTCCCTCCACAGGGGATTTGCTGCTTCCACCAAAAATCTTTGGAGCCATGTGGATGTGAATTTCATCAACGATTTGGCTTTCTAAGGCGCTGTAATTTAGTGTTCCACCGCCTTCAATAAGCACGCTGTCAATCCCCATTTTTCCAAGCTCTACCATCAGACTTTTTAAATCAATCCCAGTCTTTTCCTTTGGAAGAATCAATATCTTACAACCTCTTTTTTCATACTCAGCGACCCTTTTTTCATCATCACATGCGGTGGCAATAATGGTATCTATTTTATCTGCTGTTTTTACCACATTAGAATCCAAGGGAGTTCGTAAATACGAATCACATATAATACGAACAGGATTTTTTGTAGCTTCATCAAGGCGACAGTCAAGCATTGGGTTATCCGTAATTACGGTATTCACACCTACCATAATTCCCGACAAATTCTTGCGAAGCCTATGCACATTTTCTCTTGCCTCATCACCTGTTATCCACTTCGATTCACCAGTAGCTGTGGCTATCTTTCCATCAGCTGTCATGGCATATTTCATAACGATGTAGGGCTGGCCTGTGACTACATATTTGTTGAACACACGGTTTAGCTTTTTGCACTCTTCTGCAAGAAGGCCCAACTCAACTCTTATGCCATTTGACCTTAGTATTTCTGCTCCCTTTCCTGCCACCACCGGATTTACATCTAGGGTGCCTATTACCACACGACTTATTCCACTTTCAATAATGGCCTCAGTGCATGGTGGAGTTTTGCCATAATGACAGCAAGGCTCTAGCGTCACATACATGGTGGCTCCCGAAGGCGAATTGCCTTTTGCCTTACAGTCTTTTAAGGCATTTCTTTCAGCATGCAGCCCACCATATTTTTCATGATAGCCTTCTCCAATAACCTTTCCGTCCTTGACTATAACAGCTCCCACCATTGGATTTGGATTTACAAAGCCTGCTCCTTTCTTTGCCAGCTCAATTGCTCGCTGCATATAATTTTTGTCTTCCATCTTTTCCTCCCACGAAAAAAAAGTCCCAGATTTCTCCAGGACTTTTTACACAAATAGAATCCATCAATAAATCAAAAAGCCCTGAGATTACAATAATCCCAGGGCGCAATAATCCATTGATAAATCACATATCTTCTTTCATCCAGACTATACTGTCGGCTTCGGAATCACACCGAATCATGCCTTGCGGCTCGTGGGCTATACCACCGGTAGGGAATCACACCCTGCCCTGAAGATGTTATTTAATTGAGTAGATTTTACGACACTGTCTATATAGTGTCAAGCATATATTAAAAGATTTTTTCCATTGAGTATTTCAATCTTTCACTTATAATATCTTTAAAAGGAGGATTTCATATGAAGGAAATCATTTTAGGAAGTACTGGCATAAAGGTTCCTCAGAACGGATTTGGCGCTCTTCCAATTCAGCGAGTATCTGTTGATGAGGCGGTTAAGATTCTTAGAAAAGCATACGACGGTGGTATGCGATTTTTCGACACTGCGAGAGCATATTCTGACAGCGAAATAAAGCTTGGAGAGGCCTTCGGCACAGGCTATGTTAAGCGTGAAGATATTATCATCGCCACAAAGACTGCTGCAAAAACACCAGAGGATTTTTGGAAGGATTTAGACACCTCTCTTACCAATCTAAAAACTGATTACATTGACATATATCAGTTCCACATGATGCCTGAATGCTTTAAGCCTGGGGATGGCACTGGATTGTACGAGTGCATGCTTGAGGCCAAGGCCCAGGGCAAGATTCGACACATTGCAGGCACTGCTCACAAGCTGGGTGTTGCAAGAGACATTATCGAATCTGGTCTTTACGAGACCTTACAATATCCTATGAGCTACATTGCAACTGACAAGGAAATAGAGCTTATCAAGCTTTGCAACCAACACAACATGGGATTCATTGGCATGAAGGGCTTAGCCGGCGGACTTATTACTAATTCCAAGGCTGCTATGGCTTTCGTTTCTCAGTTTGATGGAGTTGTTCCTATCTGGGGCGTTCAGCGCGAATCTGAATTAGATGAGTGGTTAGAATTCATGGATAGCACTCCAGAAATGGATGATGAAATAAAGGCATTCATCGATAAAGAACGCTCAGAGCTTATGGGCGAATTCTGTCGAGGCTGCGGATATTGCATGCCTTGTACAGTTGGTATCCAAATCAACCAGTGTAACCGCATGTCTCTAATGCTTCGCCGCGCCCCTAGTGCTTCATGGTTAAACGACTACTGGCAGGCCGAAATGGAAAAAATCAACGACTGCGTTGACTGTGGCAAGTGCATGACTCACTGCCCATACGAGCTCCAAATTCCAACCCTTCTTAGAAAGAACCTTGAGGATTACCACGAGGTATTGGCTGGGAATAGAACTGTACAATAAAAACCAGGCTTACTGGCGGTAATCCGCCAGTCTGTCTGATACTCCGTTTAGGAATTCAGCCATTTCAAATGGCACCTTTGGAATGTCCTGTGATTCGTAGACGCTTCTGCCCTTTGCAGCCTTTGATTTATCTTTATAGGCAGCATGCTCAGAAGGAACGTATAAGAAATTAATATCCATGCCCTGCTTTAAATACTGAATGCTGGCGTTGATGAAAATCTGAAGCATGTAATCATCCAGCTTGTGGATTTTCTTGAAGGCGCCAGAATAGTATTTAGCAGGAAGATTGTTGTCCTGATAGATATGAAGCTGCTTTAAGCCTAATCTGTTTGCGATATAGATAGCAAACAATGCAGCCAACTCTTCTCCAGCTACGTTGCTGGCTCTAAACAGCCAATCAAAATCTGTACCACGCTCCAAGGCGTAACGATACATAAATAATTGATTTTTGCTGGCGTCATAAAAAACAACTCCAAACAGAATACGGGTGCTTTCAAAATTAGCCCCCACCTTATCTCCGCCTCCATCAACGAAGGCAATATTTTCACTTGTATTTATATCTGAAAAATCATATCCATAACGGGACTTAAGAGTCTGCACATCCTCGTTACTGTTTATTAGCTCCACATCAACTGGGTTTGCAAAGGCTGTCTTGAAGGCCTTTGATACAAGAGTCACCTTATCAAGGCACTGCTCCTTGATAGTGTCGTCCATAATATTGAACTTGCCCCCATCTTCCACAGTGACCTTCTGAAGATTCTCGAAGGCTGCCTTGGATGAAACTATATCATTTTTAACAGCTGTGGATCTGGCGGCGCCACTAGCAGAAGTGGTAGCTCCTTCCATAAAAGCCTTCGCCTCTTCCACAGAAGTAAAGCCCTTGTAGATAGCACCTTTAAAGCCATCTACCTGAGCCTTTGCCTCGTCCCATGTGTTATATATTCCAGGCTTTCTGCCTACCTTTATTGCATAAACCTTTTTGGCCATTAACTCTCTTTGCTCCTTCTGTATTCGCTAGGTAAAACCCCATACTTATCCCTGAAGGCATTGGAAAAAGCCTTGGAATTTGGGAATCCATTTCCAAGCGCAATATCCACAATCTGGTTGCTGGTTTCCTCTAATTCTCTTACAGCATGCTCCAGTCTGATGCCCAGCAAATAATCCTTGAAATTGATTCCTGCATGCTTCTGGAACATTCTGGAAAGATATGATGGGGAATAATTAAACTGAGCAGCCATGGATTCCAGTGTAAGGCTGTCGGCGTAATGGTCCTTCATATATCTTGTAATATTTGAAAGCTTTTTTAGCTGCTTACTGTTCTTGAGGATTTCCTCGTTTACGTTAAACTTACGATATTTAGTTACAAGGATGTAAAGCATTTCGTAATAAAGGGAAAGAACCTGAAGCTTATTAGCCTCCTCCCCATTTGTGTAAATGAGGTACATTTCCTGTAACAAAGTAAATACTCTATGGTCTGTTTCCCTATCTCCATGGGAAAACCAAATGAACTGATCATCTGTAAAATAATCTGCAAATGTTTCATGAGGTATCTGTAAAACTACAGTCCTGTTTGGTTCTGGTGCTAATATACTGTGCACCTCGTTGCTGTTAACAATAACAAACTCACCGTTTGTAAGAGGAAATCTTTTGTCATGCAAAGTAAATTCCAGCTTTCCTTCCCAAACGGCAAAAATCTCGATGGAGCGATGCCAATGCTTATCTCTAATATAGCCACCATCCTGCCCTTCAAAGGCAAATAGCTTAAATGGCAGCCCCTCATCAGTCACTATAACTTCATGCTGATAATCTTTTAAATCCATTCTTAAATCTCCCTAAAAAACCTACAATCTCCGTCCGCTTCAAAGCCAACCTGTGTGAACCCCAGCTTTGCCAAAAGTCCCTTGCTTGCTTCGTTATCAGGAGCACATCTTGCAATAAGACTGCTCAGGCCATATTCCTCCTTCGCCAGCTCCACTATCTTTGAGCAAACCTCAAATGCAAGCCCCTGCCTCCATCTGGCTGGACTGATAGCGAATCCTAGCTCCGCCTGATTTTCTTTGTCGCAGGTATCACGGACTTCGATTCCTGCTCTACCTATTAATTTACCTGTGAATCTGTCGAAAATCAACCACATTCCGAAACCATATAGCTTATAAATGTATTCTATATAGTTTTTTTCATAGGTTCGTTCCTCTTCGTATTCAAAAAGAGGCTCCATGTAATCCGTCATGTGAGGCATGGCATATAATGCAAACAAATCGTCCAAATCCTTTTCGCAGTATTCTCTTATAAGGCATCGATTCGTATATGCGATAGTCCAAGGTATGCCAGCACACCTTCTGTAGATTCGCTCCATATCCTCATCTTCTATTTCATCTACATCTATCAACAGCTGGCTGCATTTAAGACCTGTTCCATCCACAGTATCAATGCCTGCAACAGGGAGATTTCTTAAATTGCACTCATCAACAACAGCCTGACTTTCAGTAAGCACCAAAGTACCCTCTGCATAGTCAGGCTGTAAATCCTTTACATTATTTATAATTATAGTCTCACGTAGATAATTATCAGTTGTCACAAAATGCTCCTAGCTCACGTCTATTCGGCAGGACATGGTATAAACCTTGCCGTTAGATTTCTTCATACGTACGGTGATATTGGCCGTACCAGTTGCTACTGCTGTTATTTTACCACTGGAATCTACAGTAAAAACATTTGCATCGGAAGATTTGTAGGTAACATTATATTGCTTGTCCGTGCTATTGAGATAATCCATATCCAAAGCCACCTGGGCTGTGCCCCCTGGCTTTAAGGTGTAGGATGCATCGTCTGGCAGGGTGATGTTTCCTATATTGGTTCCGTTATTTGCAAAGCTCTTTGTAGAAGCCTTTTTTGTTGTAGTCTTTGTAGTTGATGTAGTAGTTGTTTTAGCTGTACTTGCAGTAGTGGTTGTAGTCTTAGCTGCAGCTGCTTTTGTATCATCTGCGGCACTGGTAGACTTTGTGGTATCAGTAGATTTAGCATCTTTATCACTATCCTCTTCTGTTACCTCACCAAGCTTCACATACATTGCAGGTCTGATTGCAGGACCACCATAATAATATCTTCTTTCAATGAGCTTTGTTGTCTCGTTTACAAACAAGCCCTGACCTGGGTCGTCGTAAGCATTAGTTCTAAGTGGCCATGAAGAATTATCCATCTTCAATGTATCCTTATTGGCTGTATATTCATCTGTTGATAAGAAGAAAATGTAATCTACACTAGTGGTCTGAGACTCATAAATATCCATAAACATGGCATTCTTTTTTCCGTTTGCCACGTAATAAGCGTCTAAGGATGTATCATGATAAAAATTCATAAGGCTATCTTTTGCTGCCTCTGCAGTAAGTGTTGTCTTTAGAATCTTTGCACGCTCAGCATCGTTGAAGCACACCTTGTAGAAGGTCTGATTCAGCCAGCCTCTCCAGTAATTTTCTGACCAACGAACATAGCCAGCTGTTTTACCAGCTGCCTTGTAAGAATTCTCTATAGCCTTTCTATAATTGTTAATAGAAATGGTGTTTAATCCCTTGCTGGCCACAACAAAAGCTGTCTTTGTCGCATCATCATAGGTAAGGATAGTCCAACTAATGATGGTGCCATCGATATGTCCAAAAGCAATATCATCACCAACAGCGTATGTTGCACCGGATGATTTCTTCTTAGCTGCCTCCACCTGAATGGAAGGCACAGCTGTACCCATCACTGTAACAGCTACCAGCGCCAAAGCTAACAGCTTTTTAAGCCCACCAAAATTTTTCTTCATAGCTCAACTCCTCTTAATGTCATACTCCCCTTTATATTTTTATACTAATATTCGGCATTTTCAAAGTCAAACTTATCAAGAAAAATTAACAAAATTATCACCTTTAATTGTAAAAATCAAATTCAGTTGATATACTATTTTTTTGTAAGTTATATCGATTTTTAAGGAGACACAATGACTAAGCAACAAATGTTCAAAATGTTACACGATGAGGAACCAGTGCTTAGAGCAGAAATCACTGCACTTTACTCCGTATTAGACCACAAGCTTGGTTTACACGGTGCCGAGGTTCCTATCACCTTTGGAATGGATGAAAAGGCATTAGGCTCTTATCTTCCACCATCTTATGATGATGAAGAACAGTTCCAGTTCTCATTATTCTTTATTGGCTTTTGCTTAAACGAGCAGCTATCAAAAACAGACCGTATTAATCTCTATAAGCATGAATACGCACACTATATGACACGACACATCAGCATACCTAACGAATATACCTGGCAGCCAGGTGTTCACGGTAGTGCTTGGAAATATTGCTGCAGCCTGATTGGTGCTATTCCTTCTGACTATTATGTAGAAGGCCAGAGCCTCAAGAAGGTTGACTATGATTCAGTATTAAAGCGTCCTAGCGTTAATCACACACAGGTACAGATGCTTGATACATACCGTACTCAGCGCGCTTATAAGAACATGGAAAACGCAAAAGTTAAGTACGAAATCGGAGATACAGTTTCTCATCCAAAATTTGGTGAGGGCACTGTAAAAGATATAGAAAAGCAGCCATCTTCTGTAAGACTTCACATTGCATTCGGTGATGAAATCAAAATCATTGACCAGAAGTGGCTGGTAAAGACTGGATACAAGAAAGTATCTGAAAGATAATAAACTAAAGCCATCTAGTTACGGTAACAAGCCAAATTATTTCTTCGCTCAGCATAGAAAGCTTCGCTTAAGAAATATTTGAGCTTGTTACCTACTAGATGGCTTTTATAATTGCTTTAAAACCTGCGATAAAGTTTGTTCTAAATCTAGTCCACCCTCGTCTACAATCACATCGGCATATTTCTCGTAGAGAGGAATTCTTTCATCATATAAATCCTTAAGAGTCTGGCCGTCCTTTAAAACTACGCCACGTCCCTTAAGATTCCCCAATCGGCTATCAAGAGTTTCATAATCAAGCTTAAGATAAACCACTGTTCCAATTTCCTTCAAATGCTCCATGGCATCACTTCCGTAAATGACGCTTCCTCCAGTAGCAATTACCGTCTTTTCGGCTCTTATTGAGGCATTAACGTCATTTTCAATCTTAAGGAAGCCTTCTACTCCATCTTCGGCTATTATCTCCTTTAAAAGACGATTTTCACGTTCCTGAATAAGCAAATCAGCATCAACAAACTGAAATCCTAATTCCTTAGCAAGTACAACTCCCAGTGTGCTTTTTCCAACCCCTGGCATTCCAATCAAAACAATGTTTTCTTTCATAATATTCTCCTCATGCCTAATAAATTGGCAATATTATGCCATAACAGACTGCAAAAAGAAAGGCCTAGCTTGCAGCCAGGCCAAATAAATTTCAATTATTCTGCTTTCCAGAGACCATGTAGGTTGCAATATGCATATACGCCAACCACTGAATCTCCATCAGTAAGCAAGAACTCTGCACATGGCTTATCCCCAGGATTAAGCACCTTGCGCTGAGCCCCCTGTGCAGTCTCAATAGCAATCCACTCAATGTAATGCTCTGGTGCCATTGGATGCTCTGCAGAACCAACTGTAACTGTAACTTTGTTGCCTTCAACTTTGAATACAGGTACATGCTTCTCTGCCGCTCCATCAGATGTTCCAGGAACTAATTCCTTCATCTTCTGTCCACAGCATGTCATAGGAGCCCCCGATTCCTTAATCATGCTAACAAAGTTGCCACATACGCTACATACATAAAATTTCATCCCCGACCTCCTTTTACTTTTACGCCAGTAATGGTAAAAATACCTATAGATACCTTATACCATATTTCTGAGCAGAAAACATCACATTTCACTGTTTATTGACATATTCATTCAAAAACATGAGCCTGATAGAGGCTGATATGCGCTACTTTAGAAAAAAAGTATGACATCCCCACCGTTTTGGCGATTGTCATACTTGGAAATTCATTGGCTTTCTTCTGTTTTAGGTACTGAGTATGACAATCAAAATTACGGTAGATTGTCATACTCAGTTGTTCTATTTGCAATGTTTCATCGCAGTGATTGCTGCTACGGTGGATATTATAATTGAAATAGTTATAACTCCTATTGATTGCACTGCATAATCGATGGTTAATACTGAGCCCATCAACTCTCTGTAAGAGATGCATAGAAATACATTAGCTAAACTAACGAAAGCCATTATTAAAGACACCGTCCTGGTATTTTTTATCTTAAGCCACTCATACTCAAATAATCCTATATTAAGTAATGCGATAATTCCAAACACCCTAGAGAGTGTCGGACCTAGATTTTCTGGTTTAATAAAAGTTACTATATACTCCCAATAAATAAAGCCAGTATACATAACAACTATGCTAACTATGGACATTAGCAATATAATTATATTTAAAATAAAAAATTGTTTATATCTTAAATAGCTACAAATGATTCTGCCCTTCACAATCCTTAATGCCACTCCCACGAAACAGATTATCAAGAGTGCCATATCCAGCTTAAAATCCCAGTTATACCCCCTTCTCGAAAGAAATGAAAAATAAAATCTCATTATCAATATAAGCATGATAACAATATTAGCTATTAATTCTTGTTTTCTTATGATAGAATCCTTTGCCTGTATTATTACTATTCTAAAAAGTGCTGTAAGACTTTTATCTTTATCAATATCAGGCTCACCACTGACAAGCTCTTCAATACTGATATCAAGACAATTAGATAAATCTTCAAGAATGCCTACATCAGGGAAGCTATCTCCTTTTTCCCAGCGTGATATTGCCTTATTTGATACCCCTAAAATCTCCCCTAATTCAGATTGCGTATATCCCTTTTGCAGACGTGCAGATTTTATAAGTAATCCTGTCTTTTCCTTATTCATGGATATCCCCTCCTAAACTTAGAATGCATTATATCTCAATTAATTGCAATCTATTTTAGCGAGAATAGAAAAAGCCCTTGAAGCAAAAGCTTCAAGGGCTTCATTATTTTTGAGTGATTCTATTCTTTTCTAAGACAAAAATTTCCACACAATATTCCCCTTATAAATAATCAATCCTCATCTATTTCAGAAACAGCCTCTATCAACTGTGTTACTGCCTCATTCAATTGAATTGCATTCTGACTTGTTATGATTGATTTACCTGTTTCTTGCTCTATCTCACGTCTCGCATTTCCTGCAACACTGCCACCCTTTTGAGCAATCTTTTGATTTTCTTCTAACCCGCTAGGATTATGCACCTTAGTAAGCTCAGTTGTAGTAGCCTCAGCTAGCATATTAAGAGCTAATTCAAGGGTGGACATATTATCTCTTAGATTTTCTTTCTTTAGGCCTTTAAGATTCTTATACTGTCTAGTACTCATTCCAGACCAAGCTCTAGTAACTTCATCTGTCAAAATAGCAAATTCTCTGCCCTGTTCCACACCATGGGCTTTCCACTGATCTGTTAGTTCTTTTCTTGCTCTAATTGTCTGTAACCTTTGATTAATCCAATCAGCATCATATCCCAGTTTAGAATATGTTTCTAAGGCTCTATCAATAGTAAGCTCTGGGTCAATGGTCTCCTCTATTCTCTCTCTACCAACTTGAGCTAACCACATTTTAAATGGCTCAGCTTTCTTTGATGGAATAGATTGAATAATACGGAGTAACTGTTCAGTATTTGCCACGTCAGTATTATATCTTTTCCCATCTTTGGGAGACTTTAATTTCAGTTGGTGACATTTTGTCACCAACTCACTTCCCTCATCTTTAAGTCTTTGTTTTAACTTATTCCAATATTTCCTACCATCAGCACTTTCCGTTAAAACTTGGCACACATCTACAACTGAAAAATACCATTCTTCCTCTTCTTCAACCCATGCAGTTCGAATTGGTTGATTTTCAAATAATTCTAGCTTATCATCTGCCATATTAAATACTCTCTTTCCCTTTTTTTATTTTTTCAATTGTAACTCAGATGTATGTCCATATATAATCCCATACAATGATCCCCACACATGGCCCCCACATGTTTTTTCGTAACTTTTATATAATCTTACTATAGATCCATACAAGAAAAAAGCCTTCAGACGAATCTGAAGGCTTTCATTTGCTGAGGCTGAGGAGGCTCGAACTCCCGACAACCTGATTAAAAGTCAGGTGCTCTACCAACTGAGCTACAACCCCATATTAAGTTGGTAAGTTGAGTATTGCCATAATAAAAAGGCATAGACTCGAAACTGGGCTAGCTGGATTCGAACCAGCGAATGCCAGAA
>ODAI011578788.1_pt1 | contig 13955 bp, 6 predicted proteins | sample 1539321 | NCBI WGS metagenome assembly ODAI01 (sample SAMN02144231, study PRJEB22623) | gut metagenome | biome: sheep rumen | host: Ovis aries | place: New Zealand
GGCGGGCGCCGGCCGCGTGGTGGTCGCCTATGTGACCTCTTGGTCGGACGTGATGCCCGATCCGCAGTATATGACCCACGTCAACTATGCGTTCGGACACGTCGACACGACCTTCGACGCGGTCCGGATCGACAATCCCGACCGGCTCCGCGCCATCGCCGCCCTCAAGGAGGACAGCCCGGCGCTGAACGTGCTGCTCTCCGTCGGCGGATGGGGGAGCGGCCGCTTCAGCGAGATGGCCGGCGACGAGGCGCTCCGGAAATCCTTCTGCGCCTCCTGCGCGGAAGCGGTCGAAGACTTCGGCCTGGACGGCATCGACATCGACTGGGAGTATCCGACCTCCGATATGGCGGGGATCTCCGCCTCGCCGGACGACACGGAGAACTTCACCCTGTTGATGCGCGACCTCCGGGAAGCGCTGGGTCCGGACAGGTTCCTGACGATCGCCACCTCGGCGACGGCCCGCTACATCGACTACAAGGCCGTCGTCGGCTATCTGGACTTCGTGAACGTGATGGCCTATGACATGTCGATGGGGACCGCCCACCATTCGGGCCTGTACCCGTCCGCCTTCAGCGCCGAACTGACTTCCGACGGCGCCGTGAAGGCCCATCTCGCCGCCGGCGTCCCGCCGGAGAAGCTCGTGATGGGAATGCCTTTCTATGGCCGCGGCCCCCGCCGTTTCGGCGGCTACGTGGATTACAGGGACGTCACGGAGCAGGGATACACCATCTGCTGGGACGAAGTCTCGCAGGTGCCCTTCATCGTGGACAGCCTCCGGAATTACGTGTTCGGATTCGAGAATCCCCGTTCCCTGGCCATCAAATGCGGATACATCGTGGAGCACGGCCTCCGCGGCGGGATGTACTGGGACTATGCCGGGGACAACGCGGCGCACGATCTCGCCCGGACCGTCGCGGACGGGCTGCTGAATACTTTGTAACAAATCCAATTAATTAATACACAGAATGTAATGGGAAAGTTTTGCAGATTCTACCTCCTCGTCTTGGCCTTGTTGCTGTCGGGAGTGTCCTTCGCACAGACGCTGACCGTGCGAGGTTGTGTTACTGACGAGCAGAACGAGCCGCTGATCGGTGCCGCCGTGCAGACTTTGGACAAGTCTTCCGGCGCGATCACCGACGCCAACGGCAACTATGTCTTGTCGGGAGTTCCTGCGGGTTCGACCCTGGTGTTCTCCTATATCGGTTACAAGCAGAAGGAAGTGGTGGCGGCGTCGGCTACCCTGAACGTGGTCCTGGAACCGGATTCCGAGATGCTCGAAGAGCTGGTCGTCATCGGCTATGGCCAGCAGAGCAAGGTGACCCTGACGGGGTCCGTCGCCAACGTGAGCGGCAAGGATTTGCTCAAGTCGCCGGCCGCCTCGCTGGGAAACCCCCTCGCGGGCAAGCTCCCCGGCCTGCAGTCGGTGCAGTATTCCGGTGTCCCGGGCGGTGACGACCCGGTCATCCGCATCCGAGGCATCGGTTCGTTCAACAGCGCGGAGCCTCTCGTGCTCGTCGACGGCATCGAACGCTCTTTCAGCCAGATCGACCCCAATGAGGTCCAGGACATCTCCATCCTCAAGGATGCCTCCGCCACGGCCGTCTTCGGCGTCCGCGGCGCCAACGGCGTCATCCTGGTCACCACCCGCCGGGGTCGGGAGGGCAAGCCGACCATCACCCTGACCGCGTCGACCGGTCTCCAGCAGATCACCCGGTTCCTGGAGCCGGCCAACTCCTATGAGTACGCCACGGCCTACAACCACGCCCAGGAGGTGGAGGGGGTTGCCCCGGACGGGTGGAAGTTCTCCCCGGAAGCCATCCAGCACTGGAAGGACATGGATATGCCCACCGTCTATCCCAGCACGAACTGGTTCACCTACCTGATGAACGACCACGCCTGGCAGCAGCAGTATAACGTGAATGTGTCGGGCGGTACCGAGCGCGCCCGCTATTTCGTCTCCGTGGGTACGCTCGACCAGAACGGCCTGTTCAAGACCTTCGGCCAGAGTGACGAGGCCAACTTCAAGTACCGCCGTTACAACTTCCGCGCGAACCTGGATGTGGACCTTTCCAAGCGCAGCACCCTTTCCATCGGCATCGGAGGTCGGATCGGCAAACGGAATTCCATCGGCAACGGCGAGTACAACGGACAGTCCGGCCTCTTCGGCCTGGAGGGTCTCCTGAACAATGGTACGCCGATGTCGGGCTACGGCCTGGACGAAGAGGGACGCCGCATCGTGAGCGATCCCGACCTGGTGGGCGCCGTGGGCAATGATGCCCTGGGCCTCATCTACGAGCACGGCTATACCGTCCAGCGCCAGAATGTCGTCAACCTGGACCTCCAGTACAAGCTCAATCTGGACTTCATCACCGAAGGCCTCGATTTCCGCGTCAAGGGTTCCTACAACTCCGACTACACGCAGCAGAAATCCCGCACCACCGGCGGCGGCATCAACTACAAGGCGACCATCGCCAAGGGCGAAACCGCTGCGGACGGTTCTCCGAAGATCGTGTATGTGCGCCAGGGAGACACCTGGCCCCTGGGCTATGGCGAATCCACCTGGGGCGGCCGGAACTGGTATGCGGAGGCCAGCCTGAACTACGCCCGGAAGTTCGGCGACCACAATGTGGGCGGCCTGCTCCTGTACAACGAGTCCAAGAACTATTATCCCGGCGGCATCTACAATTCCATTCCCCGCGGTTACGTGGGCATTGTCGGCCGTGTCACTTACGACTACAAGACCAAGTACATGATCGACTTCAACATGGGCTACAACGGGTCGGAAAACTTTGCCAAGGGAAAACGTTTCGGCTTCTTCCCTTCCGTTTCGCTGGGCTGGATCGCTTCTTCCGAAGACTTCTGGAAGCCCATCCGCGACGTCGTCTCCTATTTCAAGCTTCGCGCTTCCGTAGGTACCGTCGGCAATGACCAGGGCATCGGCCGGTTCCTGTATCTGCCCGGCACCTGGCAGTTCTATTCCAACGGCGGCGGGGCCTGGTGGACCAACGACCGTACCGGCAACTTCGGCATCACCAACGGGTCGTTCATGCCCGGCGCCCGCGAGTCCACGACCGGCAACCCCGACGTGACCTGGGAAACCGCCCTCAAGCAGAACTATGGCGCGGACATCCGCTTCTTCGGCGACCGCCTGAGCCTCGGGGCCGACTTCTTCTGGGAGGACCGCCGGAACATCCTGGTCTCCAATCAGACGACCATCGCCGGCATCTCCGCGCTGAAGCCCAACTCCATCAACTACGGCCGCGTCAAGAACCACGGTTACGAACTCACCCTCCGCTGGGCCGACCGCGCCGGCGAAGTGAGCTATTCGATCGCGCCCGTCTTCGCGTTCGCGCGGAACAAAGTGGTGGAAATGGCGGAAGTGAAACAGGAATACGATCACCTGTACCACCGGGGTCACCCCGTCGGCCAGCCTTTCGGCTACGAATTCTTCGAATTCTATGTCCCCGGCGAGACCGAGCAGCGCTACAAGGATGCCTATGGGGTGGATATGCCCGACCAGCTGATTGTCCTCCGCCCCGGCGACAGCGTCTTTGTCGACCTGACGGGAGACGGGAAAGTGGACGCCAACGATGTCCACGCCATCGGCTTCAGCGACATCCCCGAATATACCGGCAGCGTGAACGCGACCCTGGGCTGGAGGGGGCTCGACTTCTCCATGACCTGGGTGGGCGCGGCCAACGTGAGCCGCCAGCTCAGTTCCTTCTATACGCCGGCTTTCGGTACCGGCAACCAGTCGATGCTCAACAAATGGGTGTATGACAATTCCTGGACGGAGGACAACCGCGGCGCCATCCTGCCCCGCATCTCCCTGGAAAGGGCTTCGCGCGACCACAACGGTTCGATGTCGGCCCCTTGGATGGTGGACGCCTCGTATATCCGTCTGAAGAACCTGGAAATCGGTTACTCCTTCAAGATTCCAGGCGTTCCCATCGAGAACATCCGCGTCTATGCGAACGGCTATAACCTGCTCACTTTCACGAGCTTCAAGGCCAACGACCCGGAGGCGCAGGCCGGATTCGGCAGCACGCGCTACCCGATGACCCGTGTCTATAATTTCGGTTTCAACATAACTTTCTAATATCCCGGATTATGAAACTGATCGAGAAAATGAGAATAAAGGCTTCCACGATCGTTTTTGCCGTCGCCGTCCTTGCGGGAATGGGGTCGATGAACTCCTGCGTGGAGGAGATCAGCGTCGGCAACCGCTTCCTGGACAAGCAGCCCGGCGTGGATGTGACCATCGATACCATCTTCGTCAAAGGAGAGAACGCCAAGCGTTTCCTCTGGCACATCTACGGTGCCATGCACAACCCCTTCACCTATACCGGCGCCTTGTGGTATTCCCACGCCGACGCGCTTACCGACATCTGCCAGTCCTACTGCGGATGGCACATGGTGTCCGCTTACTATCAGGGCAGCCTGACCGAGTCCGACCAGGACAACGGGACCAATCTCCGGATGCCGTTCATCAACAACAGCGACCGTGTCGGTATCTGGCGCACGGTCCGGGAGGCCTGGCAGTTCATCGAGAATATCGACAAGGTCCCCGACCTGGACGACAACGAAAAGAGCCAGCTCCGGGGCGAGGCCTATGTCATCATGGCGTCGCGCTACCTGGATGCCTTCCGCAACTTCGGCGGACTCCCGAAAGTGGACCGCGCCTTTGAGGCGGCCGACATCGTGGACGGCCGGCGGATGAGCGTGCTGGAGACGGCGGAGTTCATCGACTCCCTGATCCAGGCAGCCATCGACGAGCCCGGGCTTCCTTTCTATGTGAAGGACCAGGCCAACAATTCGGGACGCCTGACCAAGGGCTCGGCCTATGGCCTGCGGGTGAAGCTGTGGAACTTCGTGGCCTCCCCGCTGTTCAACAACGAGAAGCCGTATATGGAATTCACCCGCAACGAAGAGAACCAGGACATCCATCAGGTCTGGACGGGCGGCTATCAGCCCGAGTTGTGGCAGAAGGCCCTGAAGGCCTGCGAGGATTTCTTCCAGGCCAACAGCGCCAACGGCAATTACTTCGCCCTGGTTCAGCCCACCGGAACGACCGAGCAGGACTATTGCAACGCGTTCCGGGCCGCCTACTGGTTCCGTGGCAACAGTGAGAAAGTGATCGAGGTCCACGCGGGCCCCGGCACCGACGCCTGGAACGGCGACTGGAACGTCGAAGGAATGGACGAGTTCGGGATGGCCCTGTTCACCCTGGAATATATGGAGATGTTCGGAATGGCGGACGGCCGCAACTTCCCTTACGACTATGTCTTCAATACGGACAACCCCGAGAATGTCGACATCTTCGTGAACCGTGACCCCCGCCTGTACGAAACGATGGTGGTGAACCGCAACAACCTGGTCGAGCAGTACGGCGGCCTTTCCAGCACCGAGCTCTGGCAGGGCGGCAACATCGACCAGAACTTCAATCCCCAGGTCACCGACAACCCCTGGTCGACCCGGCTGAAACTGTTCAAGTATCTGCGTGACAACGGCTACGCCGCCTACTATCCCACCAACTATGCCTACCTGAGGATGGCCGACATCCATCTTTGCTACGCCGAGGCGCTGGCCCAGACCGGCAATCTGCAGAAAGCCTGCGACGAGATGAACAAGGTCCGCGCCCGCGTGGGCCTGGGCAAGGTGGAAGTGATGAATCCGGAACTGAACCTGACCACGAACAAGGACAACTTCATCGACCAGCTGTTCCAGGAAAGAGCCTGCGAATTCGGCTATGAAGATGTCCGCTGGTACGATCTCATCCGCTACAAGAGATCCGACATCTTCAAGAAGCAGGTCCACCAGCTGCGGATGTGGCGCAAGGACGCCGACGGCAAGCGGATGGATCCCGCCGACTACGGCGGCAACACCAGCCTCCAGCCCGGCGAACCCTGGCCCAGCTGCATCTATGAGAAGATCCCTTGCACCAACAACATCCGCGTATGGTGGGACACCGCCGACCAGGCGAGCAAGTGGTCCGAGAAGTGGTACCTCGCTCCGATTTCCCGCAACGAGATCAACAAAGGCTATGGACTGAACCAGAACCCCGGTTGGTAATCCGGATTTTAACCATCAATAAGACTTGTAGAATATGAATATACGTAGAATGTTGTTGCTTGCGGGTGCCGTTCTCACCTTGTCGGCAAACGCGCAAGTGAAACTCAACGACAAGAATGCGAAGGCCTATGACCTGGGTTACGGTGTGGAGTCCAGTGATTTCCTGAGCACCGCCTCCGCGGTCACGATCACGGGCGAAGAGCTGCAGCAGACGTCGGCAAACAATCTTGCCCAGGCCCTGTACGGCCGTCTGGCCGGCCTGACGGCCCTGTCGCAGGGCGGTTTCTCCGGTGACGAGAACAAGGGAGCCGCGTTCAATATCCGCGGCTACCACACGCTCAATGACAAGGGCATCCTCATCCTCGTGGACGGCTATGAGCGTCCGATCGACCGCCTGAGCGTGGAGGAGGTGGAAAGTGTCACCGTCCTCAAGGACGCGGCCGCCACCGCGCTCCTCGGGCACGCCGGCGTGAACGGGGCCATCCTGGTGAAGACCAAGCGCGGCGCCATCGGCAAGGCGCAGGTGAAAGTGGACTACAGCCACAAATTCCAGTTCGCCCCCGAATTCGCCGAGATGACCGACGCCTATGAGTATGCCAGCGCCGTCAACTACGCGCGCATCAGCGACGGGCTCCCCGTCGCGTACACCGATGCGGAACTGAACCTCTTCAAGGACGGTTCCGACCCGTTCTTCTACCCGAATGTCAACTGGAAGGACCAGACTTTCACCGGTATCTCCAAGGAGGACCACGCCTATGTGTCGGTGAAAGGCGGGACGGACCGGGTAAGATACTACTCCCTGATCGACTTCATTGACGCGGGAGGCGCATTCAAGGACGCCAGGCAGGCCGACTACAATGCCCAGCTGCGCCAGTCCAAGGCCAATATCCGCACGAACCTGGATATCGACATCTCCCCGTCCACCGTGATGGCTGTGAATCTCTTCGGCATGTTCCAGGAGACCCTCCGGCCGTCCGACATCGGGGCCGATGGGGCCGTCGCCGCCGTCTACAGCCTGCCGGCCAACGCTTTCCCCTTCAAGACTTCGACGGGGATCTGGGGCGGCAACGAAGCCTTCGGCGACGCCAACCCCGTGGCCAAGGTCCAGGACTCCGGATTCTACAAAACGCACCAGCGTCAGCTGTGGGTGGATGCCAAGCTGACCCAGAAACTGGACTTCTTCCTGGAAGGCCTGAGCTTCTGGGCGAGCGCCGGCTATTCCAATGCCGCCATCTATGCCGAGAATTCCCACAAGGCGCACGAGTATGGCTACGAGCGTTATACCGGCGCTGTCGGCGACAAGAACAACGTCGCCCTGAATACCTTCGGCAACAAGGAGGTGAACCTGACCTTCAGCAACTGGATCGACAATCAGTGGTGGAAAGTCAAGGCCAGCGCCGCGATCGACTACCGCCACTCTTTCTTCGGCGACGACCACTTCAACGCGGCCGCCATCTACGAGAATGTCAGCATCAATGCCAACGGACGCGGAAACAGCTTCTACCGCAAGAACATCATGGGCGTTTTGCACTATGACTGGCAGAACCGCTACGTGGCCGACCTGGTGCTCGCAGGCAACGGCTCCAGCCGTTCCTACCCGTCCAAATGGGCCTTCTCTCCGGTCCTTTCGCTGGGTTGGATCTTCGACAACGACGAAGCCGGCTTCCTCAATTACGGAAAGCTGCGCGCTTCGGCCGGTCTCCAGCATACCGACTATATGCCCACCTACGGGATGTGGCTGCCTACCTGGGACGCCACGCACGGGTATGTGATCATCGGCACCGATTATTCTTCCACCTGGGGCGCCTCGCTGGACGCTTTCCCCACCACCGATTTCTCGCAGGAGACTGCCGCCAGCTTCAACCTGGGCGCCGACCTTCGCCTGGCCGGTGCGCTGGACTTCACGGCGGATGCTTTCTACCAGCTGCGCAGCCACATCATGCTGTCCGCCAGCCATGAGAACTCCTCCGTGGTCGGTATCCAGTCCTCCTACAACGACGTCGGCGAGGTGGCCAGCTACGGCTTCGAGGTCGGCGCCAAGTATGCCAAGGAAATCGCCCGCGACCTCCACTTGAACCTGGGGGCCAACCTGTCCTGGGCCCGCAATGTGGTGACCCGGTACATCGGCACGCCGGTGTATCCGCTGAGCGATCCCGTGGGCCATCGCGTGAACGAGGCCTGGGGCCTGCATTCGGCGGGATTCTTCAAGGACGATGCCGACATCGCCGCCAGCTTCCCGCAGGAGTACTCCCAGGTCCGGCCCGGCGACGTGAAATACCGGGACCTCAACGGGGACAAGGTCGTCAACGAATTCGACGTCGCCAGCCTGGACGGCGCCACCGGCATCCCGGAGCTCAACTACGCCTTCAACCTGGGCGTCGAGTACAAGGGCTTCGGCCTGAACGCCTGGTTCCAGGGAACCGGCAACTATATGAAGTACCTTCCCGCGGCCATCTGGGGCGGCCTGGGCAACAACGGCAACCTCTCCGTGGACTATAACAACCACTGCTGGGATGTGGCCGGCGAAAACGCCCTCTATCCCCGTCTGACCACGCAGGACAACAGCAACAACGCCCAGGCCAGCGACATCTGGTACAAGAGCGTCCGCTTCCTGAAGCTGCGCAACATGGAGCTCTACTACAAGGTTCCGGCCGCCCTGCTCGAGAAGCTGCCCGTCTGTTCCGCCAAGGTGTTTGTCCAGGGCGAGAACCTCCTTTCCTTCGACAATGTCGCCGCGATGGATGCCGAAGTGCTTTCGACGGCATATCCCCTGTTCAAGGGCGTCAACATCGGTGTCACCTTAACCTTCTAATCCGAGATACGTTTATGAAAAAGATAGTATATGCGCTCGCAACCGTGGCGGCGGCGGCCCTTGCCGGCTGCGCCAACCTGGATTACAACGAAGCGTCGAACCGTGACGAAGAGTGGACCTACAACAGCCCCATCAACGGCGTGAAGGCGCTTGTCTACGATGTCTATGCGCAGCTTCCCAGCGAATTCAAGGACGACATCTACGGCAACGGCGCGATGTTGGCCAGCGCCACGGACGAAGCCCAGTTCGCGCTGTCCCTTTCCCCGATCCACAAGTATTACAACGGGGGATGGACCCCTTCGAACCCTTTCTCCAACACGTGGGACCGGTCTTACCGCGCCATCGCCCAGGTGCATATGTACCTGGAGCGCATCCACAAGATCGACCTGTCGGACTATGAGTACGATCCCAACTACCAGACGATGGTGCAGCAGTTCGAGCTGTTCCCCTACGAGCTGCGCTTCCTGCGTGCCTGGTTCTACTTCGACCTGGTCCGCACGTACGGCGACGTGCCCCTGGTGACGACGACGCTCACCAACGAGCAGGCCAACTCCCTGGAGCGCACGCCCTCGAAGGAGGTCTTCCAGTTCATCGTCAACGAACTCGACGCCGTGGCCGAGTATCTGCCCGTGTCGTTCAAGGACATCCCCGGCCAGGAGATCGGCCGCGCCACCCGCGGCGCCGCCCTGGCCCTGAAAGCCCGCGCCCTTCTGTATCAGGCCTCCCCGCTGTTCAATACGGACAACGACAAGGAGCTCTGGAAAGAGGCCGCCGCGGCGAGCAAGGTCCTCATCGACAATGCGCAGCGCTGGGGCTACAGCCTGAGCGCCTATGCCAACCTCTGGGGACACGAGACCTTCACCAATCCGGAATTCATCTTCGTCCTGGGGACCCAGGCCGACAACCGTTTCGAGAAGAACAACTACCCCGTGGGCGTGGAGAACGGCAACTCCGGCAACTGCCCCACGCAGGCCTTGGTGGACGCCTACGAATACAAGGCGGACGGAAAGACCTTCCGGGAGAAACACCCCGGCAACGTGGACGTGACCGCCGAGAAACCGTATGACGGGCTCGATCCCCGCTTCGAACTCACCGTCGTGAAGAACGGCGACCTCTGGCCGGCCAATGCGGCGCAGCAGATCGCCGTCGAGACCTACCGGGGCGGCTTCAACGGGGCGCCCAAATACGGGGCGACCCCCACGGGCTACTACCTGAAGAAGTTCGTGGACGGCAACTGCGTCACCACCGCCAACAACCAGACCACGAGCCGTCACAACTGGATCGTGATGCGGCTTGCCGAGGTCTACCTCAACTACGCGGAGGCGATGTACAACTATTACGGCGACGCCGATGCGAAGGGCGAGTTCGGGATGTCGGCCAACGAGGCCGTCAACGTGCTCCGCAGCCGTCCCGACATCGATATGCCCTTGTTCAAGGGGAACGACGGCTTCGAGGAGCGCTATATGCGCGAGCGGATGGTGGAGCTCGCCTTCGAAGGCCACCGCTTCTGGGATGTGCGCCGCTGGAAGAAGGGCGCCGATTTCTTCAAGAACGTCGCCGTGGCCGATTTCCGGCTGGATGCGGCCGGCAACGTGATTCTCAACCGTTCGACCCAGACCCGCCAGTGGGACGAGAAGTACAACCTGTACCCGATCCCTCAGTCCGAGATCCAGAAGAACGGCAGTCTGAAGCAGAACCCGAATTGGTAAACTCATGCAACGAACGATCAAACAATCAGGATTTATGAAAAAGAACATCATACATCTTCTGCTGGCTTCGGGATTCGCACTGCTGGCGAACGTGGCGCTGACCTCGTGCGGCGAGACGATGGACACGGATGCCAACGATGTGCTCGTCGTGAAGTCCGTCCTGCCGACGAAAGTGATCGAAGGGCAGGTCGTCACCATCACCGGTACCGGTCTCGAGAAGGCGACGGCCGTCGTCTTCCCGGGCAATGTCACCGCGAAAGACATCGTCAAGGTGGGAAGCGGATACATCTCCGTCACCACCCCTGCGGGCGTTTCTGCGGAAGGGGGAACGGTCATCGTGGAGGCCGACGGCGAAACGGCCGAGTCGGTGATGGCCCTGACGCTGGGCGATCCCACGCCTTCCACCGTGGCTCCGCTGGACAAGGAAATCCAGATCAACGAATGCCTGGAGGTGTACGGCAAGGACCTCGAGTTCATCACCAAGGCGTATTTCCCGGGAGAAGACGGGAAGGACATCGTCGTGCCTGCCGGCGAATTCAAGCGCAAGGCGACCGGCTCCCTGTACATCTATTCCCCGATGGGCATCCAGGCCGGCCCGGCCCGGATCGTCCTCGAGGACTGCAGCGGCAAGAAATACACGCTGCCGGAGGTGACCCTGTCCGACAAGATTTCGGGAGGCGGAGAGCAGGCCGCCGGCGAAGGATATGTGGCCGTCTGGGAAGGCGAAATCGATATCCACGACTGGTCGACCTACGGGTATCTCACCACCGACCTTCTCAATCTCGAGGGGATCGTGGTCCGGGAAGGCCAGATGATCCGTCTGACGATCGACAATCCGAACGGTTGCAACGTGTGCCTGTATGATGCGAACTGGGCCGACTGGATCTCCCAGGATGTGGCCGCCGGCGTCACCGAAGTCGAATTCGCCCTGACGGCGGGGATGGTCGCCACCATCAAGTCCGGCGGCGGCCTCGTGGTCTGCTCCGGAAACTACCTGCTCAAGAAAGTCGAGTTCTTCCGCGAGTATCCGACCCTCTGGACCGGTGAATACACGACCGGCTGGTGGTGGTACCTCCCGGCCTCCGAGCTGGACCTCTCGGCCATCACCCCGGAAGCCGGCCAGACGATCCGGCTCACGTTCGCCCACCACGATGCACCTCAGCAGTTCTGCCTGTGCGATGGCTGGTGGGGCGCTCCTTACATCCGCGACGGCGGGGAAAGCCCGAACAACATTTTCCTGGCCGGCGGCGAGGACTTCCTGGAATTCGAAGTCTCCGAAGGGATGGCCGCTACGATGAACGGGACCGAGACGGCGCTCATCATCGGCGGCGACATCACGGTCACCAAGATCCAGATCAAGGTGGATTGGTAACCGGACCGTAGAACGGAAAGGGGCCGGCTCGCTTCGAGCCGGCCCCTTTTGTTTTTCGCTCAGGAGCGCGCTAGAGCAGCTTTCTCGCCACCGCCTTGGCCAAATCCAGGGAGCCGTTGTCATAACAATACTCCCAGTACATCCCGCCCCGGAGGCCCTTGTCCAGGACATACTGGCACTTGGCTTCGATGGAGCGGACATTGTCGAAGCCCAGGGTGAGCTTCCCTGAGGCGTCGGCATAATAGGGGACCTGTCCGACGTCATCCCATTTTTCGGTATCCCCGCCTTTGGGACCCTTGATGTCGCAGTAGTAGACGAAACTGCCGTACGTGTTGTTGCCGTGGCCGTAGAAGGGCATTCCCAGGACCAGCTTGTCCGCGGGGATGCCGGCTTTCAGGTGGGCGCTGACCGCCTCGTCGCAGGTGTACCAGCCGGCGACAGGGGACCTCTTTCCGTCCTTTTCCCGGTAAAGGGGCGCGTTGTGCTGGGGAGCCGAGGCCATGTCATAGGCCATGATGTTCACGAAATCCACATAGGGCAGGATGGCCTTGAAATCGATATAGCCGGCATCGCAGGAGGAAGCCAGCGTCAACAGCTTCCCCGAACCGATGGCGCTCCGGATCGCCTTCATCAGCTCCGTATAGTTCGCCTTGTCCCGGTCCGACGATGCGATTCCGGCCGCGCTGCTGCCGGGGTATTCCCAGTCGATGTCGACGCCGTCGGCGCCGTAGTCGTCCAGCATTTTCTTGCAGGCGCGGGCGAAAGCCTCCCTCCGCCCGGCCGTGGACGCCATCTCGCTGAATCCGCCGCTTCCCCATCCGCCCACGGAAAGGAGCACTTTCAGGGCCGGATTCTTCTCCTTGAGGGCGACCATCTGCCGGAACCGGCCTTCCCCGTCGATGCGGACCCCGTCGAACGAGGAGGTGACGTGGCCGAAGGCGTAGTTGATATGGGTCATATACCGGGGGTCGGGGATTGGGGAGGACCACGACGTCACATAGGCGACCACGACGTGTCCGCCCCCGCCTTGCGGTCCGGCGCCGGCGTCCTGGACCAGGCTCACCCGCGCGGAGAAATACCGGTCCGAAGGGTCGTAGAACCGGAGGGTGGCCTTCCGCTCGGAATCGGACGGGTTTTCCCGGACGGAGAACTCCGGCCGTGCCGTCGGCGAGCCCGCCACCCGTTCGACCCAGTCCGCGTCGATCTCCAAGGCATAGTCGAAACTGCAGTCGACATCCAGGGAAAAAACCGTCTCCTTGGCTTCCACCCGGACTTCGGTGGGGGACACGTTGAGAATCCGTCTCGGAGGGACCGCTTCGCCTTTTTCCGGTTTTCCACAGGAAGAGACGACCAGGATCGGCAGGAGGAGCAGCCAGCGTCTGTACATTTTTCGCATATCGTTCAGCATTTGTTATGCAAATATATGGCGGGAAAGGACAATCCGGGGAGAGGAACAGACAATTTTGGTTGAAAAACTGGCAATCCGCCCCAGGCGTCCGGGCGACGCTCCAAAAGTGCGTTTTTTTCCGTACCTTTGCATTCCTATGAAGCAGAAGGAGTACATACAGGTGCGGGGCGCCAAGGCGAACAACCTGCAGAACGTGGATGTGGACATCCCGCGGGGCGAGTTCGTCGTCGTGACGGGGCTTTCCGGCAGCGGGAAGTCCTCGCTGGCGTTCGATACGATCTATGCCGAAGGACAGCGCCGGTATATGGACACCCTGTCCACGTACGCGAAGCACTTTATGGGCATCCTCGAGAAGCCCGAGGTGGAGGAGATCCACGGCCTGAGCCCGATCATCGCGATCGAGCAGAAGACCACCGGGAACAACCCCCGCTCCACCGTGGGCACCATCACGGAGATCTACGACTTCCTCCGCCTGCTGTACGCGAAGGGTTCGCGCGCCATCTCGCCGGAGTCCGGCGAGGAGATGGTGCGCTACACCGACGGCCAGATCGTGGACCTGATCCTCACCTCCTACCGCGA
>ODAI012794909.1_pt1 | contig 13952 bp, 9 predicted proteins | sample 1539321 | NCBI WGS metagenome assembly ODAI01 (sample SAMN02144231, study PRJEB22623) | gut metagenome | biome: sheep rumen | host: Ovis aries | place: New Zealand
AAGTACATCACTTAGTGACAGTACATCAACATCACTTAGCGATAGCACCAGCACATCACTCAGTGACAGTACAAGTACATCACTCAGTGATAGTACATCAGCAAGCTTAAGTGATAGTATAAGTACATCATTAAGTGACAGTACATCGACAAGCTTAAGTGATAGCACAAGTACATCACTCAGTGACAGCATCAGCACATCATTAAGTGATAGCACATCGATATCACTCAGTGACAGTACATCAACATCATTAAGTGACAGCATCAGCACATCACTTAGTGACAGTACATCAACAAGCTTAAGTGACAGCACAAGTACATCATTAAGTGATAGTACATCAACATCACTCAGTGATAGTACATCGACATCACTTAGTGACAGTACATCAACAAGCTTAAGTGACAGCACCAGCACATCACTTAGCGACAGTACATCGACATCATTAAGTGACAGTACAAGTACATCACTTAGCGATAGCACCAGCACATCACTCAGTGATAGCACAAGCACATCACTTAGTGACAGTACATCGACATCACTCAGTGACAGTACATCAACATCACTTAGCGATAGCACCAGCACATCACTCAGTGATAGCACCAGCACATCACTTAGTGACAGTACATCGACATCATTAAGCGACAGTACAAGTACATCACTTAGCGACAGTACATCAACAAGCTTAAGTGATAGTACAAGTACATCATTAAGTGACAGTACATCAACATCACTTAGCGATAGCACAAGCACATCATTAAGTGACAGTACATCAACAAGCTTAAGTGATAGTACCAGCACATCACTCAGTGATAGCACATCAACTTCACTCAGCGATAGTACAAGCACATCATTAAGTGACAGTACATCAACATCACTTAGCGACAGTACAAGCACATCACTCAGTGACAGCACATCGACAAGCTTAAGTGATAGCATCAGCACATCATTAAGTGATAGCATAAGTACATCACTCAGTGATAGTACATCGACAAGCTTAAGTGACAGTACATCAACAAGCTTAAGTGACAGTACATCAACATCATTAAGTGATAGCATAAGCACATCACTCAGTGACAGCACCAGCGCATCACTTAGCGACAGTACATCAACATCATTAAGTGACAGCATCAGCACATCACTTAGTGATAGCACAAGTACATCACTTAGTGACAGTACATCAACATCACTTAGCGATAGCACCAGCACATCACTCAGTGACAGTATATCAACATCATTAAGCGATAGCATCAGCACATCACTTAGTGACAGTACATCAACATCACTCAGTGATAGTACAAGCACATCACTAAGTGACAGTACATCGACATCACTTAGCGATAGCATCAGCACATCACTCAGTGATAGTACATCAACATCACTTAGCGATAGCACAAGCACATCACTTAGTGACAGCACATCAACATCACTCAGCGAGAGCACAAGTGCTTCAGAATCTGCTAGCCGCAGTGCAGCAACCAGCGAGACTCCTAGCAACCCAAATAATGGAGGCACAACTCCTGCATCAGCTAGCGAGACAAATGAGGATGCATCAAGCACTACAGACTTCAATGAAGTGGATGGCAATGGAAATGACAGAGCTAACAGAATTGGTGGCGGTAATACTCTTGATGATGTTCAGGTTCCACTGGCTGTAAGACTTGATGATGCAGACCTAGATGATGATTCGGTTGTAGTTAAGGACGAAGAAACTCCTCTTGCCATGGATAAGAGTGGTCTTGGCGGAAGAGTATGGTGGTATTGGATTCTCATTATCATCAGTGCATTAACAGGAAAGGTCGCAAAAGACAAGAGAAAATCAGCAATTAAAGAGACTGAAGATACAGATAAGTAATCCGTAGGCTCCTCCAGAAATGGGGGAGCCTATTTTTGAATAAGTGGTGAACTTTTAACAATTTGAGTATTAATGTGATATTATAAACAAAGGAGATATGGGACATAACGGGGGTAGAGTCTATGAACATTAAAGTCAAAAGAACTATTGAGTTTCTAGCAATCGTTGTTATTACTATTATCGTGGCTATATCAAGTCCTCTTAATCCATGGGCTAACAATGTGTTTACAGATGTGCAAAATGAAATCCTAAGCATTGCACATTCGGTAAGAGAGGGCTATTTGGCTTATGTAGAGCTGGATGGTCATTATGGACCAGTGGTTTACGAGTTCTACGGCCTGGGATATTTGCCAACAGAATCTCATGCAGTTCAGTTTGCAATGGAATGCGTAGTTCTGTTCTTTTCAATTCTTTTTATATACAAGACCGCAAAGCTATATACATCAGAGGTTTTTGCCTTTATAACTGCAGCAGGCTTGACCATCTTTGGATGGGGCGAGCTTACCCACGCAGGTGCAGAAGAGCTGATGTTCCTTATTTTAGTGCTTGCTGGTTATCACATATCTAGACAGCTTAAATCAGGCTTTTTACCACATCACACATATTTACTTGCAATAGATTTGGGCTTCGTTTTCTTCCTTCAGCCTGGATACATTTGGATTTGGGTAGGAGTCATCCTGATGTTTGCAATCAAATTTAAGGTAGAAGGAATCGATAACAAGCATTATCGTTCATTCTGGTTCTCAATCATAGAAGGTATTGTTACTGTCTGTTTGCCAATGGGCATTTATTTGTGGTATTTCAAAAATGCATCAGCTTTCTTAAAGCAGGTAGTGGTTTACAACATGCAAAATCTTGGAACCCTAAAGGAAGGTTTGATGATAATTGTTGGAAGTCCATGGATTGCCTTGGTTTGCATATTCGCAGTGATGATAATTGTAAAAATATACATCGACAACTCCATCGTAGAATATTGCTGTTGGATGGGAATTATTCTATTTTCAATAGTAATCATCGGTCTTCAGGGAGAAAATCTTCCATCGTATTTGCAGCTATCAAAGGCTCTTTATGTAGTGCCAGCTGCAAGTGTATTCGCAGTAGTGGACAAGTTTTTGGGACTTAGCGTAGAGGATAGATATAAATAAGCATGGATAAAATCAGAATATTAGTTGTTTCAGGTAGAGATTGGAAAACTGAATATAATATTCCGCAAAATGTAAAGCTTTATTCATACGATGAAGATTTAATCAAAAAGAAGGAAATTTTTGAGCTGGTAATTATTGAAAGGAATATAGATGAGAATGAGTTTAAGGATTTGAAAGCTCATTCTTATTCTTACTGCCTTTTTTTGACAGATACCTTTGAGGCTAATGATGTCACGAAAGAATTAATGCGTCAAAGAATGGGGAATGTTCTGGGAACCTCTAATATTCAGTCATTTTTGGATAATGATGCAAAAAAATATTTTTCAAAGCCTTATGGTGAAAAATTTCGGCCAAGTGCCATCGGCATAGCCCAGGGATTTCAAGGAACTGTAAAATGGGACGGAAATTATTGCGTTTCACTGGAAGGTGAATATGGTGATAGCCTAAATCAGATTGTTTTTTGGCGTAACAACATTCCTATCGAAAAGGGGCAGGCCATAGAGTTTTGGCTGGAATATAAAAAGGATCCGGCAGTAAATATCTCTTTAAGCATCAGGCAGTACGTTAGAGGTACCATGTCTGATATTTCCGATTATTGGGAATTCAATGAAGAGGATATGGAGAATCCTGTTGTGATCGAAGGAAAAGATAAAGGATATTTGTTTATATCTGTTAATGCATCAGGTACGGGCAAGCTGGATATCATAGCATTACATGATAGATTATCTCACTACGATGTTGGAAAATTCATGGTGGGAGGGGAAAGGTACGTTACCAGTAACCGCGAGGAAATCTTCTGTTATTTTGACCCAGGGGATTTCAAACCTCCTCTTACAGTTTATTTTTCAGGCTACAAAACTCAAGAGGGTTTTGAGGGCTATTACATGATGCGAAAACTGGGATGCCCATTTTTGCTGATTTCAGAATCTCGATTTGAAGGTGGCGGATTTTATTTAGGAAATCAAGAATTTGAAAAGCTTATGGTAGAAATACTGGAAAAGAAGCTGGCCTTTTTGGGATTTTACAATAATCAGATGATTATGTCAGGAATATCCATGGGAACTGTTGGCTCCATGTATTATGGCTGCGACCTAAAGCCTCATGCATTGATTCTTGGAAAGCCATTAGGCAATCTGGGAGATATTGCTGCAAATGAAAGATTGAATCGCCCAAAGGGATTTCCTACATCATTAGATTTGCTACATAAACATGCTGGCGGCATGGATGAAGCCGCGGTGGAACGGTTAAATGATAGATTTTGGAATAAGTTTAGAACTACTGATTTTAGTCATACAAAGTTTGTAGTTGCATATATGTACGAAGATGATTATGATGCTAAAACTTACAGCAAGCTTCTGTCAGAATTAAATTCATCAGGTGTCCAGGTGTATGGTAAGGGTTTGCACGGCAGACACAACGATAACACTAGTGGTATTACCACCTGGTTTAAGGGGCAATACGAAAGGATTTTGAAAGAAGATTTCGGAAGATAATATTGCTTATGAAAAAACATTTCTTTCCTAAAACCTTAATTGGAAAACTGATATTTACCCTCATTATCATGGCAGTTTATTTGATCGGCCGTGAACTGCCATTATATGGGGTTGATTTGGCTGCCTATGATGCACTCAGAGGCCAGTCAGAGGATTTAATTATGCAAACTATTGGTGGTGATAGGTACAAAACATCACTGTTTGCGCTGGGTATATCCCCATTTATGTTTTCAACTCTTTTTATTCAGATGGCTGTGGCTTTTAAAAACGCTGACAGCAAATCCCGTACGTCACCTAAAAAAGTAACCTGGGCCACACTGGGCCTTATGGTTGTGTGGGCAATTATTCAGGCCTATTTTACAACGGCATCTACCTTTTACATCTATGAAGGGGGACGAGAGCTGCTGGTTGCAAAGCTTATTTCTGGAATTCAGATGGTGACAGGAGCTTTTGTTATTCTGTTTTTAGCTACCAGAAATGGTAAATACGGTATAGGCGGCCAGACTATTCTTATTTTTGTAAATATCCTTGATAGTGTTGTAAGCACAGCAAGAGGCAATTCTTATTCGGAATTGAAGCTGATAGGTATCATCTCTTTTGTGGCTCTTATGTTTACAATTATATTTGAGAACACTGAATATCGAATACCGATGCAGCGTATATCTATTCACAACATTTATTCAGATACAAATTACATTCCAATAAAACTGAACCCAATAGGTATGATGCCTGTTATGTTTTCATCTGCATTCTTTGCACTGCCAATGTATGTGTTTACAGGGCTTAATAAGATGTTCCCGGAAAATGAAGATTTCGCCTACATCCATGAAAACATGACAACCAGTCATACTCTTGGAATAGTGGTTTACATAGCAATTTTATACGTAATTACGATAGTTTTTTCTTTTGTTTTCATAAGTCCTAAAAATCTGGCAGAGAACCTGCAAAAAGCAGGAGACAGTATCACAGGTCTTAGAGCGGGCAAAAAAACCAGAAGATATATTGGCACCAGAGTGTTTATTATATCCCTGTTTTCAGCCACATTTATGGGACTGTTCATTGGCATACCTCTTATGCTGCAGCTTAGGGGAATGATTACAAAAGAGGTAATGAGCTTACCATCTATAATGATTGCCATGGCAAGCATCACCTGCAATCTTTACAGAGAGCTTAGAGCTGTAAAGGACTACGATGGTTATATTCCTTTTATATAAAAGTTGGTTTGATTGGAGATAGACAATGCTTTATTTTATTCCAGCATGGTATCAATTGAATAGCTTTAAGGAACTGGAGCAGAGCTGGCATACCCGCCGTATGCACACGGAGTTTGACGATACGGTTAAGCATGTGCAGATGTTTTATCGAAATGGAATCAATGATTTTACCATTTTGCTGCTAAGCCACGCTCCAAACTTTAGACATTTTCTCCACAGACAGGGAGTATTTCATGCGCCATATCTTTCTGTTTTTGACGCCATTCAAGAGGTAAAAAGCAAAAAGACGGTAGTATTTTCTTTTCACAATCTGGCATGGCCAGAGGATATCGAATTTGTTTACACTCCTTTTGTAGTGGTTGCATATCTGCATGGGAAAAAATATGCCCAGATAGATTTTGGCGAAGCAGGAAATCCTATCGAAGTAAGTATGTATGAAAATGATGTGATTAGCAGACGTAATATTTATGATGACAGAGGATTTATATCTGCAACCGAGTTATACGAAGATGGGAATATCGTATACACGGATTATCTCACCGAGGATGGTGTGGTAAAAATGAGAATGATGGAGGACACAGGGGAGATAAGAATCAATGAAAAGGTTAACACATATTTGGTCTTTTCGCAGGAAGGTATTTTGGAGAAACATTTTGAAAAGAATTTGTATAGCAACATCTCGCAGGTCATTCTAGAGGTGTTGAAGGCGAATCTGGCAGAAGGGGTTAACGACACCTTCTGTATCGCCATGCATGAGCTAAATGTTTCAATCGCAAAGGATTTGGTGAAAGATAGAATGGCTATTCTTTCTTTCTACGGTGACAGATACAGAATAAAGGACCATGAAGAGGGAAAGGATTTGGTGCGAAAGGCTAACTACATCATTACCGATTCCGAGGCAACCACCAGGTATCTAAAGCGTGAAATGGGAGAGGAGCTGGAAAATATCATCGACATTTCTCCTTACGATTCCAGAATGGATTTTGGCATAAGCGAGCAGCTGACAGTGCAAAAGATTCTGGTTCCAGTGGACGGATTGCCTAAGGAAAGATTTAAGGCACTTATGATTAACCTGGCGGCATATCTTACTACAAATGAGAATGCCATGGTTCATATATTTACAAGAAATGCCCAGTATGACCTGCCAGAGAATCTGATTAATTCCATAGCGGACATTATAGAGGAGGCAGGCTACGACAGGCGAATGGCCATTAGCGAAAACACATCTGATGATACAGCGGAAAACGAGGAGCTGGAAACTGAAGGTGAGGAAGAGGAAATCCCAGTAAGATTTTTCATAGAGCAGTGTGTGGATGAGCTGTCGGTAAGCAAATGCATTAGAGAGCAGAGAATCATGGTTGATATGCGCCATAATCCGGATTTGTATTTGCAGATTAACTGCATTAGCAACGCCATACCGCAGATTGTCCGCAGAGAAACACAGTACATGCAAAACGGTTACAACGGATTTGTGGTAAAGGAATTTGAACGTATTCCAATAGTTTTGGATTATTTCTTAGGAAGTCTTGCAAACTGGAATCAGGCTAAGGTTTATTCATACGAGATAAGCCAAAAATATACCACAAAGCATCTGTTAGAAAAATGGCAAACGGTTCAAGAAGCACTGAAAGCTTCAGCCGAATAGAGGAATTCTTATGAATAATGCAAGTTGGACAATTTATTGGCAGGAATACAGCAGCAATACTTATCTGTATGGGTCGGAGGTTGAATACCTGGCCAAAAACAAGGTCCATTTCAAAAACAATTTAATGCCACCTGGCACGGTTATAAAGGAATGGTTTTCCATGACCAATTATCAGGCCAACAGAATCGAGCCGGCACTGCCAATCATCGACGGTGAAAGCCATTATCATATCAAAATAGATGTGGAAACTCCTGATGGAAAGGGATGCCTGGTTAGACTGGTATTTCTGGACAGATACGAAAGAGAAGCAGGGGATTTTACCATCCGTGAAAAAGAGGCGGATTTTAGCTGCCCGCTTAAAACCTATAGCTACAAAATGCAGCTAATCAACGGGGGAATGACGGAATTTACATATCATTCAATCACCATTGAGGAAATAGAATGAAGATAGTAAAAACAAAGTCTACAGTCAAAAAGTTAATAAAGGAATTGAAAAAGGTTAAAGCTCTGAAGGATAAAATGGAGCAGCTGAGTGATGATGAGCTAAAGGCCAAGACTTCGGATTTTAGACAGCGATTTGAGGCTGGAGAATCCTTGGATTCAATGTTGCCAGAGGCTTTTGCTGCCATGTGCGAGGCGGACAAAAGAGTGCTTGGCATGTTTCCTTTTGATGTGCAGATTTTGGCTGGCATTGCTTTGCACAGGGGATATTTGGCAGAGATGAATACCGGCGAAGGAAAGACTTTGACGGCAACTCTTCCAATGTATCTGAACGGATTGACTGGTAAAGGCGCCATTCTTGTAACAAACAATGAATACCTGGCGCTGCGTGATGCCGAGGAAATGGGACCAGCCTATGAATTTATGGGGCTTACCATAAAAGCTGGTGTAAAGCGAAACGAGGATGAAAGATTTGAAAATGAGGAGAAAAAGGAAATTTACGCATCCGATATCGTATATACCACCCATTCGGTACTAGGCTTCGATTATCTGATTAACAATCTGGTTAAATCCAGTGAAGAAAGATTTTTAAGACCATTTAATTACATCATCATTGATGAGGCGGATTCGGTTCTACTGGATAGTGCCAGCACACCGCTGGTAATTTCCGGCTCACCACGTGTTCAGTCTAATCTGTACGAGGCAGCGGATTTCTTTATTCGAATCCTGCAGGAGGATGTGGATTACGAGGTAGAAGAAAAAAATGTGTGGTTCACGGAAAAGGGCTTGAGCTACGCAGAAGAATATTTTGGAATTGATAATATATTTGCTCCTGAGTATTTTGAAATCTACAGACATCTGGTGTTGGCTCTTCGTGCCCACAAAATCATAGAAAAGGGAACTGAGTACATGATTAACGAGGCGGGAGAGGTGGCCCTGATAGATGCCAGCTCAGGTCGAATGCTTAAGGGAGTCAAGCTGAGGGGCGGTCAACATCAGGCTATCGAATGCAAGGAGCAGGTGGAAATCACACAGGAAAATCGTTCCATGGCGTCTATAACTTATCAGAATTTCTTTTCAATGTTCCCAAAGATGGCGGGAATGAGCGGAACCATCTATGATGCCAAGGATGAGCTTATGGATGTTTACGGAAAAGAGGTTGTGGTTATTCCAACCAACAATCCTATCAGGCGAGTGGATTGTCCGGACTGGTATTTTAGTGATTCCACCAAACAGTTTGAGGCGGCACTTCAGCTGGCAGTGAAAAAGCATGAAACAGGTCAGCCGGTGCTTATCGTTACAACCATGATTTCGGATACGGAAATCATTTCACATTTGCTGGTTAAGGAGGGGATTCCTCATTCAGTATTAAATGCCAACAATGCCTTTTGGGAGGCGGACATCATCAAGGAAGCAGGCCAGATGGGTGCTATGACCGTCGCCACATCTATGGCAGGACGTGGAACGGACATAAAGCTTGGACCAGGTGTTAAAGAGCTGGGCGGTTTGGCAGTTATCGGCGTTGGCAGAATGCTAAATGTACGAGATGAAAGGCAGGCCAGAGGAAGGGCTGGACGACAGGGCGACCCAGGCTACAGCAGGTTTATCGTTTCTTTGGAGGATGACATTGTTGAAAAGGGCACGGACCCTGAAAAGCTGAAAAAATACATAAGCGGCGAAAGAAAAATCAGCGACTGGAGGGTGAAGCGAATCGTCAACAAGGCTCAGCGTATTAACGAAGAAGTGGGCAGCACCAACAGAAAAACCTCCAAGGATTACGACGTGGTTTTGCAGCTGGAGCGCAAGCTTATGTACGACACCAGAGATATGCTGTTAGACGGTGGAACTTTAGAGGATGAAAAGATAAAGGCCATTGCGGGGGAAAATATCGATGGATTTTTAAAGGACAACAAACAGCTGACCAAGGCGGCTCTGAACAGATATATGCTGGATAATATATCCTACGAAATGGAAAAGGATATGAGATATTTGAATCTTAGCAATAAGTCAGAAGTGAAGGAGTACATGCTGCAGCGTGTGGACAAATCTCTGGAGGAAAAGAGAAAGGCCATCGATTCAGAAAATGGTATGAAGGATTTTGTCAGGGTATCGGCGCTAACCGCTATCGACGAGGCTTGGATAGAGCAGGTAGATTATTTGCAGCAGCTGCAGCCAGCGGTTTCTGGACGAAGCAGTGCCCAGCGAAATCTTATGTACGAATACCATGCGGAGGCTTTGAAGTCCTTTAGAAAAATGGAAAGTACTATTAAACAAAATATCATAAGAAACATTCTTCTATCGGAAGTTTCAATGGATAAAAAGAACAGGCTACACATTATCCTGCCTTAGGAGGCGCCATGATATACAACTTTAATCTAGGCATTGGCTGGGCCAGTTCGGGTGTTGAATACGCCCAAAGCTACCGAGCCAAGGTGCTTCGAAACATAAATAAGCCGGCAAAATTCATTTTCACTGACATGTTTCCTAGAGACAATCTTATCGACATGACCAGGAACATTGGCTTTGAGGATGATGAAATTATTTGGCTTTATACGTTTTTTACGGACCAGAAGCTGGGGCCTGTTACATTTACTTTGGAGGATTTGAAGGCTACCTTAGGCGGGCGCAGCTTTACCTATGACCGGGATGGGAAGATTGGAAGGTTTGTGTTTGATGGGGATAACAACTTTTATCGAATCTACTTCGTAAATGCGGATTCAGATTTGGTCCACAGGGTGGAGATGGTATCCCGTGGCCGCCTGGTGAGAAAGGATTATTTTATTACAGGAAGGGTGTTCAGCGAATACTACGCACCTTTAGATGGCCAGGCTCACATGTATCATCGCAGGTTCTTTAATCAGGACGGAAGTCTTGCTTACGAAGAGATAAACGATGATGGGGATGTGATGTTCAAGTTTGCTGACAAGCTAATCTGCACCAAGGAGGAGCTTGTAGGATATATGACATCAAAGCTTTCTCTTACAGCTGATGACGTGGTAATCATAGACAGGACCACGGGAATCGGCCAGGCTATTTTGGAAAATGTCGGTGAGGCGAAGGTAGGAATCGTCATTCATGCAGACCATTTTAGCGAAGGGGCAACAGACGATGACAACATCCTTTGGAATAATTACTACGAATATTCCTTTGCAATGAACAAACATATCAGCTTTTACGTTACCGCCACAGAGGACCAGCGCAAGCTTTTGATAGAGCAATTTGAAAAATATCTAAAGGTTACACCTAACGTATATACGATACCTGTAGGTGCCCTGAATGAATTGAAGTATCCTAACAAGGCTAGAAAGCCTTATTCACTTATAACAGCATCTCGTCTGGCCACAGAAAAGCATGTGGACTGGATGGTGGATGCGGTGGCAACTGTTCATTCTGAAATTCCGGAAATCACCTTGGATATCTACGGAAGGGGAGGCGCAGAAAAAGCCTTACAGGAACAGATTAACAGGCTGGGAGCTGATTCGTATATACGATTGATGGGGCAGCACGACCTTGAGGATATTTACATAAACTACGAGGCTTATCTGTCGGCTTCCACCAGCGAGGGCTTTGGACTAACCCTTATGGAGGCCATAGGCTCTGGACTTCCAATCATCGGCTTTGATGTGCGATACGGAAATAAGAACTTTATCGATGAGGACAAAAATGGGTTTAAGCTTCCATACAACATCGGTATTGAAAAATCTAGGCGACAGCAGTTGTTTGTGGATGCGATTAAAAAGCTGTTTACTGAAAGCAATTTAGAAGATATGCACAACCATTCCTACGAAAAGGCCAAAGAGTATCTGGCTAGTGAAGTGGAGGCAAAATGGAAAAATCTACTGGAGAAGGTATAGTTTTACTGTTTGATTATTTTAATTTAGGAAGCAGGGACTTGCTTGCCTCTTTTTTGAATGCAGGTATTCAGGTGAAGGCTGCAGTTATCAATGATGACGGCTTTTTGCCTGATAATGTGGAAAATGTCTTCGAATCATTTCTTGGGGATTTTCCTAATGGAAAGCCACTTTATTTTAATCAAATCAAGGTGCCTGAATACTGGCAGATAAGTGGAAATAACAGTAACGGCAGTGTTCATGACAAATCCAAGGAGCGAGGACGAATCTTCTATAGCGAGCCTAAGAACAAGAGATTAGTTAGAGTGGTGGACTGGTTGGATGATGACGGCAAGGTTAAAGCCAGCGACCACTACAATAAATATGGGGTCTGCTATGCCAGAACCATTTTTAATAAAGACGAAAAGAAGGTTAGCAAATCCTATTTTGACAAGGACGGAGCAGAAATCATTGTAGAAAACTTCGTCACTGGGGACATTATTTTAAACTATGAGGGTGTTACAAACATTTTTAAAAACAGAACGGAGTTCGTGGTTTATTATCTAAAGCACAAGGGCTGCGATAACTGCAGGTTATTCTTTAATTCCCTGTCTATTCCGTTTTTTGTATCAAATGCGTTGCCTGCAGATGAAAATCGTAAATGCGATATTTTGTTTTGGCAGGAAACAATTGGTGGAGAAATCCCTGGAAATATGCAGCTGATTCTTGATAACAAGGTTGGCAGATGTAAGAGGATAGCAGTTCAAAACAGTGTTTCCTATGAAAAGCTTAAAAAGCTTAGTGGTACGGAAAAAATCATATTTAAGCTAGGTTATATCTATCCATTTGAAAGACCAAACCTGGGCAGAAAGGAAGCGTTGATTTGCACCAACACTGAAAACGTGGAAAAGCTAAAGGAGGTCGCCACGGCACTGCCAGAAGTGAAGTTTCATGTGGCGGCCCTTACGGAAATGTCAGCAAAGCTACTTAGCCACGAAAGATACGACAACGTCATCATGTATCCAAATATAAAAATGTCTACATTACACACTTTGTTTGTTCAATGTGACTACTATTTGGACATAAATCATGAGGGGGAAATTGTAAACGCAACTAGGCAAGCTTTCATACAAAATCAGTTGATTTTAGCATTTAATGAAACATCTCACGGAGCTTTTTATACGGCACCGGAAAATCGCTTTAATTCTAAGGATTTTAGAAAACTGATATATCGCCTAAAAGATTTACTCAACGATAAAGATAAGTTGAAAAAAGCAGTTGAAAGTCAGCAAAAATGGGCATTGACAGCGAATTCAGATGATTATGATATTAATTGAAAACGGAAACTAATGTCAGACAGTAGGGTTTTACATGAAAAGTGCACAAAAAACTCTACTGTTTTTTTATACTTTGTATAGTATTTTTTGTTTGATATGGTCTGTTAAGTGTGTTTAAATAGTAGAGGACCGTCTGAAACCCCGTTTAAACAGCGGTCTGAAGAATAATGTTTTTATATAGTAGGAGGATTATGTAATGGCTAACAAATGGGTTTATATGTTTAGTGAAGGTGACATGTCTATGCGCAACCTTCTCGGCGGAAAGGGCGCAAACCTTGCAGAAATGACAAGTATTGGACTTCCTGTTCCACAGGGCTTCACAATTACTACAGAGGCTTGTACACAGTATTACGAGGATGGTCGTAAGATTAACGACGAAATCATGGCTCAGGCTATGGAAGGGGTTAAGAAAATGGAGGAAATCAACGGCAAGAAGTTCGGTGACCTCAAGAATCCACTTCTCGTTTCTGTTCGTTCAGGTGCTCGTGCATCTATGCCAGGTATGATGGATACAATCCTTAACCTTGGTCTTAATGATGAAGTAGTTGCAGCTATGATCGCTGGTAACCCAGATCCAGCTTTCGAGCGTTTCGTATATGATTCATACAGAAGATTTATTCAGATGTTCTCAGATGTAGTTATGGAAGTAGGTAAGAAGTACTTCGAGCAGCTCATCGATGAGATGAAGGAAAAGAAGGGTGTTAAGTTTGACGTAGATCTTACAGCTGCTGACCTTAAGGAACTTGCAGAGCAGTTCAAGGCAGAGTACAAGAAGCAGCTTGGTTCTGATTTCCCTTCAGATCCAGTAGAGCAGTTAAAGCTCGCTATCGAGGCAGTATTCCGTTCATGGGATAACCCTCGTGCAAACGTTTACAGAAGAGATAACGATATCCCTTATTCATGGGGTACAGCAGTTAACGTAATGCCTATGGTATTCGGTAACTTAAATAATGAATCAGGTACTGGTGTTGCATTCACTCGTGACCCAGCTACTG
>ODAI011343668.1_pt1 | contig 13951 bp, 7 predicted proteins | sample 1539321 | NCBI WGS metagenome assembly ODAI01 (sample SAMN02144231, study PRJEB22623) | gut metagenome | biome: sheep rumen | host: Ovis aries | place: New Zealand
CGTGGATTCTTCTTTATAATAGCCTCTTTCCAAAGTGCACGAAGATCTGGGTTTCCCGCAGTGGGGGCATAGGCCACAAGTTCTCGTGAGTTGAGAGACGGAACCTGATCGGAAATGGTGCGGAGTGTCACAGGAGCCCCGTTGATTACAGTCATTCCAATGGTGCCGTTTGCGGTCTTACCAAGCTTTTTGGCTTCTCCGCTCTGTGCAATGATTCCCTTTGGAAAATACATGCGCTTTCCCAAGTCTGAAAGAAGGTCACCGGGGGTGGTGCCTTTGAGAACGTCGTTTAATTCTTGTGCTAAGGCAGTTATCATAATAGCTAAATTATGCAGAATCAGGGCCGGATTGTCAATAATCCAAGGTAAAATTCTGTATATTTATGCATTTTTTGCGTAAATTTCAATTTTCGGACTTTAATCAGGCAAAAACTGCTTTTCTTTTCTTGCCAAGTGTGTTACTATATGAAAATAGAATGTTTGTGAAAAACAGGCGTGCTTTTTATCGAAAAAATATTGTTGGAGGATATAATAATGAAAAAATCTTTGTCAGCTGTTATTGCAGTCATGGTGGCCGTCACTATGATGGGATGTGCTTCTTCCTCAAAGAAGTCCCAGTCAGAAGCTGAGGCGGAAGGTGCGAATGCCTCTGAATCAACAGTGTTGGTGGAAATGGTCAGCGTGAAAGGCGGAAGTTTTTCAATGGGAAGCGAAAGCGGCGAGTCCGATGAATATCCGGTGCACGGTGCAAGCGTAGGTTCCTTTAAGATGTCCAAGACGGAAGTGACACAGGCTGCCTACAAGAAGATAATGAAAAAGAATCCCTCTTACTTCGTGGGTGAAAATCTTCCCGTGGAAAAAGTGAGCTGGTATGATGCCGTTGTTTTCTGCAATAAATTGAGTGCCTACGAAGGACTCACTCCCTGCTATACTTCAGGCGGAACGACTGACACTTCAAAGTGGGCTGCACAGGCTGCCGTGACCTGCAACTTCAACGCAAACGGTTATCGTCTGCCCACGGAAGCCGAATGGGAATATGCGGCCCGCGGAGGTACCGCAAAGGAATCGTTCCTGTATGCCGGAAGCGACTCAATCGACGAAGTGGCCTGGTATGAGGCAAACAGTGAAAACAAGACCCACGAGGTCGGAACAAAGAATCCCAACTCACTCGGACTGTTCGATATGAGCGGAAACGTGTGGGAATGGTGCTGGGACTATTATTCAGAAGATTTCTACCGCGGCGGTTCACAGAAAGACACCAAGGGACCTTCGAGCGGAGAAAAAAGAGTCCTGCGCGGCGGTTCAAGATCAAACAGCTACGGTGACGGAAGCTCCGTTTGCCGCGTGACCAACCGCAACTATGCAAATCCTTCGGAGCGCTACTACCTCAATGGATTCCGCGTTGTGACTGCTGACTAATCAGAGGCTCTTTCACTAAAACAAAGGGGTATGTCTGGTAAGTTCACGCCTTGTGTCTGCCGGGTCTGTTGGAATGATGTTGCATAAACGTTGTTTTTGCAGACTCAGCCGCAGCGGTTTGAGCTTTTTCACTCAGCCCCTTTGTTCTTCACGATTTTCATAAGGCTTTTCCTTTTCAATTCCGTTTTTTACCCTTCCGTTTTTACAATGGATGCATTATAATGGAAGAATCATGAAAACATTCAATACCAACAGCCCCTTTCTTTACATAACCGCCGGTTGTGTAATCCTCTTTGTGCTTTCCCAGTCGGTTTATTTTCTTGTCCGCTCGGTTCGGCGTGCAAAAAAAATCGGCATGAACATGAGCACTGTCAGGAAAATCGTTGGTTCGACTGCATTGTTTACGCTTGCACCGGCGTTTTCCATCCTTCTTGGCGTTGTGACTCTCTCGCAGTTTCTGGGACTCCCGCTTCCGTGGATCAGGCTGAGCGTCATAGGCGCAATCACTTACGAACTTCCCGCCGCCACATCCACCGCGAATGCCCTGAACGTTTCTCTTTCCGAAATGATAGTGGACCCGAAAATCTATGCCGCAATCGCCTGGGTTATGACTTTGGGAATCCTGCCCAGCATAGTATGCACTCCGCTCCTTATCAAAAAGATTCAGAAGGGGGTTGTGAAGATTCAGACAAAAGACGCAAAGTGGGGCGAAATCTTTATGACATCCCTTTTTATGGGAATGATTTCTGCCTTCAGCGGTATGGTCTTTTCCCATGTGCGGGAAGGTGTGAAAGGTCTTCTTCCGATTGCCGTTCTTGCGGTTTCTGCTCTGGTTATGATAATCTGCGGTCTTCTTGTGAAAAAGGCGAAAATCGCTTGGCTTGAAAATTATGCGCTTCCGTTTTCCATGCTTCTTTCAATGTGTTTTGCCGCGGTGGCAGCCCCCTTTTTTGGAGTTTGAATTATGACGCACGAAGAATATCTTTCCGACACGCATAAAAAAGGAAAAATCTGGATTTGGAGTGCGGTTTGCGCCGTGCTTTTTGTGCCGGTTGCAGTTTGTGTTTATTACAATGCATGGCCCCCAGTCACGGCAGTTTTGAAAGGACTTTTGGGAGTCGCGCCGATTTACTGGTCCGTCGGTGTAATCGAAATCATCACTTTTACGCCTATGCTGGGAACCGGTGGAACATACTTGAGTTTTGTGACCGGAAATGTGACTGCCCTGAAAGTTCCCGCCGCCTTGAATGCAATGGAAAGTGCCGGAGTGAAGGCCGGCAGCGAGGAAGGGGAGCTGATTTCCACAATCGCCATTGCAACGGCCTCGATCGTGACCACTCTGATTATTGCCCTGGGGGTCTTTCTTTTCGTTCCATTGCAGCCGCTTCTTTCCTCCCCGGTATTGAAACCGGCATTCGACAATATCATGCCGTCTCTGTTCGGGGCTCTCGGAGTCGTATACATCAGCAAAAACTGGAAGGTGTCGGTGGTTCCCGTTCTTTTTATGGTGATTCTTTTCATCTGTGTGCCGTCTCTTTCAAGTTCGGTCGGGGTTTTGGTGCCTGTGGGAATAGGAATCGCTCTTCTTGCGGCGAGGGTTATGTATAAAAAAGGAGTCCTCTGATGCGGATAAGCGAAGCAGACAAACAGAAGATAATCGGCGATATGTGCAGAATGATTCAGTGCCGGACGGTCTCAAATCTTGACGACTCTCTTGTGGACTGGGAAGAGTTTGAAAAATTCCGTGCTCTTTTGAGGGAGTGCTTTCCGATTATTTATAAGAACTGCGAATTCCGCCGCATTGGAAAATCAGGAATCATGCACAAAATCTCCGGGACAAGCGGTGACTCGAAACATGCTGCCGTGCTGATGGCGCATTACGATGTTGTCCCCGCGGACGGTGCAGGTTGGTCTTTCGCCCCTTTTGCCGGCGATGTTGTTGACGGGATGATCCGCGGTCGCGGCGCAATGGACACAAAAGGCACTTTATGCGCTTGTCTTGAGGCCGTGGAGTTGAGCCTGAAGAACGGATGGAAGCCCGTGAAAGATTTGTACCTCTGTTTTTCGGGCGAGGAGGAAATCAACGGAAGCTCCTGCTCGGAAATTGTCGACTGGTTTAAAAACAATGGAATCGCTGTTGACTTTGTTTTGGATGAAGGCGGTGCGATTGTTGAAAATGCTTTCCCCGGTGTGAAGAAAAGATGCGCCATGGTGGGGACGGCGGAAAAAGGCTCCGTTTATATGGATGTGATTGTGCGTGGCAAGCCCGGTCATGCTTCTGCTCCTCCGGTGAACTCTTCCGTTGGACTTGCGAGCAAAGCCGTGTGCCGCATTGAAAAGAAAGCCTGCAAAGCGGAATATACGGAGTCCGTGAAAAAACTCTTCAAAGTGATGGGCCCGAATAATTCAATCGCTGCGCTGAAATTCCTGTTCGGAAATCTGTGGTGCACGAAACCTCTCATAAATCTTGCCTCGAAAATCCTCGGTGGCGATTTGTTTGCACTTTTGCACACGACCACTGCCGTTACGAAATTTGAAGGAAGCCCTTCGTACAATGTGCTGCCTCTGGAAGCAAAGGTCGGAATCAATTTGAGACTCCTCGGAAGCGATTCAATCGAAAAGGCTGAGTCCAGGATTCTTTCCCATGCAAAAAAAGCCGTCGGAAAAAATGCCGAAGTCCGCGTTGAAGTGACCAACGGCAGCAATCCCTCGCGTGAGTCCGACACCGGCTGCCCCGAATGGAAAATGCTTTGCGATGTGATTCACGAAACCTGGCCCGACATTCTTATCAGTCCCTACATGATGATGGCCTGCAGCGATTCCCGTCACTACTGTAGAATCACGGATAAGGTGTACCGTTTCAGCGGCATGTTCATGTCCAGGGAAGATCGGAATATGATTCACGGCATTGACGAACGGATTTCCTGCGAAACCTTGGTGAAAACCGTGGATTTCTATCTGAATCTGCTTGCAAGAATCTAGGCTTTTTGTGATTAAGGGAATCTACAGACCGGGTGTTTTCGAAAGCCGTTTCCACCCATTTGCACCGCATTTCCTTAAGAAAAACTTATAAAGCGTTTGCCTCGTTCAAAAAAAGACTGCGGGTCTGCATAAAAATCTTCCTTGTTATTTGGGACTTCCTGTGCTATAATATTGCATTAGAGGGTTTGTAGGAAAAATTCAGGAGTAGTAATGCCAAGTATATTAGATCAACCAAAAGTGTTTTTTGGTGTGGCTGCGTTTTTCTTTGACATAATGCTCTGTATTTTTACTATGATAAATTATTACGAGGGCAGCCAGAGTCGCAAATTCCGCTACCTCGTCTTTACGATAACTATTGCAACGGTATGCGAGATAGCCCGTTCCATGAGCGAGTTGTTTCCCTATACACTTTTCAATAATTACATCCGCCGTTTCCTTCAGCACATCTGTTTTGTCTTCGGCGGCGGCATGGCATTCGTTTATACCGTCTATCTGAACTCCTTCCTGAAGTCCACGTCAAAAAGAAGACGGATTATGGCAAAGGTGAATGCCCTTATTTACGTCGTGTTTTGCATCATATTGCTCATAAGCATACACACGGGATGGGTGGGTTCATACGACGAGGCGAACAAAATTTGGATACGCGGACCTTTGTATCTTCCTGTGGGTTACGGAGTCTCCGCATATTTTATGCTGTATGCCATAGCGGTTTTCTCTAGTCACAGGAGCGATTATCCACTGCGTGTGCTTGTGACAATGTACTTCTCCATCGGGACCGTCGTCTTGTCCATGGTGATTCAGCCGTTCCTCAACGGCAGAACCACAATCACCACGTACGGAGCCTCGCTGAGTCTTTTTCTGTGGTACTTTGCTGTGGAGAATTCCGACTACAGAAATCTTGTTGACGTGACAAAAGAACTTGACGAGGCCCGCAAAAAGGCGTTGGAGGCAAATCAGGCAAAGTCTGCCTTCCTTGCAAATATGAGTCACGAAATCCGCACTCCGATGAATGCAGTGCTCGGTCTTGACGAAATGATTCTGAACACTGACGACAAAGCCGAAATAGACGAATATGCCCGCAACATAAAAAACTCCGGAAAATCACTTCTTTCCATAATAAACGACATTCTTGATTTTTCAAAAATCGAATCCGGAAAAATGGAGCTTGTGGAATCCGCTTATCACTTCGCTGAACTGCTGAACGATGTGAATCTGCAGATCAGTATGAAGGCTTCGAAAAACGGACTTTCCTACCAAACGGACATTGATCAGTCAATCCCTGACAATCTTTTTGGCGACGACGTGCGTCTTCGTCAAATCATCACGAACATATTGAATAATGCCGTGAAATATACAAAGGAAGGTTCCGTCTCTCTTATGGTGCGCGGTTTCCGGGAAGGAGACAAAATAAACCTTCAATTTATGATAAGCGACACAGGCATGGGAATACGCAAAGAAAACATTCAGAACATTTTCGGCAGTTTCGAACGTCTTGAGCAGAAGTCCACAAGAAGCATCGAAGGCACGGGACTTGGACTTGCCATCGTGAGCCGCCTTTTGAAACTTATGGGAGGCACAGTGGATGTTCAAAGTGAATTCGGGCACGGAAGCACATTCACCGTAACTGTTCCTCAAAAAGTCGTGGGCGAATCCACTCTTGCGGAATACAAGGTCGAGGAAGAACCTCTTATCGAAGAAAAATCTCTGGTGAAGAATTTCCAGGCACCCGAAGCGCGTGTTCTGGTCGTTGATGACAACAATGTGAATCTTCTTGTCGCGGAAGGCTTCCTCAAAAAGACCGGAGCCAAAATCACCAGTTGCGACAGCGGCATGAAGGCCCTTGAATATATGCGGAAAAACTGCTACGACATAATCTTCCTGGATCATATGATGCCGGGAATGGATGGAATTGAGACTTTAAGCCGTGCAAGAAGTCAGGTGGATGGCCTTAACCGATTTACTCCTGTGGTGGCTCTTACGGCAAATGCGATTTCCGGTATGAAGGAAATGTACCTGAAGGCAGGATTCACGGATTATGTGAGCAAGCCGATAGACAGCACGCGTTTTTACGAAGTGTTTTTCCACACCATTCCACAGAATCTGATTGTGCAGAAAAAAAATGCAACGACTCCGGCAGGCCCCGAAGCATCAAAGAATCTGCGGAAAAAAATGCATGATGAAAACTCTGTTCCAAGTAAAAATAAAGTCATAGATTTTGAAAGCGGTGTTGCGCTCTGCGGCGGGGACCGCGGATTGTACGGTCAGCTTTTGCAGGTGTTCTGTTCTGAAAAAGATGAAAATCAGGTGAAGCTGATGAAATATCTTATGGAAGGTGACTGGAAGAATTACCGTATTCTGGTTCACGCATTGAAATCAAACGCAAAAATGCTCGGTGCGGATGATTTGTCAGATTTGGCCCGTAAGCTTGAGTTTGCCTGCCGCGATATAATCGAAGGAAATTCTCCTTCCGAAAACGTGGCCTTTGTCGAGGCGAACCATGAGCCTTTTGTAAGACTTTACACTTTGGTTGTCGAGCAGGGGGCACTATGGAATTTCTGATTCAACAGCACAAGATTTATTTCGGGTTGGCGGCTCTGGCTTTCGATGTGATGCTCAGCATTTTTTCCTACATAAAATATTCCGACCGTCCGCAGGCAAGGGCTTTCCGTGTGCTGGTCATTGCAACTACTTTGGCTACGCTTATGGAAATTGTCCGGCATCTCGGGTATTTTGTTCCGGCTTCTGAAAACTCCACGTATTTTTTACAGCGGATGCTCCAGTCTTTGAATTTCATTACATCAACATCCTGCGGTTACGCATACACAATCTATCTCGGAAATTATGTGCAGCGGAAATCATGGACGTCGATTTTCGATAAAATAAATTCAGCGGTTTATTTTGCCTACGTTGCAATCCTTATTGCAAATATCTGGACAGGCTGGGTTGTGTCCTATAATCCCGAAGTGAATCCGACTGATTTGGTCCGCGGTCCTCTTTACCTCTATCTGGGTTATCTTGTGCCGATGTATTTTATTGCGTATGGTGTGATTCTGTTTCTGTGCGGCATGAGAAAACTTCAGCTCCGTATCAAACTTACAATGCTGTTCGCCGCAGTTTTCATAGTCGTAACCATGATTGTGCAGTCCGGCTACCTTCACGGCGAAGTCACAATCACGACTTTCGGTATGTCGTTCGGACTTTTCCTGTGGTATTTTGCGGTGGAGAATTCGGATTACCAGAATCTGCTGCGGACTACCAATGCTCTGCTTGAAGAAAAGAAACGTGCGCAATCTGCAAACAAGGCAAAGAACGCTTTTCTTTCGAATATGTCTTACGAAATCCGCAGTCCTATGAATATTGTGCTTGGATTGGACGAAATGATTTTGAACAGCCGCGACCGCCGCGAGATTTATGATTATGCACGAAGCATCAAGACCGCCGGAAAATCATTGCTGGCGATTGTAAATGACATCCTTGATTTTTCGAAAATCGAATCCGGGAAAATGGAGCTGGTGGAAGATGATTTTCATTTTGCCGCCCTGCTCCGCGATCTTGAATTCCAGATGTCGCTGCGTGCCGCAAAACATGAAATAATCTATCGAAATGATGTTGACGGAAATCTTCCCGAATATCTCCGCGGGGACGAGGTGAGACTGAGGCAGGTGCTTGCGAAACTCATTTCAGGCGGAATCCGTTTTACAAAAGAGGGCTCTGTGACGCTTACCGTCCGCGGCTACACAGAAGGAAGCAGAGTGACCCTCAGAATGACGGTGAAAGATACGGGCGGCGGCATGACTGCTGAAAAATTCAATTCACTGTTCACATCGTTCGAGGAACCTCATTCGGAAACAGGCACGACCGATGATGTGCTTTTGGATTTGGTCATTGTTGAGCGCCTCACAAAATTGATGGGCGGAACATTTGAGGGAGATACACAGCTGGGGGATGGCACATCGTTTACAGTGACAATTCCATTCGAAATTGCCGGCGATGGAACAATCTCTTCGTATAGAACAAAGGAGGATGATGTTGTGGAACAGTCAATGACAGATATGTATTCTGCGCCTGAAGCAAAGGTTCTCGTGGTTGATGACAACAAATTGAATCTGATTGTTGCCACCGGTTTTTTGAAGAGGACAAAATCCCAGGTGACTACCTGCGAAAGCGGAGCCGCTTGTCTTGAATTGCTGACGAAAGAAAAATATGACATAATCTTTCTGGATCACATGATGCCGGATATGGATGGAATCGAGACTTTGAAATGCTCCCGTGATTTGCCGGGAAATCTGAATGGCGACACTCCGGTTATCGCTCTGACAGCAAATGCCGTTGCCGGAATGAGGGAAAAATACATCGAGCTGGGCTTCTCTGATTATATATCAAAACCGATAGACAGCAAGGCCCTTTTTCAGGTTTTCTACAACAGCATCCCCAAGGAAAAAATTGTTATGGCTTGAAAATAACTTGCAAAAACTGTATCGCTGACATATAATAGAAGAATATGGGGGGGTTTTTAGAAGAGCCCTACAGAGCGTTTATATGCCTCTGATATTGAAAAGCGGCATTTTGTTTTTTTTCGAAATGCCCCGGAGTGGTTAATGGAGTTTTTTTTGAGTCATCCCAAGATTCACCTTGGATGTGCCGCACTGCTGTTTGATATAATCATTTTTGCGTTTACGCATATACATTCTTACGGCGAACCCCGCTCAAGGCGATTCAGAACTCTTGTTACAATGGTCACTCTTGCAACCGTGTTGGAAATCTTCCGTACTGTGGTGCGTAATCTGCTTGCTCCCAACGGTCCTGTTTTATTTCTTAATATAGTCCACTCTCTTTGCTATGTTTCCTCCAGCGGAATCGGTTATGCCTATACTCTCTATCTGAGTTCATTCTACAACGACGAAAGTAAATTCTCCCGGGTGTACAGAGGCGTTTCGACAGTCGCCTATATTTTGTACATGTTTTTTATGATTGTGAATGTGAGCTCCGGCGTGGTGAGCTGGTATACTCCCGATTTTGTGTGGGTGCCGGGTCCTCTTTATCTTTCTGTCGGATACGGTGTGCCGCTTTTGTTCCTTCTTTCCGCCGTTGTTGTTTTCGGCATAGAATTCAGAGGCCAGAACCGGCGCTCAAAAGTTATTATGATTGTCACCCTGCTTCTTGCTTCAAGTGCTGTTGTCATTCAGGCAATGCTTCACGGGGAGTTGATGATTGCGACAATCGGTATGTCAGCCTGCATTTTCCTTTGGTATCTGGGAGTGGAAAGTTCCGACTACATCAGGCTTCTGAATACAACCCGTATGCTTGAGGAATCAAGAATGGACAGCGAACAGGCCAACAATGCAAAATCCGTTTTCCTTGCAAATATGAGCCACGAAATCAGGACTCCTCTTAATGCGGTGCTGGGCCTTGATGAGATGATTTTGAAATCGGATGATATGGAAGAAATCAAGGAGTGTGCGCACAGCATACAGACTTCAGGAAAGGCTCTTCTTTCAATCGTGAACGATATTCTTGATTTTTCAAAAATTGAAGCCGGAAAACTTAAGCTGGAAGAGACTTCATATCATCTGGGGCATCTGCTTGAAGATATACGTGTGCAGTATTCTGAAAGGGCAAAAAAGAACGGTCTGGAATTCATGCTGGACGTGAACCGTGAATTGCCCGATATGATTTGCGGCGATGTTGTTCACTTGCGGAAGATAGTTTCAAATCTTTTGGACAATGCAATTAAGTTCACCCGCGAAGGACTCGTTTCGTTGACTGTTGACGGAAAAGTAATCGGTGATCTTTTGATGCTTCATATTGATGTAAAAGACACAGGGGTGGGAATCCGTGCTGAAGATATGCCTCATCTTTTTTCGAGTTTCGAGCGGTTTGATGAGCGCATGAATCGTTCCATTCCGGGTAGCGGGCTTGGGCTTGCCATTGTGCAAAGACTTGTTACTCTGATGGACGGAACAATAGATGTGGAAAGCACTTACGGGGTCGGTTCGATTTTTGCGGTTGTGGTGCCTCAGAAGATTGTGAACGGAAGCCCTATTTCCGAATGTACCGATGAAGGTTGTAATACTTCCGAAAAAAAAGGAGCTCTTAAATTCTATGCTCCTGAAGCGAAGGTGCTTTTGGTTGATGACAACAAAATGAATCTTATTGTGGCAAGCGGATTTTTGAGCAAGACAAAGGCGAAAATCACCACGTGCGAAAGCGGTTCTGAGTGTCTGGAGCTTTTGAAGAAGCAGAAATTCGACATAATCTTCCTGGATCATATGATGCCCACAATGGATGGAGTGGAAACATTGCGTGCCTCCAGAGAACTTGAGGGCAATCAGAACAGATTCACGCCCATCATTGCGCTGACTGCGAATGCCGTGACGGGAGTTCGCGATTTTTATCTTTCAAAGGGATTCACGGATTACATCAGCAAGCCTATAGATTCGAACAATCTTTATGATGTGTTTTTCGCCTGCATCTCTCCGGAACTTAAGGTGCCTGCTGATTCTCATGGCCACGAGCAGAATCGCGCTGTTGAGGATTCTGTGAACCGCCGGGATAAAGCGGTTCTTATTGACCAGAGTGCCGGAGTTGAGCATAGCGGCGGTGACCGTGATTTGTATCTGCAGCTGCTTCAGGCTTTCTGTGCCGAAAAGGATGACAATCAGAAAAAACTTGTGAAATATCTTATGGAAGAAGACTGGAAGAATTACGGAATTCTTTCACATGCTTTGAAGTCGAACGGTGCGGTGGTTGGATGCGATGAATTCTCCAAATTGGCACGTTCGCTCGAAATGGCCTGCAAAGATATTGAGGCCGGTAAGGATTTTGACACGAACGCCGCTTATGTGCGCCAAACCCACGGGACTTTCATCCAGATGTACAACAATCTCGCCGAAGAAGCCTCCAAAATCCATTGAGGCCTGACGCAATCGGGGCATTGAATAAAGCACTCTTTTCTTCTATAATCTATATATGGTTCGTATCTATGTAGAAAGAAAGGCCGGCTTTGAAAACGAGGCCCGCCGTATTTATGCTGAAATCAGCGGTTTTTTGGGGATTGAAGGTGTTACCGGTGTCCGTTATCTGAACCGGTACGATGTCGAGAACGTTTCGGATGATGTCGCAAAAGCGGCTGCCACTCGCATTTTCTCGGAGCCTCAGAGCGATGTGGTTCTTCTTGAGGATTTTACAGTTCCTGCCGGAGCTACGCAAATCATTTGGGAATATCTTCCTGGCCAGTACGACCAGAGGGCGGATTCTGCAGAACAGTGCCTTACCCTTTTGCGCGAGGGCATGAAGAATACCGCGAAAGTCGGAACCGAGCCTCCCCGTGTGCGCTGTGCAAAAATCGTTGTGCTTGAAGGAAATGTTTCCGCTTCCGACGTTGAAAAAATCCAGCACTATCTGATTAACCCTGTTGACAGCCGCCTGACCGACAGCAAAAAGCCGGACACTCTCGAAATGAAAACCCATGTTCCGGGCGACATAGAAATCGTAAATGGATTTATAAATCTTAATGCTGACGACCTTGAGGCATACCGCCTCAAACTTGGACTGGCGATGGACTTTGCCGACATCAAGTGGATGCAGGATTATTTTGCAAAAATCAAGCGTGATCTCACAATCACGGAAATCCGTGTGCTGGACACTTACTGGAGCGACCACTGCCGCCACACCACGTTCAACACAATCCTCAAAGACATAAAGATTGCCGATGGACCTTATGCAGATTTGTTCCGTTCCTCTCTCAAGAATTACACGGATATGCGGACCGACATGTACGCTGGGCGCACAGACAAAAAAGTGACGCTGATGGACATGGCCTGCATAGGTGCAAAATATCTTCGCAAGCACGGAAAACTTGAAGACCTTGAAGTGAGCGAGGAAAACAATGCCTGTTCAATCTTCATCGACGTGCATTATACGACGGATGCGGCTGGAAATCCTTATCCAGAGGGAAAAGAGGAAACCGAACGTTGGCTTTTGGAATTCAAGAACGAAACACACAATCATCCTACAGAAATCGAACCGTTTGGTGGAGCCGCAACTTGTATCGGCGGGGCAATCCGTGATCCTCTTTCAGCACGCAGCTGGGTGTATCAGGCTCTCCGTGTGACAGGTGCCGCAGATCCTACAGTGCCGTTGAGCGCCACATTGCCCGGAAAACTTCCGCAGATGAAGCTTACCCGCGAAGCCGCGCAGGGATTTAGTTCTTATGGAAACCAGATTGGTCTTACCACGGGACAGGTTGCAGAAGTATACCACCCGGGATTCGTGGCAAAGAGAATGGAACTTGGTGCCGTGATTGCTGCGGCTCCTGTTGATTTGGTTTTGCGTGAAACTCCCGAAGCCGGTGACATAATCATTCTGCTTGGAGGAGGAACGGGTCGTGACGGAATCGGTGGAGCCACTGGTTCTTCAAAAGTGCATACGGAAAAATCCGTTACTACTGCCGCCGCCGAGGTTCAGAAGGGTAATGCTGTTGAAGAGAGAAAAATCCAGAGACTCTTCCGCAACAAGAACGTGTGTCTGATGATCCGCCGGTGCAACGACTTTGGTGCCGGTGGAGTCAGTGTTGCCGTTGGTGAGCTTGCTCCCGGACTCGACATCAATCTTGACGCTGTGCCCAAAAAGTACGAGGGACTTGACGGAACAGAACTTGCAATTTCAGAAAGTCAGGAAAGAATGGCCGTTGTGGTTCGCAAGGAAAACGTTGAAAAATTCATTGCCGCCGCAAATGCAGAGAACCTGAATGCGGTTGTTGTTGCAACCGTGACCGATACAAACCGCATGGTGATGAAGTGGAGAGGAAAAGTCATCGTTGACATTGACAGAAGCTTTATCGATACTGCCGGAGCTCCACACGAGGCTGTTGCAGAAATCGAATCTCCTGCTTCGCCTGAAAAGTCACCTCTTGTGCGCCCGCTTGAAAGTGTTGAAAAAGTCCTCGGTGAAGAGCCTGACGCAAGTGCCGTCCGCAAGGCTTGGATAGAAAACATGAGCGATCTTGCCTGTTGCTCTCAGCGCGGATTGGGAGAAAGGTTTGACGGTTCAATCGGCTCTTCTTCAGTGCTGATGCCCTACGGCGGAAAGTTCCAGTGCACTCCCGAAGCCGGTATGGCCGCACGTATTCCCGTTCTTTCTCCGCGTGAAACTTCCACCGTGAGCCTGATGACTTACGGATATGATCCGCGTGTTGCTGAATGGAGTCCGTGGCATGGAGCTCAGGTTGCCGTTCTTTCTTCGCTTGCAAAAATCACTGCTTTGGGCGGAAAGGCCGAATGCTGCCGTCTGAGTTTTCAGGAATTCTTTGGCCGCGCCGTGAGCGAAAAGACCTGGGGCTATCCTGCCGCTGCATTGCTTGGTGCCCTGGATGCACAGAAAGCGATGGGAACAGGAAGCATCGGTGGTAAGGACAGCATGAGCGGTACTTTCGAAAACTTGAATGTTCCGCACACACTCGTAAGTTTTGCCGTTGATACAGACTGCGATAAAAATGTGACAGGCGGTTCATTCAAAAAAGCCGGTGACGGAATATATCTTGTCTGTGTTCC
>ODAI011663062.1_pt1 | contig 13951 bp, 15 predicted proteins | sample 1539321 | NCBI WGS metagenome assembly ODAI01 (sample SAMN02144231, study PRJEB22623) | gut metagenome | biome: sheep rumen | host: Ovis aries | place: New Zealand
GACAATTTCATCATCGACCCCTCCGTCTATGACCGGATCACCGTCGCGACCAGCGATGTGTGGATTCCCGTGCACATGGACCACATGGCCGTCAATGAAGGCTACCGTCTCTGGCACGGCGAGCCGTTCAAGGAAGGCTATCTCCAGGCACCACCGAACACCAACCACTTTGACCAGCACCGCCAGGGGCCGACGACGGACACCCGTTACAAAGCGCTGGAACTCATTCCCGGACTGAACGTCGGTGGTTATTTCGACGCCGGGGACTTCGACATCGAGACCGGATCGAACATCAGCGTCATCCAAAATCTGATCAGCCTTTGGGAGCAGTTCCATCCGCAAAGGGACGAGACATTCGTCAGCGAAGAGCAGCGCTATGTCGACCTGCACCGCCCGGACGGCGTTCCGGACATCCTGCAATATATCGAACATGGCGTGCTGAACATCGTGGCGCAGGCCGAACAGATCGGCCACATGGCCCAGACCCTGTCGAACTCGGTGCTGGACAACTACCACCACCTGGGCGACGCGGCCGGCATCACAGACGGACTGCACTACGACCCGCGCCTGAAACCCTTCCAGAAATCCGCGGACGGAAAGTCCAGCGGCACTCCGGACGACATGTGGGCTTTCACCAGCCGGAATCCCGGCATGGATATCCAGGCCTCGACGGTCCTCGCGGCGGCGGGGCGCGTGCTGGCCGACTATGACCCGGATCTGGCCCGGCGGGCCCTGGCCCAGTCCAAGCGGCTGCAGCAGGAGGCGACGGCGATGATGGAAGCCAATCCGATGTTCCGCCGTTTCGGCATGTCCGGCAACTTTACCTCCGCCCTCCAGCTCTATGTATCCACCCGGGAGCCGCAGTACCTGGAACAGTTCACGGCCGGAGTCTGGCCGGCGCTGGAGCAGAATGCGCTCTTCGCCATCGATGCCGCCCTTTCCGCCATCCCGTACATGGACGAGGATTACAGGCAGAGACTCCGTCCCTATGTAGAAAAATACAGAGACTATGTGGAATCCCTGGAGGCGGAGAATCCCTATGGCGTCCCGATCAGCCTGGGCAACTGGGCCGGCAGCGGCCAGGTCGTCAGTTTCGGTACGACGGTTTGCAACGCGGTCCGGTATTTCCCGGACATCCTCGGCAAGGAGCATATTTACAAAGCGCCGGCCTTCCTGTTCGGCTGCCATCCGTACCACAACTATTCCCTAGTCGCGGCGGTCGGCGCCACGCGTCCGAAAGAGGTCTTCTATGGCAATAACCGCGCGGACTTTTCGGTCATTCCCGGCAACGTGGCGCCGGGCGTGCTGTTCCGCCAGCCCGACCATTTCGAGAATTATGACGACTGGCCGTTCCTCTGGGGACAGAACGAAGGGACCATCGCCGGCAACACCTCCTATCTCATTTTCGGAGAAACCTTCCGGACCCTGCAATAACCTGCGGGCAGAAAGTCCCGCTTCTGTAGTTTTCGCGAAGTCCGCCGGTCGCCGAGGGGCAACGTTTTGCCATTTTGGATAATATTTCGTAAATTAGAGGCATGAAACGAACGGCTATTTCCCTGGTTTTGGCGGCGTTGGCCGTCCTCTCTTCCTGCGGGCGGTACTCCGCCGGACGGGAAGAACTCCGCGACATTGCCTCGTATGCAGACGCCAACCCCGACAGCGCCCGGATCTCCCTGGAGAGGATGAACCGCCGGCTGCTCGTCACCTCCTCCCTCCGGGCAAGGCATGCACTGCTGTACTCGCAAGCACTCGACCGCTGCCATATTTATATCACCGACGATTCGATCGCAACCGTCGCCGTCAATCATTTCCAAAAGATAGGAAAAGCCGAGGACCGGTACAAGTCATTGTATTATCGAGGACGGGTATATCTTCAATCCGGAGAATATGACGCAGCTTTAGCCGATTTTATTGCTGCTGAATCTATCCGTTCAAATAAAATCGACCCACGATTCCGAACTGCTGCACAATTAAATGCATTCGCCATTTACTATGATCAGGACGACCTGATTCACGCCGAACAATGCGCAAAAAAAGCAGAGATGTATTCTTTAGAAGCCAATTGGATTTCTAACTATCAGGTAGCACTTTACGATCAGGCAAAAATCTATCTTTCGCAAAAGCGTTTTTCCGAAGTAAAGATTTGTCTCGACAAATTCCAACCTTTTATTGAGGGAATGTCTGATGCGCAGTTCATGCGGTATGAACAACTTAGATTATTATTACCCGCTCTCGCTGAGGGAAGTAAAGATTCATTGTATCTTCGCGCCAAAGAGTTTGCCACTCAATATGGAACAGATTCCATACGTTTCCCTTGGAGCACGGTCGCTATTATTTATGAGCAAAGCGGCCACTTTGAAGAAGCGTTGGATGCCTTGAATAAGTATTCTGCCTATTCAGAAGATAACATAAAGGACATGGTATACTTTAACCTTCTCTCTTCAATTCAAGATAGCTTGAAGCATGCAGAAGAAAGCAAAGAAGGTTACAAGTATTACATGAGACTGGCGGATTCCGCCCATGTCTCCATGCTGGAGCAAAATGTCTCCTCCCTTGAAGAGAAACACCGCACGGAGGTCCGGAACATGCGTATGCGCTGGGGGATCACCCTGACCGGCATCGGTTTCCTCGCCGTGCTGCTCTTCGGCTGGTTTTCCGTCCGCCGGAGCCGGAAGGAGCATGCCCGCCTGCAGAAACTTTACACCGACCTGCAGGAGGAACTATCCGTCCTCAAACTCTTCCAGGCACATCAGTCGGAATTGGGGAAGGAAGCGGCAGCCGCGCTGGGCGAACGCGTCAAGTCGCTCAGCCATTTTCTCATGCAGGAACCGCCCGCCTCACTGGAGCGGGTCTCGTCCCAACTGGAGACCCTCACGGCGAACCGCCGCGAGTTGCTTGATACGATCGGGATGTTGTTCGCCATCTACCATCCCGCTTTTGTAACGAAACTCTCCGAGCACGGACTGACGACGACAGAAGTGGGTTATTGCTGTCTGCTTGCGCTGGGTGTCCGTTCCGGAGAGATTGGGGATATTATCAACCGGTCCGGCGTTTACAACATTGCCAGCGGCATCAAGGCAAAGTTCGGAGGCCCGTCGGCAGGCCAGTCCCTGGCGACAATCGTCAAGAAAATCTACGAGGAGACATAAGCGTTAGTTTCCAATAGGGGCCGGTGAGTTTTTCTGGTTGATAATCGTTTGATTATCAACCTTTTTCTTTTTCATAAAATGAGTTTTTTGTTTTTGCGATGAGTTTTTTCCAACCGAACTTTGCATCAACAAAATACATCTTCATCATGAAAAGAATACTTCCTTTCCTGCTTTTTTCTTTCTCACTTTTCTGCTTTCCTTTTTATGGAGAATCGAAAAGCGAAACTTCTCCATGCGTCATTATCTTAAAACCTATTTTCACAGGAGAAGATCCCTATTCTGTTTATTTAGACACCTCGTACGATCCCTTCTCCCAAGAAATACAAATCAACGTGTTTCAAACAGCAACTTTGGCTGTCGTAATCTGTGAAGAAGATTCCGGCGCTATCCTGTCGACTTCATTATTCCCTCCGGTTACCGGGAGCCCAAACCAGACTTATATTGTTACGGCTCCTATTTCTCCAGGGACTTATGATATCTTCCTGTCCATGGACGGCTATTCCTGCCAGGGGACATTTGTCGTAGAATACTAACTCCGAAAGTATGTTCAAGCGCATGATGAAAGATGCCCTGTTGAAAACGTTGGGCGCTTCCGTATTGTTTTACTTGCTGGTCGTCGGATTTACGGTCGGCCCTATCCGGACTGTCTCCTGGTGGCTCACCGGAATTGCCGCAGCGTTTCTTCTCGTCCGAACAATCCAGCTGCTTATCTCCATTGAGAAAACAGATGAATTCGGCTCCGGCTGGCTTGTCTTGTTTTCCTTGATCATAACGGGCTATCTCCTGCTCTTGCTGGATTTGCAGATTGGAGTCTGACTCCCTCACATAACACAATTAAACCTTAATTTAAAGTATTATGAAATCTAAAATGACCTTTATCGCAGTGCTGACCAGCATGGCAGCCGCGGTGCTCGTTGCAGTTTCATGCGACAAATCTTTCTATGAACCGAAAGGCTATGAGGTAAATGACTCGCCTTTCCTCTCCGAATTCTTATCATTGAACGAAGTTTTCTTTGCTTCACAACCGAAAACTAAATCTCCGAATTGGGGAAACATCTGGAAAATAACAAAAACAGATGTTTTTGGCGCCGCAAAAATACTTGCTGGCGATCCAATGTCAGCCTACACAACCTATACCCTTCTCGCGAATCAGCAATACGCTTTTGTTGCAGTAGCAGCAGCATATGGAGCAATCCCAGCCTCATATCGTCAATATAAAAACTCTACTTGCGCCGGATATGCCGTACCCAATACGGAAACCACAATAAATCGCCTCAATTATGCTTTTTGCGACTATATCGAATCTCTCTATGAGAATCAAGGCATGAACGTTGTTTTAAGGATACCTGGTAACTATTCTGTAAATGATCTAACGACACCCATTGATGAGAGTATGATTGTTTATCCTAATCAGTATCAGTACCTTGAAAATGTCGGGGTCTTCCACAATAATATTTTGGACATCATGGATAATACGAATTATCAATTTGTCAACGTTGAAGATTATGAACTCATTTTTAATGCTGACATGGAGGACCTGAATGACTCTTTGGTTGTCCGGGCATCCCGAATTATTGATGTGATTACGGAAGACTTCTCATATAATGATTTCTTCGACGGAACAGACCCTATCGGTGCAGTTTTGCTGGCATTTGAGGATCTTTATGACAATTATGTAAATAGTTTATACGATGTAGAGACAATCGTAAACGCATATATTAATACAGTTGCCTCTTCAAATGATTTGACCGAAGTACAGAAAACATCTTTGATTTCAGCTCTTACGGTTGCAGCTTACTCTTCTATCTATTGGTATGATCATATGGGTTTTAATGGAGAATTGATATGAAAACGCTTTGGAATGGAGGAAAGTACCGTCCGACGAAAACAGACACCCTGTTTTCAATCCCCCTGGTTGCAGGTGCGATCTTGGTTTTCACCATGAAGTATATGACCGCAGAATACCAGATGACTTCTTGTCTGTTTGCTTTGGTATTCTATGCCCCGGTCCTGGTCTATGTGGTAAAGGAGATTGTCACGGAATTGAAAAACAAGGAACTGAATTTATTCTCTTGGACGATGGCCTTGATTGTTCTCGCATTAATCATTTCGCTTGCCATGAAGTTCTGATGACACAACCGGCGTAATCTTTAAGTGTTTGATTATCATTGATGTATTAAAAGTGCCTGCCGCAAATTGGCAGGCACTTTCAACATCTTGCTTATAGTCAACACTTTAAGAAAAAACAGTCCTGACAGGGGTTGGCACCGGCCGCCTGTTCAGGGCCCGACAGGAGCCGAAGCGGAACAGGGGCCCAGATCAGAAGCCGAAGCAGAGACCGACGGTCCAGCGGGTATCGATCTGCGGCCCGGGCTCGCGGAAAAGCTGCCTGCCGGTGGGAAGGTATTTGACAAAGACGCCTATCTGGTTGTAGGAAACAGCCGCCTGGAAATCGTAATTCCAGGGGTACACGCGTCCGCCCCGGGTCCGGTCTTTCTGTTCCCCCGGTTTCTTGAATTTATAGCGGGTCATCGCACCCAGACCATAGATCGCCTCCGCTCCGAAGCGGATGGAGAAATCCCCGGCGTGGAACTGAAGGGTTGCCGGAAGAATGACGGAGGTCTCCCGCAAGAGCGAGAATTTCCGCCCGAATTCGTTTTCGGCGTCCGTCATATCACGAACCTGGACATTCTTCCCCTCGTCCAGATAGAAAACGGATTTGCGGCTGCGGTAGTAGTCCCAGGACAGGCCGGCTCCGACGTGCAGGCTGATCCAGGATGCCGGTTGGATCCGCGCATCCAGGAGCATCAAGTAAAAGTGCCAGTCCTTCCCGTCTGAAGGAAGCATCTCCGACTTGAGGGAATGGATGCCGATACCCCATTCCGAAGCGCCTTCCAGCGTAAACAAAGGAATCTCCCTCGGGGTGCAGTCTTCCTTTTCCGAAACGGCCATCTCCTCGATTTCAGACAGACGCTCCCGCGTCGTATTTTCCTGTGCAAAGGCCGGGACCGTACCCAAGGCCAGCACAGCCAGCAAACAGAGCTTTACGGTTTTCATCATAATCTCAATATTGAATGGTCATATAAGGCATTTTGGCAACGACGGAGAAGCCTTCCGGCAGGATCTCCCGGATCCGGACCAGCGGCACGTCACTCTTGTCCTCCCGCAGCAGGAGACTCTCCAGCATTCCCTTCTTCGACGGATAAGCGGAGATCTTGTATTTCTTCAGTCCCACCTTTGCGGCCGTATAACGGACAGCGTCCATCAGGGTGCCCTTCTCATCTGCCAGGCCGATGCGCATGGCGTCACTGCCGGACCAGACCCGGCCCTGAGCGATGGCATCGACCTCATCGCGGGTCATCCCGCGGCCTTCGGAGACGACGCGGACAAAGGTTTCGTAAATGCCGTCGATGTTGTCCTGGTACCAGGATTCCTCCTGCTCATTGAAGCGACGGAGACCGGAGCCGACATCGCTGTGGGCATTCGTTCCGACCGAATACAGATTGATGTGCAAGACCTTCTTCAAGGCAGGACCATAGATGAGGAACTGTCCGAACACGCCGATGGAACCGGTCAGGGTCGAATTGTCCACAAAGATCCGGTCAGCACCGGCTGAAATGAGATATCCCCCGGATGCCGCATAGGCCCCATAACTGGCAACGACCGGCTTGACCTTGCGGAGCAGTTCGATCTCACGCCGGATCATGTCCGCCGCGACGACCTCCCCACCCGGGGAATTGACGCGGAACACGACGGCCTTGACGGTCGAGTCGGCACGGACCTTGGCGATCTCGCGGGCGAACCGTTCTCCGGCGATCTCGCTGCCGCCACGGGCGATCTCGCCCTCGGCATACAGCACGGCGATCCGGGCGGAGCCCTTGTCCTTTACGCTCTTGCAATAGTCGGAGAGGGAGACCTTCTTCAACTTATCCGGATTCTTCGTCCCGAAAAGGTGGCACAGGTACTGCTCCATTTCATCCCGGTACTTGAGCCCATCGACCAGTCCGCGGTCCAGCCAGGTCTGCGAAGTAGATAGCGCCAGGCCGTCAATCCATGACCGGAGCGAGTCGGCCGGAATGTTCCGGGACGCGGCCATCGCCTCGACCATGGGGGTCCAGATGGAATTCAGCAGGACTTCGTATTGCTCGCGGTTTTCCGGGCTCATTTCGCTGCGGATATAGGGCTCGCCGGCAGACTTGTAACTGCCGTGGCGGATCAGCTGCATCTCGATGCCCAGCGAGTCGAGCAAGTCCTTGAAATAGGGCTGCGTGGAGGAAAGGCCGGTCAGGAACCCGTCGGAGCCGGGGTGCATGAACACCCGGTCGCCCACGGAGCCGAGATAGTAGGAGCCGTTGTCGAAATCGGTCCCGTAGCAGATGACCGGCTTCCCCTTTTTCTGGAAGCGCGCCAGCGTTTCGCGCAATTCTTCGGCGGCGGTCATGTCTACTGAGACCATGTCCGGACGGATGAAGATCATGGCAATGTCGTCGTCATCGGCCGCCTGCTCGATCGCCCGTTCCACGGTCAGCAGGGACAGGGAGGAATTGGAAGTAAGGCCTCCCAGCAGGGAGAAACTGAATCCGGAACCGCTCCGTTCCGAAATGGAGCATCCTTTCTCGAAATAAAGAATCTTTCCTTTCAGGAAATCCTGGGCGGACAGGCTGAAGGAAAGGGTCGTCAGCAGCAAGCCGGCACAGAGGAGCAAATATTTTTTCATCGCTAACAATTTTCTCTATAGGCTAAACGCGGAAGCGGTCATTTTGTAACAGAAAAAACGCATTTTAGCCCTTTCTCAACACAAATTTATTTAATTTTGCCGAAAATAGACAGCATCATGACGGAAGTTCGGGCAAAAAAGGCGTTGGGACAGCATTTCCTTACCGATCAGGGGATCGCAAAAGCCATTGTTGACGCCCTGGAGGTTCCTTCAGGGCCGTTTCCGGTCCTGGAGATCGGTCCGGGCATGGGCGTGCTGACCCAGTATCTGCTCCAGCGTCCGGAGATCGACCTCCGCCTGGTCGAAATCGACGGGGAATCGGTCGAATACCTGCGGTCGCACTTCCCGGACATGCCAGGGCGGCTTCTGCAGGCAGACTTCCTCAAGATGCCGCTGGAGCGCTATTTTCCCGGCTCTTTCGGCGTGATCGGAAATTTCCCCTATAACATCTCTTCGCAGATCTTCTTCAAGATCCTGGACCACCGGGAGCAGATCCCGCAGGTCGTTTGCATGATCCAGAAAGAAGTCGCCGAACGCATCGCGGAAGGCCCGGGCACCAAAACGTATGGAATCCTGTCCGTCCTGCTCCAGACCTGGTATGATATCGAATACCTGTTCTCCGTCGGGTCGGGCTGTTTCGCTCCGCCGCCCAAAGTCCAGTCCGCCGTCATCCGGCTTCGCCGAAACGCCCGCACGGAGCTGGGATGCGACGAAGGACTGTTCAAGACGGTCGTCAAGACCGCCTTCGGGCAGCGCCGCAAGATGATGCGAAACCCGCTCAAACCCCTGGCGCGTGCCAAAGCCCAGCGGGAAGGATGGTCCGAAGACCAACTTGCCGCGTTCCTCCGCGATCCCGTCTTCGACCTGCGGCCGGAACAGTTGGGCATCGAGGATTTCATCGCCCTGACCCGCCGGTTGCAATAGGCTTTCCCTTATCCGACAATGCTTTCGAGGTGGACGCCGGACAAGGCGTCCAGCAGGGTCGTCAGGCTTTTCGAGGAAAAGTCCCGGCGGACCTTCAGCTCCGCCGATACCGAGTAACGGACCGTACGTCCGTCCTGCGCTGCCCTGTTTTCCTCCCGAAGCGCATAAGAGGCGATGGAAAGCCCCGGCGCCTTTCGGATCGCATCAATCGAATCCAGCAGGGCCGCGCGGTCGTCGGCAAACCAGACAGCCGTTACGTTGCGGTCGCGGTGCAGCAGGAGGTTCATCGCTTCCAGGACGACGATGACCATCAGCGTGGCGGCGCCGGCGAGAACGTACATGCCCGCACCGCTGGCCAGGCCGATCGCGGCGGCCACCCAGATGCCGGCGGCCGTAGTCAGGCCGCGGACGGCGTTCTTCTGGAAGATGATCGTACCCGCCCCGATGAAACCCATGCCGGAAACGACCTGGGCTGCGACGCGGGAGGCGTCGAAATCACCTTTGAAAGCATATTGGGAGAGGACCATGAGCAGGCCGCTGCCCAACGCAACCAGGAAGTGGGTGCGCACACCCGCTTCCTTGGCGCGAAGTTCCCGTTCGAGGCCGACCAGCCCGCCGAGCAGTCCGGCGATGAAGATCCGCAGGATAAATTCCAGTGTCATCTTTCAAACATCTATCAAGTATCTTCTTCTCCGAGCCTGTATTCCAGGATATCGCCCGGCTGGCAGTCCAGCGCCTTGCACAGGGAGGCCAGGGTTGAAAACCGGACAGCCTTGGCCTTGCCTGTCTTCAGAATGGACAAATTCGCTGCGGAGATGCCAACTTTCTCAGCCAGCTCGCCGGAAGACATTTTCCGGCGGGCCAGCATGACATCTACATTGACAATGATCGGCATGGCTACTTCTCCTCTTCCTTCGTCTCTCCGGCCGCCTGGGGCGCGCCCTTCAGATAAGACGGAAGATTCAGACCGGCCATCTTGAACAGTTCGTCAAGCGGCGGGACGGATTTCATCATACCGGAGATGAAATTGGAGGTGGCCGTCTTTCCGTCGGCGGAAGAACCTCCGTCCCAGACGGTCACCTTGTCGATGTTGATTCCCTTGACAGCCTCGACCTGGGTCTTGACCAGATCCGGGAGTTTGTCGGCGATCAGCATGGTCACAGCCTTCTCCGGATCGCCGGCGGCGGCCTGGACGAGCTGGTTGAAACCTTCCGCCTGCTTGGTCAGGATCTCGAGCATACCGCGGGCCTGGGCATCCATCTTCGCAAAGATGGCATCCGCTTCACCCTGCGCCTTGCGGCGGATCTTCTCGGCCTCGGCCTCGGCGTCGATGATCGCCTTCTCTTTCTCGATCTGGGCCGGGACGACGACGTTGGCCTGCTGGGTCGCCTTCTCGCGCTCGGCACGGGCCATTTCCGCGTCACGCTCGGACTTATAGGCCTCTTCGAGCGCCTTAGCGGCCTGGACCTTCTCGGCAGCGACGGCGATGCGCGCCGCTTCCGCTTCTTTCTCGCGGCGGAGTGCCTCGGAATTGGCGATGGCGATCTTGGAATTGTTCTCGCCTTCGACGGCCCGGGCGTTGGCGTCCGCCGTCTTGATACGGGTATCACGGGTCGTTTCCGCAATCCGGATGTCCTTGTCCCGGTCGGCTTCCGCCTTACCGATCTCACCGAAGCGGTTCTGTTCGGCGACGCTCTTCTTCGCGTCGTTGATCGCCTTGGCGGCGGCTTCCTTACCGAGTGCCTCGATATAGCCGGACTCGTCGCGGATATCGGTGACGTTGACGTTGATCAGCTTGAGGCCGATCTTGCGGAGTTCCGCTTCGACGTTCGTGGAGACATTGGCCAGGAACTTGTCGCGGTCGGAGTTGATCTCTTCGATGTCCATGGTCGCGATGACCAGACGGAGCTGGCCGAAGAGGATATCGGTCGCAATGTTCTGGATGCTGTCGATGGACAGGCCGAGCAGGCGCTCGGCGGCGTTGGTCATGTTCTCCGGCTCGGTCGAGATACCGACGGTGAACCGGCAGGGGACATCGACGCGGATGTTCTGCTTGGAAAGGGCGTTCGTCAGGTTGCACTCGATCGAAATCGGCTTGAGGTCGAGGAAGGCATAGTCCTGGAACACCGGCCATACGAAGGCGGCGCCGCCGTGGATGCAGCGGGCGGAAGAGATGGACCCCTCCTTGTTCTTGCCCGTCTTACCGAAGATGACGAGAATCTTGTCGGACGGACAACGTTTGTAGCGCTTTAGGATGGCCGCCAGGCTGACAAAAAGGACGACGACCAGGATAAGGATGAGATAAAGCTGTTCCATATGCGGTTGGGATTAAATGATCAGGGAATTGAGTTCTTCGACGAGCAGGGTGCTGGCATTGATGACTTCGATGACCTTGATGGGCGTGCCCGTCGCGAGCGTATCGCTGTCGGTCAGGGCGGCGTATTCGCGGACGGCGCCGGCGATGGTGATCTGCACCTTGCCTTCGCCCTTTCGCTCGCCCGGGATGGTCAGGTAGACCTTGCCCTGGCAGCCGACGGCGGATTTATAGACATTGATGGTCCCGCTCTGCTGCATGCTGCTGACCCACTTGAAAAGGTAAAGGATCAGGGCGACGAGGCCGATGCCGACGAGCACGGCGACGGCCATCAGCAGCCCCTGCGAGCGGATCTGGTCCTTGAGCAGGACGGCGGTCCAGCCGAAACCGAGGCAGAAATTGACCAGGTTGCGGAAGGTCAGGAGGTTCATCCCGTGTCCGCCGTCGATGGCATCCGGAACGTCGGAGTCCATGCCGCCGAAATCGACATCGGAATCAATGGCATCGGAATCCGCTCCGATGAACGTCGCGATGCTCTGGATGATGAAGATGAGGGAGGCCGTCAGGGTCACTCCCCAGAGGATTTTCATACTCAGGCTGAGTCCAGCCCACCATGTTGCGATCATATTTCTATATTGCTTTAAATCCGGCGGAGGGCCCACCTCGGACCTTCCTGGTGCAAATATAGAAAAATTTATCGAAAAACAATAATTATTTTAAAAAAATCGAAAATTTATTGTTCTTGCCCGGCAAGTTTCATCCCGGCAGCGTCCATGTAATGCAACTGGACCCGGGCATCCTGCGAAAGCGAGAGGATGATCTCCCCGCCGGGTGCCGCATAACTGCAGACGAAAGAGGCGTTCCCCGCCTCCAGGGCGCCGAGCGGATTGTTCTCGGCCAGCGGGGAGGAGAACTGTTCCATGGTCAGGACCGGCTCGCCGTAGCGGGCATACAGTTTCAGTTTCATGGAATCGTACTGGTTCTTGAGCGTCTGCCAGCCAGTCCGCCGGGGATACGAGACCATGACCATATATACCTGATAGGTACGCGGCGTCACGAGAATGGTGACGTCCGCCTGTTCCCCGAACACCTTGCCCCGCATGAACGGTTCCCGGGGATCCTTGCCGGTAAACTTGAACCCGTTTCGGCGCATGATCCTGGTAAACGTATCATACGGACCTTCCAGGACCATGCCTTCGAATTTGAGGTGGTCCTGTGCGGAGAGGGTCGCGGCCAGCAGCAGGGAGGCCAGTACGGCGAGGATTTTTTTCATGATTTCCGGGGTTTCAGATACAAAAGTAAGAAAAACATGTAAAAAAATAAAATATCGCTTGCGATATAAAAAATTTGTCTTACCTTTGTGTCGTAAACGATATAAACAACGAAAACACATATTACCATGAAGAACGAAAAATCCATCCAGGTCCTCCAGGCCTACGCTCTTGACGAGGAGGAAGATATGTACTGGAGCCAGCAGCAGCTCGAACTGATCGAGAAGATCGGTCTGCAGAACTGGCTTGTCAAACAGCTTTAATCATACACACAAACCTGCAATTCCCCCGGATATGGCATCTCTCTATGACTTCAAGGCGATCCGGAACAATGGTTCCGAGTTCGATTTCGCAGACCTCAAAGGCAAGGTCGTGATGGTCGTCAACACCGCCAGCAAGTGCGGTTTCACCCCGCAGTACAAGGGCCTCGAGGCCCTCTACCAGAAGTACAAGGACCAGGGTCTGGTCATCGTGGGCTTCCCGTGCGACCAGTTCGCGCACCAGGAACCCGGAGATGACGCGCAGATCGCCCAGTTCTGCGAGATCAACTTCGGCGTGACTTTCCCGCTGATGAAGAAGGTCGACGTCAACGGGGAGAATGCCCATCCGGTCTTCAAGTACCTGAAGTCCGAGACCAAGGGGCTGCTCGGCAGCGCCGTGAAGTGGAATTTCACCAAATTCCTCGTCAACCGCGACGGAACGCGTATCGAGCGTTTCGCCCCGGTGACGACCCCGGAATCCCTTGACAAGAAAATCGCGGACCTGCTGGCCGAATAGTCCCATGTACGAACAACTCAAACTGGACAACCAGCTCTGCTTCCGCCTCTATACGGCGTCCCGGCTCCTGACCCAGGCCTACCATCCGTTCCTGACGGAGATCGGCCTGACCTATCCCCAGTACCTCGTCATGATGGTCCTGTGGGAGAACGGCAGCCTGCCGGTCAACGACATCGCCAAGCGGCTGTACCTCGAGACCAATACGGTCACCCCGCTGCTCAAGCGGATGGAGGCGGAAGGGTTCGTTGTCCGGGAAAAAAGCCGGGAGGATGCCCGGCAGGTGCTCGTTTCGCTGACGGAAAAGGGCAATGCCCTGCAGGAGCGCGCGGCTTGCGTGCCCGGCAAGATGGCCCCCGTCGTCGCCTGCCGTTCCATCACGCCCGAATCCGCCCCCGAACTGTTCGACATCCTCGACGACCTGATCCAGACCCTGAGTTAGGCGGCCGGCGTCATCCCCCGCCGGAACCCCGAAAGAGGCAGCTGGCGTCAACCCCCGCCAGAACCGTTTTTCTTAAAGCGTTGATTATAAGCAAGATGCTAAAAAGTGCCTGCCGCAAAAAATTGCAGCAGGCACTTTTTAGAAATGATTGATTACAAATGCTTTAAGAAAAACAGCATTTGTATCGTCGAATAACTACGGCATCTGTTCGAGGCCGAGGTCCTTGAAGGTTCTGTCGGCAGGACCCTCCGGCAGGGGTTTGGGGTACTTGATCGGCTGGGGGGGGGCGAGGACAGCCTTGGGGAGCTGCTGGTCGATGCCCGCGGCCTCCTGGATCGGGTCGTTGTCGATCAGGATGTC
>ODAI012680664.1_pt1 | contig 13951 bp, 9 predicted proteins | sample 1539321 | NCBI WGS metagenome assembly ODAI01 (sample SAMN02144231, study PRJEB22623) | gut metagenome | biome: sheep rumen | host: Ovis aries | place: New Zealand
AGCCAGGAATCCCAAACCTAGAGCAAACCAAATCAGCCTCAAGTTTTCATTCACGAAAATTAAAGTCACAAAAATAGTTGCCGCAACAAACTTCCGCAAAGACGTTACCAAGCGTACACGTCTTACATTATACTGCTCAAAACCAGGTTTGTTCAAACAACTGATAGAGTTGTCCTCTTTTCCCATGAGTGTCCAAACACCATCCGCCAACTCAAGCAAGGCCATAATAGCCCATAACGCAATTCCTATATAATCCGCCATTATTCACAGAAATAAAAGACAGCTACAAATATCGCAGGAGCCACAACAGAATCACTAAGAAAAGCCCATCCAAGAACCTTCCGTGACCGCGCGAGATCTATGGTCTCCCCATTCTTGGCTGCATTTTTCAAGAGAAAGCCGTCAAACTTTCCGAGAAAAGCAAGAATTCCCAAAACAAGAAACAATGGTGCGATGATAGCTATTATCACAATCACAAATAAAGGCATAATATTCAACAAATTAGTTTAATGATTCAGAGTACCACTATTAATAACTGGCTGAGCAGGCTCATCAGCACAAAGAACCACGAGCAGGTTACTAACCATAGCCGCTTTCTTCTCCTCGTCAAGATCAACGATATCCTCATCTGCAAGTTTGTCAAGAGCGAGCTTAACCATACTAACAGCACCATCAACAATCTTCTCACGAGCGGTAATGATAGCAGCAGCCTGCTGACGACGAAGCATTACAGCCGCAATTTCAGGAGCGTATGCAAGATAGTTAATACGAGCCTCAATAACCTCAAGACCAGCCATTTGAAGACGTTCATTAAGTTTTGCAGTAAGAACCTCGTTAACCTCGTTGCTACCATCACGAAGAGTTATCTCCTTTGAGTTTGGATTCTCATCATCATAAGCATACATTCCAGCAACCTCACGAAGGGCAGAATCACTCTGAACAGCCACGAAATGCTCAAACTTAATCATACGAGCACCAGCTGCATTACCAATCTGGGCATTAGCAGAAACATCTGTATCAATATCGAAAATAGCCTTGTAGGTATCCTTGAGTCGCCAAACAAGAACAAGTCCGATAAGCACAGGATTACCAGCCTTATCATTCACCTTGATAGGATCAGCGTTAAGGTTACGAGCACGAAGGCTAACTTTCTTTGAACTCATAAGAGGATTGAGCCAATAGAAACCGTTCTTGCGGAAAGTACCGACATACCTGCCGAAAAAAGTCATAACTTTTGCCTCATTAGGCTCAAGCATAGTAAAGCCGCAAGAGCAAAGTATTGCTACAAGGACGAGCAGCACAAACGAAACAAACCAGAACGCGCAAGGCTGATTACTATCAGCTGCAACAATACCAGAAATAAGACTGCACACCGCACATCCCCAGAGGATTATAGCGATAAAACACATCAAAAAACCATTAAGCGAGCCTCCTCTAAATTCAAACTCTTTTGTCTTGTTTTCTTCCATAATAGTAATCTATTTTTATAGTTGTATTATGATATCACTTTGATATCACTTTGCAAAGGTATTCATTTTGCTTGAAAGCACCAAATTTTCATAGAAGAATTAACAGTAGTTAACCATTGGTGACGTTTCAACAAGGCTCCTCCTCCGTTATGACAAGGGACCAAACTCGATGAAGGTCCGTTCTATGTCCTATACAGAATGGGAGTTTCATCGAGTTTGGTTAGGAGGAACAAGGGAGTTACTACGGACCTACAGAGGAGCCACAACGGAGTTGCCGGCTATTACGACTGACAGAAGACTTGATTTTTCTAAAGACATCACGCATTTTTCACACTTCTTTACATTAAATAATGTGGAAAATGATGAAATGTCATTTTTTTTTGCTACCTTTGCGCTCGAAAATTTGAAACGCGCGCCAGCAAAGGCTGACACGCACTATTTTTTTTCGCGCGAGGATGCTTCGCACGTTGCATGCGATTTTTCAAGACTATAAATGAACAACGAGATATTTATGACTGGAGGCAACCAGGGAACAGGATTTCAGATGGTTGCCGATTTTGATGGGGATATTGATTCACTCTTTGAGGTAAGCCATGATGGCGAGATGCCAATCATTGCTACCCGCAATATTGTATTGCATCCAGGCGTACTGACCCCAATAATGGTCACAAGGGAATCAACTCTGGCATTGGTTAAAAGGCTCAAGAAGAAGCCCGATCTGGCATTTGCTGTCATTTGCCAGAAAGACCCGAATGTTGACGAGCCAGAACTGGAGGACTTGTACGAGTATGGAGTATTCGGCAAGCTCGTAAAGATATTCGACATTCCGGGAATGGGTAGCAACGTGACTATCGTTATTCAGGCACTCTCAAGATGTCATCTCGAAAGCATCACGAAGAAGACTCCTTTCCTCATGGGCGAGCTCACAACAGCAAAGGAGCAGATGCCGGAGAAGAACGACACCGAGTACAAGATGGCTATTGACGACGTGAAGAAGAAGGCCTTGGAATACGTTCAGAACAACGAGGACCTGCCAAACGAGGCTCAGTTTGCCGTGACAAACATTTCGAACGAGATTCTGTGCATCAACTTCATGTGCACAAACCTGCCTTTCTCCATCGACGAAAAGGCAAAGCTTCTTGGCATGCCTTCCATGAAGCTACGTGCATTCCAGTTGCTTGGCTTACTCAATCGCGAACTGCAACTGCTTGAGCTGAAGAACAGCATACGCCATCGCACAGAGGAGAAGATCAACGAGGAGCAGAAGGAATACTTCCTGCGACAGCAGATAAAGAACATACGCAAGGAACTTGGCGGAGACGGCCAGAGCGCAGAACGCAAGAAGCTGATGCGTCAGGCGGCAGAAAAGATATGGAGCAACGAGACGAAAGCGGCTTTCGAGGAAGAGCTCAACAAGCTTGACGCCATTCAGCCGCAGAGTCCTGACTACAACATACAGCTCACTTATCTTCAGCAGATTCTCGCCTTGCCTTGGGATTACCGCACAGAGGACAATCTCAATCTCGCACGTGCTGAGAAGAAACTTGACCAGGACCACTATGGTATGGAGAAGGTCAAGGAGCGCATACTTGAATACATATCAGTTTTGAAGCTCAGAGGCAATCTGAAATCGCCAATTCTCTGTCTCTACGGCCCTCCGGGAGTGGGTAAGACGAGTCTCGGAAAGAGTATTGCCGATTCTCTTCAGCGTAAGTATGTCAGGATTTCGCTTGGCGGTCTTCATGACGAGTCAGAAATCCGCGGCCATCGCAAGACATACATCGGAGCTATGCCAGGCCGTATCATCAAGGGCATTCAGAAAGCTGGCAGTTCAAATCCGGTGTTTATTCTCGACGAGATAGACAAGGTAACGCAGAACACCCATCAGGGAGATCCGGCATCAGCCTTGCTTGAGGTTCTCGACCCGGAGCAGAACAACGCTTTCCACGACAACTATCTTGATATGGACTATGACCTCTCAAACGTGATGTTCATAGCAACAGCCAACGATATCAGTAACATACCGGGACCTTTGCGCGACCGTATGGAGATGATAGAGGTTAGCGGCTATATCACGGAGGAAAAGATCGAGATAGCAAAGCGTCATCTCGTAAAGAAGGAGATTGAGGCTAATGGTCTGCCAAAGGGTGCGCTAAAGTTCAAGAAGTCGGCTATCGAGATGATTATTGAGCGCTACACTCGCGAGAGTGGCGTGCGTCAATTGGAAAAGCAGATTGGCAAGCTCATGCGTAAGATTGCCTATAAATATGCCAAGGACGAGGAATATCCTATGGGACAGATTGACGAGGAGAAGGTTGTGGAATTGCTTGGCAATCCGCCTTTCTATCGCGATATCTATCAGGGAAATGACTATGCAGGCGTAGTTACAGGATTGGCTTGGACAAGCGTTGGCGGTGAGATTCTCTTCATCGAGACATCGCTGTCAAAAGGCAAGGCAGGCAAACTGACCTTGACGGGTAATCTTGGAGACGTGATGAAGGAGAGTGCCACTATCGCACTTGAATATGTGAAGTCTCATGCCGATACCCTGAATATCGACTACAGGATTTTCGACAACTGGAACATCCATATCCACGTTCCAGAGGGCGCAACACCAAAAGACGGTCCTTCGGCAGGTATCACAATCGCAACATCCATAGCTTCAGCCCTTACCCAGCGCAAGGTTCGCAAGAACATAGCTATGACAGGCGAGATAACACTTCGCGGAAAGGTTTTGCCAGTAGGCGGCATCAAGGAGAAGATTCTTGCCGCAAAGCGTGCAGGTATTACCGACATCATGCTCTGCGAGGCCAACGAGAAGGACATCAACGAGATTCCTGAGATTTATCGCAAGGGTGTGAATTTCCATTATGTCAAGGATGTTCAGGACGTTTGGGCATACGCCTTGACCGATGAGAAAGTGAAAGATGCCATAGACCTGACTATCACAGAAGAAAAAGAACCGAAGAAAGAATAATGACATTCGAATTACAACATACAGATCCATGTTCAGATGCCCGAGCAGGTATCATCACAACCGACCACGGACAGATAAAGACCCCTATCTTTATGCCTGTGGGAACTGTTGGATCTGTAAAGGCTGTTCATTTTGAGGAACTTCGCAAGCAGGTTCTTGCCCAGATAATTCTCGGCAACACATACCACTTGTATCTTCGTCCGGGACTTGACATTCTCAAGAAGGCAGGCGGTCTGCATAAGTTCATTGGATGGGAACGCCCAATTCTTACAGATAGCGGCGGTTTTCAGGTATTCTCTCTTACAGGCATCCGAAAGCTCAAGGAGGAGGGTTGCGAGTTCCGTTCACATATTGACGGAAGCAAGCATTTCTTCACCCCGGAGAACGTGATGGACACAGAGCGCGTGATAGGTGCAGATATCATGATGGCATTCGACGAATGTGCTCCGGGCGAGGCGGATTTCAACTATGCCAAGAAATCCATGCAGATGACTCACAGGTGGCTTGACCGCTGTTGGAAACGCTTTAACGAGACTGAACCCCTCTATGGATATAATCAGACCTTGATGCCAATTGTTCAAGGATGCAAGTATCCCGAGCTTCGCAGGGAATCAGCAAAATACATCTCAGACAAGGGAGCAGATGCAAATGCAATAGGCGGCCTTGCCGTTGGTGAACCTACAGAGGTCATGTACGAGATGATAGAGGTTGTGAACGAGATTCTTCCAAAGGACAAGCCCCGATACCTTATGGGTGTGGGAACTCCTTGGAATATCCTTGAGGCTATTGAGCGTGGCGTGGATATGTTCGATTGCGTGATGCCAACTCGTAATGGTCGAAACGCCCTTCTCTTCACATACGAAGGCACAATGAATATGCGCAACAAGAAATGGGAAGACGATTTCACGCCGATCGACACAGAGGGTTGCGATATTGATGTCGTGACAACAAAGGCATATCTCCACCATCTCTTCAAGGCACAGGAGTATCTCGCACTTCAGATTGCCAGTATCCATAATCTGGCATTCTACTTACGTCTCGTAACAGATGCGAGGAAGCATATCGAGCAGGGGGATTTCACGAAGTGGAAAAACTCTGTTGTTGAGAATATGATGAGAAGAAGATAATGGCTAAACTTAGTTTAAGAAGAATAAAGCGAAAGATAAAAGGCTCGGGGATATTCCGTTGCCTGAAGATGCTTGTCCTTTGGATAAAGCAACTATGGCATTATATCTGTTTGCCTTTTGCCTGGCTCAAGGAATTTGCAACCGTAAAGCATCCTAAGATTTGGTATGGCATTACGAGGATGCTTCCGGGAAGACTTGACCGATACATCATCGGCAAGTTCATCGGCACATACTTCTTTGCCATATTGCTCATCATATCAATATCGATTGTCTTTGACGTAAACGAGAACCTTTCCAAGTTCACAGAGTATCACGCCCCGCTGAAGGCAATAGTCTTTGACTACTACATGAACTTCGTGCCATACTTCGCAAATCTGTTCTCGCCTCTTTTTGTCTTCATTGCCGTGATTTTCTTCACCTCGAAGATGGCAGGAAACTCGGAGATTATCGCGATAATGGCAGCAGGAGTGAGTTTCAAGCGATTGATGCGCCCATATATGCTTTCGTGTGTGTTAATTTCCATTATGTCATACTACCTTAGCGCGTATGTCATCCCACACGGAACGGTCATAAGGCAGAACTTCGAATCGCTCTACAAGAACAACAAGAAGAATACATACGCCCAGAATGTGCAGTTGCAGGTTAGCCCCGGTGTTATTGCCTATATGCAGGACTATGACAACAAGACGAAATGCGGAACTGGTTTCTGCTTAGACAAGTTCGAAAACAAGAAACTGATTTCCCACATGACCGCATTCAGAATTCAGTATGACACCATAGCCGATGAGAAATATCATTGGAAGGCTTACAATTGGAATATCCGCGAACTGAGAGGCATGAAGGAGAAGATAACAAAAGGAGATTACCAGCCTCTCGACACAGTCATAATGATGGAGCCTACAGACCTTGTTTATAGCAAGGGACAGCAAGAGACATTCACATCACCGGAACTGAAAGACTATATCTCAAAGCAGATTGACAGAGGTTCGGCTAATGTTGTGCGCTATCAGGTGGAGTATCATAAACGTATAGCATCCTCTTTTGCTTCTTTCATCCTTACAATAATAGGAATGAGTCTTTCCTCACGAAAACGCAAGGGAGGTATGGGTATGTATTTAGGTATCGGTCTGGCTCTCAGTTTTATCTACATCATGCTCCAAACCGTATCAGCAACATTCGCAATTAATGCCGGTACACCAGCCCCATTAGCAGCTTGGGCACCAAACATAATATTCGCCTTCGTGGCATACTTCTGCTATCGCAAGGCTCCTAATTAAAAAAATTGTAAATTGTACATAGAAAATTGTACATAAAATTATGTATTTCGAAGAAACAGAATTAAACGACAACATCCTTGATGCCCTGTATGACATGCACTTTGACGAGTGCACGCCAATTCAGGCACAGACCATATCTCCCATACTTCAGGGACGCGACATCCTCGGCGTGGCCCAGACCGGTACAGGAAAGACGGCAGCATATCTGCTGCCTGTTCTCTCCCTTCTTGACGACGGTCTTGATCCACATGACCGTCCATTCCCTGAGGATTCCATCAATTGTCTCATCATGAGTCCAACCCGTGAATTGGCACAGCAGATTGATCAGGCAATGGAAGGCTTCAGCTACTATCTCGACGGTATCTCAAGCGTGGCTGTCTATGGAGGAAACGACGGCAACAGATACGACCAGGAACTGAAATCCCTCAAGCAAGGAGCGCCTGTTGTGATAGCAACACCAGGAAGATTCATCTCCCATATGCAAATGGGCAACGTAGATCTTTCACGTGTTTCATTCTTCATTCTTGACGAAGCCGACAGAATGCTTGATATGGGTTTCTCCGATGACATCATAAGTATCGCCAAGGAACTTCCACCAACGGTGCAGACGATTATGTTCTCTGCAACAATGCCAGAGAAAATTGAGAGTCTTGCAAAGACACTTCTCAAGAACCCTGTTCAAGTAAAGATTGCAGTAAGTAAGCCTGCAGAAAAGATTCAACAGTCAGCATACGTTTGCTATCAGCCACAGAAGAATGCCATTCTGAAATCCATATTCAAGGCAGGCAATCTAAAGCGCGTAATCATATTCTCAGGCAAGAAGCAGAGGGTGAAGGATATCTACCATGCTTTGAAGCAGATGAAAGTGGTATGCGGAGCCATGCACTCAGATCTTACACAGGCAGAACGCGATGATGTGATGTACAAGTTCAAAAGCGGCGAGCTTGATGTTCTTGTGGCTACAGATATAGTTGCACGCGGAATCGATATTGACGATATCCAAATGGTCATCAATTATGACGTTCCTCATGATGTTGAGGATTACGTCCACCGTATAGGCCGTACAGCCCGCGCAGATCGTGACGGTGTGGCATATACACTTGTCAGCGATGATGAAATATGGCTTTTCAAGAAGATTGAGGAATTTCTCGAAAAGGAAATCAAAAAGAACGCACTTCCTGAAGGTATAGGCGACGGACCAGAATATAAGGTTGTAAAGCCAGTTAAGAGTGGTAGAAAGAATTACAAATATTCGCGAAAACCTGTAGGCAAAGGTAAACCATATACCAAAAGAAGCAACAACAGGAAAACGGAAGCCACCACAACCGCTCCCAAACAGGATAGGAGAAGAAATAAAACAGAAAAGACGAAGGGAAAAGAATAGAAAAATATGTTTTATGCCCAAATTTAGGGCGATAATATGCAAAAACAAACCATTTCCTTTGGATTTCAATCTTTTTTGTTGTATCTTTGCACACTGGAAAGCAAAGCATCTCCCCAGAATCCCTTCATGGGAAGAATAGCTAATACGCCCCTACCCTTTTAAAAAAACTTATTAGGGTCTAAATATCAAAAACCTACATATGCCAAAGAAAATATTAAATAAGATAAGATATTGGTATCTATCCAAAAGCGCACTTCCATATTGGACACTCATTTGCGTGGATTTCCTGATTATCATCATTGCGGCATTGATTGCAACCTACGTCTGCGATGGTCCGAAAGTCCTAAGACTCCATTTCTGGGATCGAGTTGTCACATGGTGCTGTCTGTTGGTGTTCTTTTTCATTGGCATGAGAATATACCACACCTATAGTGGTATTGTAAGATATCTCCGATCATCTGATCTGCTTAGGGTTCTCTATGCACAGATGATAGGTTTTGCCTTGATACTCATTGTACGTCTTTTCTTTAGTAAAGACTATATCATCGCATCTACAGGTCTGAAGAACTACGCAACCGCATTCTTTTTAAGTGTCGCAGGACAATGGTCGATAAGACTATTGATGAAAGCCATATACGAGTCTTCATTTAACAATGGAATCAAACGAGCTTTCATCTTTGGTGTACAGCAAGGCGCAGAAGTTATTGCAAGCACCATTCAGTCAAGTCCATCAAAGCAATATTCAATTGTGGGTTTTGTAAGTCCAAATGGTGATTTGGCTGATAAATACATGTTCGGTGTCAAGGTTCGCAGGGTAGGTCCTAACCTCATCGAACACATGAAAAAGGCTCATGCAACCGTGATAATCGTGAGTCCACTACAGGCTGAGACATTCAGAAACAACACAGAACTGGTAGAGGAACTTATCAAGAATAAGATTCACATCCTTATGCTTTCCGAAGCTGAGGTTTGGACACCAGAAAAGGGCATCAAGCAAGAGCAGCTTCACGAGGTGGATATCGAAGATCTTCTTCCTCGCGACAAGATAGAGGTTGACCTTGATGCCATCAGCGAACTTCTGAAGGGCAAACGAATTCTTATCACCGGAGCAGCAGGCTCTATAGGTTCAGAGATGGTAAATCAGGTAGCAAAGGCAGGACCTGCAGAGTTGATTCTTGTCGATCAGGCCGAGACACCGATGCATGATGTACGACTGAAGATGGCACGCAAGTTCCCTAACATCAAGGCATGGACTATCGTAGGCAGCATCAGCAATCCAACTCACATGGAAGATATATTCCGCGACCACAAGCCAGAATATGTATTCCACGCCGCAGCATACAAACATGTTCCTATGATGGAGGACAACCCGGCAATGGCCATCCAGAACAATATCTACGGCACACGTGTGATTGCCGATTTGGCTGTAAAATACGGCACAAAGAAGTTTGTGATGATTTCTACCGACAAGGCCGTGAATCCTACAAACGTAATGGGATGTTCAAAGCGAATCTGCGAAATTTATTGCCAAAGTCTCAACAAAGCATTATTTGACCTCAAGAATGGTATTAAGCCGGAGAATTACGAGAACATAAAAGACAAGCTCACACAAGCTGACGGAACACCAGGCGTGACACAGTTCATTACCACACGCTTTGGCAACGTACTCGGATCAAACGGTTCTGTTATACCAATATTCAGACAGCAGATAAAGAACGGAGGTCCACTTACAGTAACACATCCCGACATCATACGCTTCTTCATGCTCATCCCAGAAGCTTGCCAATTGGTACTTGAAGCAGGAACAATGGGACATGGTGGCGAGATTTTCGTATTCGACATGGGCAAACCAGTTCGCATCGCCGACCTTGCACAGAGAATGATCGACCTTTCTGGTGCAAAGAACGTAGAAATCAAGTTCACAGGTCTTCGTGACGGCGAGAAACTCTATGAAGAAGTACTCACCGACACAGAACAGACGAAACCTACCATCCACCCGAAGATCAAGATTGCATCGGTACGTGAATATCAGTATAATGAAGCCCTAAAGAATGAAGAGGAACTTCTACATCTAAGTTTCACATACGATGACATGAAGATTGTAAAGAAGATGAAGGAAATCGTACCTGAATACAAGAGTCGACAATCTAAATACGAGGCACTGGACTAAGACTCCAGCAACCTCTTATTCAACAGATTAGTAAACTCATAATTTTTCAGTCCCCAGCGAGGTGCTATGAGCAATCCCGCTGGGGACTGACTCGTAAATCGCTCGATGACAATATCATCACGAAGACGACGGATATACTCAACAAGCAATTCAATATACTCTTCAGGAGAAAACAAAGTACATTGGGCTATCAAATCCGGACGATGTTCAAGGATAGTACCTTTCGTTATCTGTAACTGATGTAGCTTCAGAATATCAATAGGCAAAGAGTTTACGATATCTATCTGTCGCAAGATTTCCTCCCTACCCTCTCCCGGAAGACCCAGAATTAGATGTGCACAAACCGTGATTCCTCGCGCGTGCGTAATCCTTATAATATTAACACTACACTCCGAAGAATGGCCACGATTAATTATGCGAAGCGTATCATCATTAAACGACTCCACCCCATACTCCATCGTAAGGAAGGTGCGATGCGAGAGTTCCTCAAGATAATCAAGCAACTCATCCGACACACAATCAGGACGAGTGGCAATAGAAATTCCAATTACATCCTCAACCGAAAGAGCAGTCTCATACATTCGCTTCAACGCCTCTATATCTCCGTATGTATTGGTATATGACTGGAAATACGCGATGTATTTCATCTCAGGATATTTTCTCGAGAAAAACTCCTTACCTGCCAATAACTGAGCCTTAATATTATCGGCAGAAAGATTAAGACGTTCTTCCTGAGATACACGACCAGCTGTATCCGTACAATATTCAGGATTGAAGGTGGCATTATTGCAATAGATACACCCACCCCTTCCTATCGTTCCATCACGATTTGGGCACGAAAAACCTGCATCTATTGAGATTTTCTGTACCTTACATCCGAAACGTTTTCTTACCCAATCACCATATTTATTATAGCAAATCATGCGAATTTAAAGAAAAATGTCATTATTTTTGATGATTTTATAACTTTTTGTATATATTTGGTTGCAAATTTACGAAAAAAATATTATCTTTGCACCAAAATTAGTAGAAAACTGTCAAATGAAGAAATTTTTTATTATGTGCTCACTCCTTCTCGCAACGGCATTGGGTGTTGCAGCTCAGGGAAAGATAAGCATTCAGGACATCAACTCAGGCGTTTTTACTGCAAAAAAAGTTGGTGGTATGAAAGCTATGCCTGATGGTGAGACATATTCCAGAATTTCTGACGACGGTACTAAAATCATAGCTTGCTATTATAAAAATGGTCAGCAGGCAAGCGTTCTTTTCGACATAAACAATACTGTTGGCGAAAAGGTTAAGGCATTCGACGACTATATCATCTCACCTGATGGCACAAAAATGCTCATCAAGACCGAGACAAAGATGGTATATCGTAGGTCTTCAACTGCCAAATACTATGTGTATAACATCGCCAACAAGCGTATGCGTCTGCTTAGCGACAACTCCGACGTTCAGAATCCTATCTGGAGCAACGATGGTAATCAGATTGCCTTTGTACGCAACAACAACATATGGGTTAGCAAACTCCTTTTTGACGGAGCAGAAAGTCAGGTAACAAAGGACGGAGAAATCAATAAGGTAATCAACGGAATCCCTGATTGGGTAAACGAAGAGGAGTTCACTACCTCAAACAGCATGTGCTTTAATGCCGACGGCACTATGATTTGTTGGATAAAGTACGAGGAAACAAATGTAAAAGAATACCCTCTCCAGTTGTTCAAGGGTATGTCTCCTTCATACGACGCACTAAGCACATATCCGGGAGAATACGTATATAAATATCCAAAGGCTGGCGAGGACAACTCGAAGGTAAGCGCGTGGAGCTACGACATCAAGAGTCACGTCACACGAAAGATTGAGCTCCCATTGGATGCTGAAGGATATATTCCAAGAATCATCCCTACTTCTGATGCCAATAGCATATTGCTCGTAACACTCAACCGCCATCAGGATGATATGCGCATCTACTCTGCTAACCCACGCAGTAGCGTATGCCAGATGATTGTTGAGAACAAATCAAGCAAATACGTTAAGGAAGAGGCCTATACCGACATGAAGGTTACAGACAACTACATCCTCGTGCCTTGCGACAAGGGAGAGAATATAACCCTCAACGTATATTCAATTACAGGAACTCTTAAGAGAGAAATCTCACTTCCTAACAAGGATATCACAGCGACATACGGCATTGACCAAAAGACTGGCGATGTCTATTTCCAGGCAGCCTCTCCTACTCCAAAGGATCGCCAGGTGTTTGTTTCAAAAGCTAACGGCAAGCTTGAATGCCTTACTCCTGAAGCAGGAACAGCCGCAGCCCAGTTCTCTGAGACATTCAAATACTTCCTCAAGACATGGAGTGATGCCGATACACCTTATAAGTTCTCTGTCTGCAATGGTCAGGGCAAGGATATCAAGGTGATGGAAGACAATGCAACTCTGAAGTCAAAACTCAGAAATTATCCTGTAACGAAGAAAGAATTCTTCACTTTCAAGACATCAGAAGGCGTACAACTTGAAGGCTGGATGATAAAACCAGCTAACTTCGACGCTTCAAAGAAATATCCCGTCATTATGCACCAGTACTCTGGTCCTGGTAGCCAGCAGGTTGTAAACAGCTGGGGAATAGGCTCAATGGGAAATGGCGGCATGTACGACTATCTCCTTGCAGAAAAAGGCTTTATCGTCGTTACTGTTGACGGTCGCGGTACAGGATATCGCGGAACAGCCTTTGAGAAATGCATCTACCAAAGAATGGGCGACCTAGAGTCAAAGGATCAGGTAGAAACCGCACTATGGCTTGGACAGCAGTCATTCGTTGACAAGAACCGTATCGCTATCTGGGGATGGAGTTTCGGCGGATTCAATACGCTGATGGCAATGTCAGAAGGCAGACCTGTATTCTGCTGCGGAGTAGCAATAGCAGCACCAACCGATTGGCGTTTCTACGACACCATCTATACCGAGCGATATATGCGTACTCCAAAAGAGAACAGCGCCGGATATGACATCAACCCAAAGAACAGGGTTAGTAAACTGCACGGAGCACTACTTCTCGTACATGGTCTTGCAGATGACAATGTTCATCCACAGAACGCTTTCGAGTATAGCGAGGCAATGGTTCAGGCAGATAAGGATTTCAAGGAACTTATCTACACCAACCGCAATCATAGCATCCACGGTGGCAACACAAGGAATCACCTGCTGAGACAGGTAACCAACTGGTTCGTGGAGCATATGAAATAAAGTGTAAAGTAGATAGAGTAAAGAGTAAAGTAGATAGAGTAAAGAGTAAAGTAGATAGACTAAATATTTTTTTAACCAAATAAAAGTAAAACAAAAATGAACGCAAAGCAAGTCGTCGAAAATCTCAAGCAGAGATTTCCTAATGAGCCTGAGTACATTCAGGCAGTAAGCCAGGTACTTCCAACAATCGAGGAAGAGTACAACAAGCACCCAGAGTTTGAGCGCGCTAACCTCATCGAGCGTCTCTGTATTCCAGATCGCGTAATCGAGTTCCGCGTATCATGGGTTGACGATAAGGGCA
>ODAI011637227.1_pt1 | contig 13949 bp, 19 predicted proteins | sample 1539321 | NCBI WGS metagenome assembly ODAI01 (sample SAMN02144231, study PRJEB22623) | gut metagenome | biome: sheep rumen | host: Ovis aries | place: New Zealand
CTTGCAAGGTCTCCCGAGAGCGAGGCGCTGATTAATCATATACTGGGTGATATTTATTATACCGAAGGCGACTACGTATCTGCGGCGACAAGCTATAGAAAGGCACTTGAGCGCGCGAAGGCAGCCAAAGTGAACCTGACAGATTACTATCGGGATCTGGGTCTCGCCCTGTCTTATGCCGACAGGCTCGAGGAGGCCAAAGCAGTCCTCGGCGAGGCGGAGGCGAATGGGGCAGCCAATACGTCACAGCAGCTTATACGGGCAGTCATTTGCTACAAAGAACAGGATTACGCGGGCTGTATTGAGATTGCAAATGCTCTGATGAGCGAGCCGGCCGGAAGCGAAGCCAAAGCCCGCGCGGCCATAGTTGCTGCCAGGGCGGAAGAGGCGTGTGCGAACTACGAAGAGGAGATCGGTTGGCTGAAAACAGCGGGTAACTATTCTTCATCATCAGTGATATTGGAGGAACAGGGACGGGCATATATGGATCTGGTGCGCACTGCACCGGAAGCCGCAAAGCGGTCGTATGCGGAACTTGCCGCGGACTGTTACGAGAGGCTTAACGCTAATCGCTATGTTTCGATGGAAAACCGTCTCAATCTGGCGCTGGTTTACAGGATCCTTGAAAAATATAACGACAGTATCGATGTGCTTGAAAAATGTCTCGAAGATGATCCGGAGAATCTTGTGGCACATATGTATCTTGCCTTTGACTATGACGCGATTGAGATGGGGTCGAAAGCGAGGATTCACGTACAGGAGGCATGGAGGATCTATGAAAAAAGCGCTGTTTCAGCCGATAATCAGTCGGTAGATGAGGGAGCGCTGGAGGAACTTCAGATTCTCCTTAGGAAATATACGATGTAGAGGAGGATAAAATGAGCGGGGACGGATGGATTCTATTAGGAAGCTGTCTGATTGGCATGGGGGTTTTACTGCTGACACTGACACAGGTTATATTGTATCGATGGATCATTGCGTTTAGGGAGGAGTAAAGATATGAAATGTCCATATTGCGGAAATGAAACAGGAAACAACACGGTCTGCCCATATTGCGGACACCGGGTATATGAGACCGAAGGTCATCACACGTATTATACGGATATTAATCCGACAGTACCGGTCAATTATTCAGAGAAAAGCACAGATGCGGCAACCAGAAAGCATCTGGCCAATATCGACACCTGGGGTCTTATGAGCGTGATACTGCTGGCAGGCATCTTTATTATTGAACTTCTGCAGCTGTTAATGCAATTTGTCTGACCGGCGGAGGGAGTAAATATGTCGAACGGAAGAAAAGTCATAATCGCTATAGCATGTGTCGCAGCACTATGCCTTGTGGGACTGGGAGCGTTTTTGGGCATCAGATCATACAACAGCAAGGTGTATGCAGAGAAGATAAACAGCGGGAACCGCTACTATAACGCAGGTGATTATGCAAATGCGGTTCTTGCGTATCAGAATGCTATCAAGCTCAATGCGAACGGAACGGAAGCCTATGCCGGTCTTGCAAGATCATACAGCGCGCAGGGCTTTGATTCACTTGCCCTCGAGGCATTGCAGAACGGAGTCAGTGAGACCGGGAACATTCAACTCCGGGTAATGCTGACAGGCATGGAGAATCAAGACGCTGACAAAGCGGGTACTGTGCGGACGAATTTGAACATATCACTGATGCAGCGGATCGCGTCAATGAGTTATAGAGATTATGCACAGGTCTATGCGATAGAAACGGTTTCGGGCACAAATAATTCCGTTACGGTACACGTGCCGGAGATGGGGGCTGATCTGGTGTTCAGGAACAGCGCTTTACAACCGACGGCGGTCCGAAACGGGACTGTAAGTCCTGACGCTGTTCCGGAGGAAATACATCTGGATGATATCGGTCTGCTATTTGGCGGACAGATGCCTGTCAGTTTTGATGATTTGCAGCAGCTTAATCTGGAAGAGCTTACCCTTACGCCGCCTTCGACCGGTGAAGGATACTATCTTGTATCTTTTATCGATGAAGGATGTGAAGTGAGGGTTGCATCGGATGAGAGCGGTGAGATAGCTGCCGGTGCATGGAATTCGATCGTACCTGTAAATGCAATAGAGAGTGCAGGCGGGGACGATGAGAGCGATGAAGAAGTTGAAGGGATTCCGTGTACTGGAAGAATTGTCAGCGCGGTCGACGGAAGTTCTGTCGATGGGGTGAGGATGCAGTTTTACCCGACGGACGGCAGTGAGTCTGCCGGGGAGACTGTGACGGATTCTGCCGGAAATTATTCTGTCAATCTGCCTGCAGGACAGTACAAGGTCATCCTTTCGCATGATGGGTATATAGAGGAAGAACAGGACCTGTATATCGGTGCCTATTCCGAACAGGTATTTCAGGATTATTCCATAAGTCCGGAGATTGCAATGGGAGAGGTCAGAATCGTTCTGAGCTGGGGAAGTACACCGCGTGATCTGGACTCTTACCTCTATGGTACGGCCGATAACGGATCTGATATGTATGTGTCTTTCACGAATAAGAATTGTTCCGGATCCGACGGTCCGATGGCTTCCCTTGACATTGACCAAACGAACGGATACGGACCTGAGACGACGACAGTCTATAATCCGAACGGCGTGTATTATTTCCGGGTCGTTGATTTCAACCAGACAGGTTTTATCGGCCAGAGCGGAGCAACGGTGACTGTTTATCTGCCAGGTCAAACGCCGCGTGTTTTCCAGGTATCAGACGGGATCATGCATGAAAATGCGTGGGATGTCTTTGTGCTCGATCACGGGGAAATCAAGCCTGCCGAAGATCTGTCGGATTATGTAAATATGATTTATTCAAATAAATAGCGAGAGGGGGATATATGCTGTTGCTGTCGATAGAAGTGATTATGATCATAGTATTGGTCGGAGTTCCGATGTCCCTGCTGGCGATTCTGATTATTACGAGAGTCAACGCATCATATGAGCAGCCGGCAGGAGTCAAATTTGTAGAGCGCTCCTGGACTGAGATCCCCGGCGCGTATCGTCTCGAGCTTATCAATACCGAAAACGGAATCAAGATACAGAAATGGTTCGTCGGCCGTCTGATCATAGGAAGAAGAATAGATCAGGCAGAACCGGCCGGACTCATGTATCTTGAATCAGACCCGACAATCAGCAGAAATCAGATGAGACTGACGGATACGAGCGAGGGCATGATCATAGAGAATATGTCTCAGGTCAATATTACAAAGCTCAACGGAAGGTTTCTTGATCGTCCGGCACTTCTTCACATAGGAGATTTTATCGGCACCGGACGATGCCAGTATCTGGTTGCTGACTTGCAAAAAACCGCTTGAAATTAAAGGAGCCGTTATGATAATTGCAGGCGTGATCGCATGCGCACTGCTGATACTGATGACCCTGATCATAGTGCGCAATAAGGAAAAGGAATATGCCCGCTGCATCAAAGCGGCAGATGTGCTGTTCAAGTATAAAGGACTGGACGATTCGCTGTTCCGGGATCCTTCCTGGAACAGTGTAACCGCGAGGCCATATGTGCTCATCAGATGGAAGGATGGGGAGAAACAGAGCTTTGTCTTTGATTCTGAAAAAGGCATACATATAGGGTATGATCCTCACTTTAATCAAATAGGAATTCTTGATAAGACGGTCTCAGCGAAGCACTGTGTGCTCTATTCCTACGGGAACAGACTCTATATTCAGGATTTGAATTCTACCAATGGGACCTTTGTGAGACATTGGTTGAAAAAAAAGAGAGTCAACGGACGGGAGGAGTTGAAAAACAAAGCTACGATATATGTTGGCTCAAAGGCTTTTAAGATCAGATTTCTGGAGTATATTCCGAAATAAATGAGGGGAAAGAAATGCTGCTGATAATATACAACAAGACAATCTGCAGGGAATACCTGCTTCCGAATATTCATGATGCCGACTATTGCATTGAGCTCTCCAGACGGGAGTTCGGCATAAAATCTGATGTACGGGTGACTCTTCAGCGTTCACAGAGAGGGTGGGAGTTCGTAGAAAACGGACGCGATACCATTAAAGAGGGGAATGAAATAGTCCACCGGGTAATGCTGGTCGACGGTATGATTCTCAAAGTAACGACGCCTACGAAGGAAACCCTTCATATGATCGTAGCCGGTGGAAGTCCGGGTCTTAACGTGATGGAGAAGCTGCAGCTGTCCAACGTCGGACGGGTCACTGTCGGTTCCGGTGAGGACAACGGAATCCGTTTTAATTATCGCGCTCTCACATCCACGTCACATGCATGTTTTTTCAGGCAGGGAAACACGTGGTGCGTGACGGACAACAGCAAGAACGGCCTGTTTGTCAATCATCAAAGGATCCATGAAACGGCCAGGCTGAGTCTCGGAGATGAAATATATCTTTTTGGACTGCGACTTATCTATATGGGCGATCTTCTGCTCGTAGGGGCGAACTGCGGTGAGCTGGACATCAATCCGAAAGCGATCCCCAGGCTTACAGCTCTTGAGGTTCAGGAGAGACCTGAGGAAACGATCAAGAAGAAGGAAGATGTCTATTATAACCGTTCTCCGAGAAATCTGCCGTCGGTATTCAGCGCACCGGTCGAAATTGAAGGTCCTCCTGCACCGAAGCAGCTAAAACAGAAACCCGCTTATATGGTAATCGGACCTGCCTTTACTATGGCTATTCCGATGATGCTCGGCTGTCTGATGGCTGTCTATGCCTCATCCGTTCGAGGAACGGGATCTTCCGCATTCATGTATACCGGCCTTATTACAGCAGGCGGCGCGGCTATTGTCGGAACGATATGGGCTGTGCTGAATCTGAATTACAGCAGGAAAGAAGCCGCGGAGGATGAAGCGCTGCGCTTTAATTCATACAGTAATTATCTGATCGAGATAGCCAATACTCTTCGGTCCCAATATCAGCACAACACGATTGCCATGAATAAAATGTATCCATCGGCAAGTGAGGTGCTTTCCTATGGCCGCGGATCGAGTTCACTGTGGAACCGAAACTTTACCCACAAGGACTTTTTATATGTCCGTCTCGGCCTCGGTGAGAGACCGTTCCAGGTCGAGATCACGGTGCCGAAAGAAAAATTCTCTCTTATAAATGATGCACTGGCCAATAAACCCCGCGATATAAAAAATGAATATAGCATCCTGAAACAGGTTCCTGTAGGTATTAATCTTCAGGAAAAACGGTTGGTCGGTCTTATAGGCGGACCGGGAAAAAGAGGGTGTCTCAGTACGATGCAGGTCCTTGCCGCTCAGATAGCCGCTACCCACTGCTATACGGATGTAAAAATGGTGTTCATATACGATGAGAATGAGAAGGATGTGCTGGATGAATGGGAGTGCATGAGATGGTTCCCCCATGTCTGGTCCGAGGATCGCGGCATTCGTTACCTTGCCGCAAATGAGCTCGAAATACATGACATATTCTTTGATCTTCACAGTATTGTTCGGACAAGGGCTGAAGAAGCCGAAAGACCGGGTACCAGAAGCGGCACGTCTGTGCCAAGACCTCATTATATTATCTTTATCAGCGATCCGTCAGTCCTTGAGGGTGAGCTGATTGCGAAGTATGTATATGACGCCAAGCCCGAATATGGCATAACAACGATTTTGATGGTCGAGACGCTGGCTCAGCTTCCCAACGCGTGTGAGACCGTCATTGAGACTACACAGAACGGATATGTGCTTTATGACCTGATGGATATTGATCAGGAGCACAGAATCCCTTATGTGCCGGATAAGGTCACCGGAAATCAGCTTCTGGCTTTCGGTCAGAGCCTTGCGGATATCAGAGTTAAGGAACTCGAAATATCCAGCGAGATACCGACCAGCCTCACGTTTCTGGAGATGTATAATGTCCGGACTCTTGCGGAGCTGGAAGTTGAGGACCGCTGGAGAAGAAACAGAAGTTATAACAGCATGAGAGCCCTGATCGGAAAAAAGGCAGGGAACAGCGACTGTTATCTTGATATCCATGAAAAATTCCATGGACCGCACGGTCTCATCGCGGGAACGACAGGATCCGGTAAAAGTGAGACTCTGCAGACTTGGATTCTCTCCCTTGCAGTAAACTTCAGTCCGGAGGACGTCAGCTTTTTCATTATTGACTTCAAGGGCGGCGGCATGGCCAACCTGTTTTCGAATCTTCCGCACCTTGCGGGACAGATCAGCAATCTTTCGGGTAATCAGGTCAGCCGCGCTATGATCTCAATAAAGAGTGAGAACCGGCGGAGGCAGACAATATTTGCCCAATACGGCGTCAACAATATCAATCTGTACACGAACCTGTATAAGAGCCATGAGGCTGATATACCGATCCCGCACTTATTTATTATCATCGACGAGTTCGCGGAATTAAAACATGAGCAGCCTGAGTTCATGCAGGAACTGATTTCAGTAGCGCAAGTAGGTCGAAGCCTTGGCGTTCACTTGATTCTGGCAACGCAGAGGCCTAACGGAACGGTAGATGACAATATCCGTTCAAATGCAAAGTTCCGTCTGTGCCTCAGAGTTCAGGACAGACAGGACAGTATCGATATGCTTCACAAGCCGGATGCCGCTTTCCTGACACAGGCAGGCAGATGCTATCTTCAGGTCGGCAATGATGAATTGTTCGAGCTGTTCCAGTCCGGCTACAGCGGAGCCATTTATTCTGATGTTCAGGAAAAAACGCACAGCGCTGCCCTTATCACGCGCACCGGTAAGACGACGATCGTAGGCGGAAGAAAAACCGCTGCGTATCAGGATAGCGGTGCCAGAAAGCAGAAGACACAGCTTGACGCTGTCATCGAATATCTGGGACAGCTGGCTGAAAAAATGGGATACGCAAAGAGTCCGCAGCTTTGGCTGCCTGTCCTTGGCAGGAGTGTTTTTCTTGACGACATCACAGAGGATGACCGTCACTATTGTCCCGGCTGCGGCTGGTACGACAACATGAAAGAGGGCTGGAATATTCGAACTGTGATGGGTATTTACGATGATCCGGAGCAGCAGGCCCAAAGACCGCTTGCGCTCGATCTGTCAGAAAACGGTCATCTTGCGGTTCTCGGCGGTGTCGTCAGCGGCAAGAGTACGTTCCTGCAGACGATGGTCTTTTCTCTGATCAGACGATATACACCGGAACAGCTGGTATTTTATCTCATCGACTTCAGCAGTCATATGATGACGCCATTTGAAAAAGCTCCTCATGTGGGCGGTGTCGTCACTGAACTTCAGGAGGATAAGCTTAAGAAATTCTTCCATATGCTGAACGAGATCATGAACAGCAGACGTGCATTGTTCTCAGGAGGTAACTATAACCAGTATGTCCAGGCATACGGAATCCGCCTTCCGGCTATCTGTGTAATTTTGGATAATTATTCTTCTTTCAGAGAGAAGACTAACAACGCGTATGAAAATATCATTCTGCGTCTGGCCAGGGAAGGTATAGGATATGGTATCTACTTTGTGCTCACATCTGCAGGATTTGGACATGCAGATATTCCGACGAGGCTCGGAGATTCTTTCAGATACGTCATATCACTTGAACAGACGGATAAGTTCAAGTACATGGATGCTCTTCGAAGAACGCGTCTTACAATTATTCCGGAATCTAATGTGAAGGGAAGAGGACTTGCGCCTGTCGGTGAACGTGTACTTGAATTCCAGACGGCACTGGCGATCCCGGCGGATTCCGACTTTGAACGCTCTCAGCTGATCGAGAAGATGTGTCTTGCAATGAAAGAGGAGTGGAAGGGCAAGTGCGCGGATGCGATACCTGAGATCCCCGCGAATCCTACATATACGCTTTTGTCGCAGGATCCGAGATATGCGGCTCAGATCGCGGATACACGCTGGCTGCCTTACGGATACAAAATGCAGGATGCGTCAATATTCGGCATAGATCTTTCACGTAATTTCAGTTTCATAATTGCGGGAAAAGCCCGCGCCGGAAAGACAAATGTCCTGAAGCTGATGATTCATGCCGCGGCAGCGAAAAAGGCCTCTATCTGCATTATAGAGAAAGGCGGCGGAGCGAGGCTCGAGCTTGATAAATTGTCTGAGCAGTATGGAACTTCTTATGTGACAGACAGTGCACAGCTGTATCAGTATCTGGCTGACCTCAAATCTGAATTCGTAGCCCGCAATAAGATCAAGCATGCTCTTGTACTTGAGGGGGCAGAGGATCAGGAAATCTTTGATGCTCTGAAAAAAGAAAGACCGATTTTCATTTTTGTGGCGGATATGACTGATTTTATGACAATGGCTTACAAGCCGGCGCAGGGCGTGCCACCATTTGCTCCTTTCCTTGAGAACATAGCGGATAAGGGCGCGCTCCACAATATTTATCTTATCAGCTGCCTGAAGATAGATGATGCTGCTCTTCTCAGCGGATATCGGGCATACAACCTGATGACAGGTTATAAGAAAGGTATGTATCTGGGCGGACCTCTTGCCCAGCAGAGGCTGTTCTCATTCCAGAATCTCGGACCGCAGGTGCTGCAGCGTGTAATAAAAAAAGGGTTCGCTTATGTTTCAGATGACGAGGAGGAAGGCTGCGGGGTCGAAGTTGTGATCCCAATCGCAAAATAATATGATTTCAATGCTGATATCGGAATCGCCTGATGCCGAACGCCGAAAGATGCTGAGCCTGGCCAAAGACCAGGCTGCGGCATGTACGGATGAAATGTGGAAATGGCATGAGTGCGGAACAATAGAAGAATTGAATATGTTCCTGACAGAGAATTCCCGAACGGATATATCCTGTCTCGACCTTACGATTGAAGGCACGCTCGATGCCGCAAAGACTGTGAGACGAAATAATCCTTCCGGATACATTATTCTGATCGCGGACAGCAGAATTTCGCCGGTAGTTTATATGCGGCCGACCATCAATGCCGAATCTCTTCTGATGAAGCCTCTTCGGACAGGTGATGTAAATGAAGTTCTCCGGGAAGCGTTTACCAGTTACGTTCAGCGAGTGGGCAGCACGGAAAAGAAGAACTTTTTAGTCGAGAATCGTGAAGGAAGAATGCTGATCGACTATGACAGGATCAATTTCTTTGAATCCAGAGAGAAGAAAGTCTTTCTTGCCACAGACACGGACGAGTACGGATTTTACGATACACTGGATAACCTCGAGAATAAACTTGTCGGTGACTTCATCCGTGTACACAGGAGTTTTCTGGTCAATGTAAAGAAAATCAACAGGGTCTTTCTGGCACAGGGACGTATGGTCTTAAGCAACGGAGAAGAAATCACCATATCAAGGAGCTATAAACCGCATATCAGACAGTATCTCGAGGAGGCTTCTGCCAATGAAAAGTGACGGTATTATTCTTACTTATGAAGAACTGCAGATACTTCTATTTAATCGCGGTTACCGGCAGATAGAGGGAATTGAGATGCCTGAGGGCATTTTCGACGAAGAAAAAATATTGCGCATTATGCAGAAAATGGCACAGAGCGGACTGATCAGCGTCAAGGGAGACCGCTTTTCGGTCAGGGAGGATCTTCGTGAAACTCTGGATATCATAGGCAATCCCGTAACCACATTCCGGTTTGATTACGGAGCCGGAAGACCCGCATTTTTCGGCTACGCATCGTACGGAACGGTAGTCATAACCCAGCTGTATGAGAAAAAGCCGGGTTGTATACGCATAAGGACATTTGAAGCCGCTCAGTATGCAGACTGGAAGGAGGAGATGGATCGTGATTATAGTTAATGTGGATGTTCCGATGCTCGGTAAAAATATGGATTTTCAGATCGACGAGAATGCAACAATCGCAGAGATCAGGGAAGCTCTTCTTGACACGATCAGCCAGAGTGAGCAGGTCAGAGTCATAGGCAGGCGCGATGAAGTGTTGATCTGGGAGAGAGGAAGCGCGAGACTTCTCGACATCAACCAGACAGGCTATGAGGCAGGACTTGTGAGCGGGAGTGTACTTCTTCTCGCCTGAAAGTGCATAATATCGGGAAAAAAAGTCATTCGTCATGATTTTCCCTATTTATTATCAGATTTGATAAGATTGGATCATCCGAAAGGAAACAGTTGCTGAATATAAAAAAGTACATGGAGGAGAGAATAAAATGGCGGAATTCAGCGTAACACTTGAACAGCTTAAAAGTATCAAAGAACAGCTCGCAGAGCAGAATGCATTATTCAAAAATCAGATCAGCGGTCTTGCTGACACAGCCAGTTCACTTAGCGGCATGTGGGAAGGCGAAGCAAAGGAAAAGTTCATGAGCGAGTTTGCCAATGATCAGGCCAAGATGAATGCTTTTTATGACGCAATCAATTCGTACATTCAGGCTCTTGAAGCAATTATCGCGAACTATGTGAATGCTGAGAATATAAACGTCGATACGGCAACGACCAGAACATACCATTGATTTCCCGAATATCTGAGGGGAATTATATGGTCATCCGGGAGTCAAGAAGTGAGAAACATAAGTTAAGTGGTTCGAAAGAGAGGATAAATAAATGGCAGCAGGAATTATAAAGGTATCACCGGAACAGCTTAGAGCAACAGCTTCACAATTTGGTACACAGGGTAGCGCGATTCTCAGTACAACAACCAATATGATGCAGCTCGTTCAGGGCTCCAGCAGCGCATGGACAGGCGAAGCGGCTGCGGCATACGTCGCAAAGTTCAATCAGCTTCAGGATGACATGGAACGCGCGGTAAGAATGGTACAGGAGTATTCCACAGATCTGCAGGAAATGGCGACAGTATATCAGAATGCGGAGACAGAGAATGCCACTCTTGCGGAAGCTCTTTCGGGGGATGTCCTTCAGTAAGTTATGCGGAATAAATGCCGGGGATGCCGCGGAGGCAATGCGGTGTTCCCGGAATGTTTTATTCTTCATCGCGCACGTCGCGGCAAGAACGCCGAGGCGTTCCTGAACATCAGTAGGGGAAGATGCCTGCCTCCTGGGCAGTGAAAGTGATAAAGAAAGAAGATTGTTATGACGGGAGAAATCGGAATGGACCCCCGGCATATAAGGCAGATATATGATCTGCTGACAGGTCTTGCCGGGGAGAGGGCAAGAGGACTGTACCGGTTGGAGAAATATCTTCAAATGATTGAAGAGCGGAATACAGTCAGTGTGATGAGTGACGATCCTTTTGATGTTGCGGCAGAGCTTGATGAAATGAAGAGAGCTGCTGCAGCGTATGACCGCTATCCGGAGATACTTATAGCATATGCAGGGAAATATGAAGAAATGACATCAAAAGCATGCGATGTGATAAGTGAAATACAGATTGTTCCGGAGGAATAATATGCCGGTAAATTATGATGAAAATAACAGCGCTGATATAGATAAAGCGCGTTTCGAATTGCAGGCACTGCGAAAAAACGCGATGGTGACGCATGACCTTAACATTTCGGCCTTATCAGGGATAACAGGAGAGGCAGTCGAGTACCAGAGGTCACTGGAGAAAACTATATACAGCCGCTATATGGATATTATTAACCAGATAGAGATGAAGCTTGCACGTCTTGCTCCGGATCATAAGCCTGAGGAATTGCAGCCTTCCGATATGGGATATGCCGATGGAGCGATGAACCGCCTGTTAGATGACGATTTTGAGCTGCTATAAGAGATAGGGGGAACAGAATGGAGCGCAGGCAGGAGAAAATTTCTGAAGCTGCAAGACTGCTGCAAGCGATGGCAACAGAATTTCGGGAGTCGATACTGGATAGCCATGAAGCTGAGATGATACGGCTTCAGAATTGCTGGTCCGATGAGGCGGGTGAGCAGTTCGGGCAGAAAATGGCACTGGAACAGATGAGACTGGGTGATTTATACACTAAGATCGAGAAAGCAGCTCTAACGGCTGAAAAAATGACAACGAATCATGAGTATTAATAAAAAAGTAATTGTCAAAGGCGGCGTCAACACCAAAACAGGTGAGCTCATAGTTAATAACGGTGATTATTTCAGCGGCGATTTTGTCTTTGGAAAAACGGAGAAGCTGGATAAGTACGCAGGCAGAATGTGGGATGTTGTGCTGATTAATAAAAGCAACGGAGAGCGATATACCTTTTCCTTCGTCTCACAGATGACCATAGGAAGATTTCCGCCGTCGGATGAAAAAGAGACCAGGCTTGTTCTGTCGACAGATGTAATGGTCTCGAAATTGCATGCTATTATTTATGGCGCTGACAATACTCTGGCGATTACTGATAATCAATCTACGAATCATACATATGTTAACGGAGAGAGAATTACGATGCCGCGTGTGCTTAACCAGGGCGATGTGATCCGGGTAGGAGAAACTGAGTTTCAGATAGTATACGGCAGATCGTGAATCGGTTTCGCAGAGGAAATAATTCCTGACAGAAATCAGAAACAGAGTAGGAGCTTTTGCTGTGAGCTATATTAATATTCATGCAATTAACGCAGCGGCGGAAATGTATAGAGGTGTTTTATCAAAGCTTGACCGTATGCGGGAAGAACTGGAAGAATACCGCACAAGTGCCGCGGAAACGGGACATGATGAATTTCTGCATGAAATTGATACGCTGATCGATGTGATGGCAACAGATATCAGTAACATGCGGAAGCTGGAATGCGGACTTCGAGAGGCGCAAAACATATATAAGACCGGTATCAAATGGATGGATGACATTGCCTGGGGCGATGAATGTGTATATCCGTATACGCGTTTTGGCGTGACGTATCTCGAGTATCTGAAACCGTATGCTGATCTGATGCCATTTGAGGCGGTGACGGAAAAGGACGATAAAAATAGAGGAGGGTATGATGGCATCTGCTAAAATAATGGGCAATGATCTTGAAAGGTTCCGTAACGACATCACAGAGTTCCGGAATTCGCTGACTGATTTTTCGAATGCCTATCAGAGGGCTAACGGGTCGGTGCAATCCTTGAACGGAATGTGGGAAGGTCCGGCAAAAAACGCTCTGCTCGCTATGTTTGCGCAGGATGATGCGCTGGTAAATGAAATGATAGGGAATCTGAATAAAATCTGTGAAGCATATGAAGAGGCCCATAAGGCGTATACACAGTGTGAGATATCAGTTGCCGACCTTATTGCGTCGATGAATGTAGGGGAGGTGTAAATATGCCGGGAGTTGGAAGCGGAATCACAATTCTGGTGAACACGGAAGAACTGAAAACTGTCAGCGAAAGCGTTCGGCAGTATGTCGGGGAGATGCAGGCTGCATACGAGAGTCTTGGCAGAGCGGTCACCGTGATGGGGGATTATTGGATCGGAGAGGCAAGTGAAAAAGAACGCCAGGCTTTCTTCAGTCAGAAGGATAGTATAGAAGGTATTATACGCAGGCTTTCCGAGTATCCGGTAGATCTTATGAAAATGGCAGGTATCTATGTGGAGCACGAGAGAAGCAATGCCGAAATACCGAGCGGTCTCTCGGGGGATGTTCTGCTCTGATCCGCATAAAGCCTTTCGCATAAGACCCGGCGTAAATTCGGATCAGTGCCGACTGAGATAAAGACGCTTATTGCCCGCTGTTGGCAATAATTGCTTTTGGAGGTGAATGGCTGTGGCTACAGCAAGAGAAATATTATTAAACTATAAAGAAGCGTTGGCGCAGGCGGATAAACTCGATGAGCTGGCAGCGGAGCTTGAAAATATAGGTGTGACCAATCTGAACGACGCGCTGATTGATATCCGCAGCAGCTGGCAGGGAGACAATGCGGAAGCTTTCCTCAGAAAAGCTCAGCCTTTGACGTCAAAGAATCAGGCGATAGTGAAAAAAATCAGAAATACGGCATCAGCGATCCGAACGATTGCGACTAATGTGTACAACGCGGAGATGAGGGCACTGGAGCTTGCAGCCGTACGGACATATCACTGATTGAGGCTTGATGAAATATGACAACTTTTCGTGTTAGTTTCGTACCTGAACAGAGCATTATCTCGGAACTGTCAGAGATACGAAGTGGCGTTGCCGATATCGGAGCCACGGTAAGGGGGCA
>ODAI014805037.1_pt1 | contig 13948 bp, 12 predicted proteins | sample 1539321 | NCBI WGS metagenome assembly ODAI01 (sample SAMN02144231, study PRJEB22623) | gut metagenome | biome: sheep rumen | host: Ovis aries | place: New Zealand
ATCTTTTTCTTTTTTAACTCCAATTAATAACATTTTTACTCCTATGCGTCCCAGTGCGGGCGTCCACATAACAAAAGTTACGCAGCCCCCCCCCCCCATCAGGAGTCGCTTCCGTCATCGGCGGAATGGGGATAGTCGCACTCAGGATTTATGCAGCTTTTGTAGAATCCGTTTTTCTTGTCGTATTTTTCCACCATGAACCATCCGCACTTGGGACAGGTCGTTCCAATCGGCTTGAAATGCGAGATAAAAGAACACTGCGGGTAATTTGTGCATCCGTAGAATTCCTTTCCGCGTCCTTTTGTCTTTCGGGCAACGATGTCTCCGTCGCAGCCTTTTACGGGGCATTTTGCAAGAGGGATGCTCTTCGTGTTGTGGCACTCCGGGAATCCTGAGCAGGCAAGGAAGTAACCGAAGCGTCCCAATTTTTTTACCATCGGCTTTCCGCACTTGTCGCAAACTTCGGATGTCACTTCGTCAAGGGAGCCCTTGAGACTTTCCTGTGTGTCCATCACCTGTCCCACGCGGTCAATGAAGGGACCGTAGAATTCTCCGATCATTTTGTTCCATACAAGGCTGTTCTGCTCAATGCGGTCCAAATCATCCTCGACTTCGGAAGTGAATTTTTCGTTTATCACGTCGGGGAAAGAATCCACCAGAATCTTGCAGATTGTCTTTCCGAGCTGGGTGGGCACAAGTTGCCTGTTCGTCCTCGTGATGTAGTACCGGTCAAGAAGCACGGAGATGATTGGCGCATAGGTTGAAGGACGACCGATTCCCTTTTCCTCAAGAGTCTTTACGATTGAAGCGTCGGTATAGCGGGCAGGTCCCTGGGTAAAATGCTGCTCAGGGTAGAACTTTCCGCTGCTGATTTTTTCTCCCACCTTCAGAGACGGAAGACTTCCCGAAACCTCCTCCTTTGCCGAAAGAGTCTTGATTACGGAATAAAATCCCTTGTCAACGAGCTTTGAGGCAGAGACACGGAACACAGCGTCCCCCGCAGTAATGTCCGCGCTGGTAGTCTTTGTCTTTGCGTTCACCATCTGGCTAGAGACAAAACGCTCCCAGATGATTGAATAGAGCCGGAGCAAATCCCTTGAAAGATATTCCTTCATGCTGTCCGGAGTATATTTCACGTAGGTAGGCCTGATTGCCTCATGCGCGTCCTGTGCTGATTTTCCCACGGCATACTCAATTTTTTCCGCCGGAAGCTGCTCAGGATAATTCTTTGAAATCCACGAGCGAACGTCATCAATCGCGGTCTGTGAAATGCGGACAGAATCCGTCCTCATGTATGTGATAAGACCCACACGGGTAGATCCAATCTGTATGCCCTCGTAAAGCTGCTGTGCGAGCTGCATGGTCTTTTTCGACGTGAATCCCAATCTGTTCGCGGCCACCTGCTGAAGTTTGGACGTGGTAAACGGAGGCTTCGGCTTGACTGATTTTTCCGACTCCTTGATGTCCGTCACCGTGCACTCGCTGTCCTTGATTTTTTCAATTATGTCCTTCACCGACTGCTCGTTTTTAAGCTCAGGTTTCGAGCCCTTGTATGAGACCAACTGTGCCGTAAACTTCGACTTTCCCTTCACAAAATCGGCATCCAGGGTCCAGTACTCCTCGGGGATAAAATCCTCAACTTCCTGCTCCCTCTCGCACACAAGACGCAGGGCAACCGACTGAACACGTCCCGCGCTGAGTCCGTTCTTCACTTTCTTCCATAATAAAGGGCTCAGATTGTATCCCACCAGACGGTCCAGAACCCGGCGTGCTTTCTGTGCGTTCACCTTGGCCTCGTCTATGGTCCTCGGGTGCTTCACTGACTCCTTGATTGCGGTGGGAGTTATCTCATTAAAAACAATCCTTTTTATGGGAGCCTTGGTCTTTTCCGAAAGGGCGTTGTTCAAGTGCCATGCGATTGCCTCTCCCTCGCGGTCGTTATCAGATGCGAGCAAAATCTGTGTGGAAGCCTTCGCGTCCTTCTGCAGTTCCTTGAGCAGTTTTGCCCTTCCCCGCACGGTGATGTATTCCGGCTGGAACTCGTTGTTCACGTCTATCGCAATGCGGCTCTTCGGAAGGTCAATGAGATGTCCCATGGAAGCCTTCACCGTATATCCGTTTCCCAAATAATGCTCTATGGTCTTTGCCTTGGCGGGAGACTCCACAATCACCAGCACGTTCTTTGCCTTGGATTTTGCAGTCTTGTCTGCCGTCTTCGTATTTGTACCTGCCATAATGCAAACCTCAATCATTCAAGCTTGAATCAAAAAGATCCAGCTGTACATTCTTTATTTTATGGGTTCCCGGAGCCTCGTCCTTGAACCTCTTAAAATCCTCGTAAGCGGAAACTAGCGGAGCACCCGACTTGACGTAATCCTCAAAACTGTGCCTCAGCTTCATTTCGGCTGATTTTCCGCCCTTCACCCTCAAATCCCTTGCCACACTCTCGGAAACGCTTCTCGCCTCGTCGCAAAGTCCCGACTCATGAAAAACAACGTCCCGCCCGTAATCAAGCGCAAAATCCACGGTAATCAGGGCACCACTTCCAGGAGGAGCCTGGGTCACAAGCACACAGTCCGAAAGTCCGGCAATAATTCGGTTTCTTTGCACGAACCTCCATGCCTCGGAAGGAGTTCCCGGAACATACTCGCTCAAAAGAACTCCGCCAGACAAAAGTATTTTTTCCGCGAGCTTTCGATGCCCCCCAGGAACAACCGTATCTATGCCGCATGGAAGTACCGCAGCTGTTTTTCCACTGTCCACCGAAACGACTCCCTTGTGCGCGAATGAATCCACTCCATAGGCAAGCCCGCTCACAACCGTAAGACCGTCCCTTGCAGCGTCCGAAGCAAAATCAAACGTGGCCTTGGCACATTCCCTGCAAACACGCCTGGTTCCCACGACAGAAACGCACTCACCCGAAAGGCACCCAATGTTTCCCCGATAAAAAATCATGTACGGAGAATCCGGCATCTCACGAAGAAGACTTGGATAATCCCCCTCATCATGGCGACACGAGCGTATTCCGAACTTTTCCATGATGGCAAGGCTTTTTTCCGCATTTCTCAACGCAGGTCCGCCGGTCCAGTCCTTCGAGCGCACTTCCCTTCCTATAATAGAAGAAAGTCCCTCACTAGAAAGTACAGCAAAATCGCCTTCACTGTCAAGTTCTTTCCGAACGAGAACCTTTTCCTTGAAAGAGAGAAACAAAACTGATGAAATCGCAATATCTAAAATATCCACGATTAAAAAGTACTAATTTGAATATTGAGCGTCAAGTACTTTTTTCTTATTTGCCTCCGCCTGAGCGACTTTCTCCGCATTCGGATTGATTTCTATGATTCTGTCGTAAAGTGCCACAGCCTTGTCAAATTCCATGTTTTCGTAATATGCCCGGGCAAGGACAAACATGCCGTCGGTATCCTTAATCTGCACGTTCATGTACTGCTCCAGATAAGGAATCGCTTTTTCAGATTCATTCAACTCAAACACGTACAAAACTCCAAGCCCGTAGAGTGCCCTGTAATAATTCGGATTGATTGCAATGGCACGAAGATATGCAGTCTCGCTTGCCCTCAGATATCGCTGCTTAACAACCGCCGCAGTACCGTCAGCCATAGCATTCCAGTCTTCCTTCGTATGTGAGATATATCCCGCGCAGACCGCAAGATAAAAATAAAGATTCGCGTTGTTCGGGTAGATTTCGACCGCCTGCTGAAAACACTCGTAGGCCTTTCCGTACTCCTGCTCGTCAAGATATCTGGTTCCGAGGATTTTCCACCACACGCCTTCCTGTGCCTGGGTAGTCGCAAGGTCTATGGCCCTCTTGTCATATTTTGCGATGGCATCCCGCAGCTCGTCTATTTTCGTGGGATTCTCGACCCCTTCCTCAAGCCGCTGCATTTTTTTTATTGTATTGTATGACTGGCCGCATGACGGAAAAAACATCGCAACAGCCGCCAGTGAAGAGGCAAAAATAAGTCCCTTTACAATTTTCTTCATAAATCACTTCCTCCAGACGGATTCTCACCGCCGTTCTTGTGCCCGGGAAAATATCCAGCATGATACTCCCTGAGCTGCTCATCGTCTATATGTGTATAAATCTGGGTCGTAGCCAGATCTGAATGTCCCAAAAGCTCCTGCACCGACCTCAAATCGGCACCTCCTGAAAGCAGATGCGTCGCAAAAGAATGTCTCAAAGTATGCACCTTGGACACAACTCCGGTCTTGCTCTCAAGTACTTGAAAATTCTTCCAGATTCCCTTTCTGGAAAGTTTTTGTCCGCGGAAATTCACGAAAACCTCTTCCACGGTCTTTTTACCCACAAAAGCCGGCCTCACCTCAAAAATCCATTTTTTCAGCCATTCCGCAGCAATGTCCCCGAACGGAACCATGCGCTCCTTGTCACCCTTACCGCGCACGATTATAATCTGCTCGTCAAAATGCACGTTCGAAACCAAAAGTCCCGATGCCTCGCTGATTCTGAGTCCGCAGCCGTAAATCATCTCAAACAAAGCCCTGTCCCTGACCCCCAAAGGCTTGGTCGTGTCTATGGAAGACAAAAGTCCGTCCACCTCCTCAATGGAAAGCACCGACGGAAGATGCTGTGCCTGTTTCGGTCTCTCAAGCTCATAGGCAAAGTTGTCTGCCCAAACCCCGGTACGCTTCAGATACTTTCCGAACGAACGAAGGGCCGAAATGTCCTTGGAGACGGTTCTGGCAGAAGTACCCTGAGTCCTCCGCCATGCAAGGAATCCCAGAAGTTCCCTGTTTCCGGCATCTGAAAGGGATTTTCCCTCGGCATCGAGCCAGTTCAAAAATTCAAGACAGCTCAAACAATAGGTCTCCGCCGAGAGATCCGCCATGCGCTTCACAAGAATCAGATCGTCAAAATAGGAGCGTAAAACTGGGGGCCAAGCAGATTCATCCGCCATCTCAATCTTCCGTCAGCTTGATTGTCCGTGTCAGTTTCTTGGATTCCCTCACCACTGTAGGCGTATTCAAATCGAATTTGTCGCCATCATAGCTTTCACTGGGAGTGTATGGCTGCCGATTTTTCCTAAGCCCGCTGACCTTCGATCCGTATGTACCGACAAGGGAGACAGGAGCTTTCTCAACCGGCTCAGAATCCATGTCCTCAGAAACATCATCAGACAGAGAATCGGAATCATCCTCGTAATAGTCCCCCGCCCCGACTGTGTTCATCATGGGACGCTGCGCTTGAGGTCTTGGTGGAGGTGTCATCTGTGCGTTTGAAGCATGACGTGGGGGAGCGACATCATCAAAGATATCGCTTGAACTCAGTTGAGACCCCATTCCTCTTCCGGAAAAAATCTCAGGCCTCGGCTCAGTTTTTTTCATTCCGGTCTGATTTCCACCCAAAACCCTGTCGAATTCATCCAGCGGCATGACGTTCCCGTTAGCGTTTTCAGCTCTTTCCTCAGCCTTCTCACGCTCCAGCTCCTCATTTGACTTTTCGAATCCCGTCGCAATCACCGTGACAGAAACCTTGCCCCCCATGGATGGATCAAGCACCTGTCCCCAGAACAAGCTGAAATTCTTCGACGCAGAGGCGGAAATGGTCTTGATGACTTCCTCTACCTCCACCATGGCAAGATCTCCGTCGCTCGTTATGTTCACAAGGATGTATCTGGCTCCGTCAATGCTCCTGTTCTCAAGCATCGGATTCGAAATAGCCTTCTGGGCAGCCTCAACGGCACGGTTCTCACCCTCCGCGATTCCAACGCCAAGAATGGCCTCTCCTTTGTCTTTCATTACGGTCGTCATGTCGGCGAAATCACAGTTGACCTCACCCGGTTTCGTAATCAGCTCGGTGATACCCATCACACCCTGGCAAAGGACATCATCTGCAAGACGGAAAGACTGCTTGTAAGAAAGCTTGCGGTCCGTACCAACAATTTTCATTATCTGCTGGTTCGGAATGACAATCAGGCTGTCAACGTTCTCTCGGAGCTTAGCCAGTCCTGTCATCGCATTCTCCATGCGCACGGGTCCCTCGAATCCAAACGGAGTCGTGACAACGGCAATTGTAAGTACATTAAGCTCGTGTGAAATTTTTGCCACGACGGGAGCCGAACCAGTTCCAGTTCCACCGCCCATTCCAGCCGTTATGATGACCATGTTTGCGCCGCTAATGGTCTCGCGGATCAAATCCTCATCTTCCTTCGCCGCATTCTCGCCGACCTCGGGATTTCCGCCAGCACCAAGTCCGCCGGTCAGTTTTTGTCCGATGGGCAATCTTTTTCTTGCCTTTGAAACACCAAGAGCCTGCAAATCAGTGTTCATGACGATGCACTCGACGTCGCTCACACCAGCCTCTATCATGCGGTTCACAGCCATAGAACCACCGCCGCCGCATCCGATTATCTTAATGACAGTGGGACCCGGCACCGTCAGCGATTCATTGGCATCCCGCTCAACTGTAAGTTCAATCATATTTTTCCTCCCGACCCATTTTTTATTCGACAGACAGGAATATCCCCCTTCCCGAAAGTCGTCTCGAATTATACCACCAAATTAAAAATATTAAAAGAACTTTTGCCAAATTTCTTTTATTTTATCACCTAAACTTACACCGCCCGTTCTCTCACGCTTTGAGTTAGCCGATTTTTTAACCTTGTTCTCGGAATTTTTCACCGAAACAACAAGTCCCACGGCAGTAGCAAAATCAGCCTTGCGGTACATAAACCCTGCGTCCCCGGGAAGACGACCGTAATCAGCACATTCCCCAAGCCGCACCGACTCCGTACCCCATACGTTCTGTGTCAGTGTACGGACACCCGGCATAAGAGAACCTCCGCCCGTAACGACAATGCTTCCGCTGAGTTCCTTTAGTCCGGAGTGCTTCACAATCTCATGGCGCACCATCCTCATAAGCTCCATCATTCGCGGTTGTATGATGGCACAAAGGTCGTATCTTGTGGTAAGCTCGGCAGGTCTTGATCCAATCTCACGGATTATGACCTCCTCCTCGTCCTCGTTTCCCTCAATCCAGCAGCATCCGTACTGAACTTTGATTTCCTCCGCCACGGCCCTGGGGATTCCCTTCACCTGCGCGATGTCGCTCGTCACAAGATTTCCACCCACCGGAACCGACGTTATGTAGATTGGAGACCCGTTGTAGATTACCATGGCATCGGTACTGTCCGCACCAATGTCTATGAGTATGCTTCCAAGCTCCATTTCCTCCGTGTTCAGTGTGGCCTCTGCTTCTGCAAGGGTCTTCAGGTAGATTCCGTCAATGCCAAGTCCGGCCCTTGAAAGACACTCACCGATTGTGGCACAAGCTGTCTTTGAGGCAGTCACCATGAAAACCGACACGTCAAGCCTGACTCCGAGATTTCCCAAGGGTTCCTTGTAGCCGGAGATGTCGTCAATCTTGTATTCCTGAGTAATCGCGTGAAGAATCTGCTTGTCCATGGGTAAAGCGATGGCACATGCAGAGTCGATGGCATGTTTTTTCGTCTCGTTGGAAATCTCAAGCCGTCTGTTCCTGTTGGTAGTGTCCACCGGGATTCCACCGCTCGTGCAACGTCCCTCCACATGAGCTCCACCGATGGCTACATAGACACTGTGCACGTCCACACCCGCCATTACGGAAGCCTCGTCAACAGTCTCCTTTATTGCGGTCATTGCGGCACTGATATTGACAATAACGCCCTTCTGCAGTCCCTTGTTGGACGGTCTTTTCGCCGCCCCGATTATCTGGAGATGCTCATCCTCGCCAATCTGCCCTATTACACAGCGTATGCAGCTAGTACCTATTTCAAGACCTACAATAATTCTACTCAAAATATCCCCCGTTCAGCGCCGATCAGCGTTTTCTGTAAGACACCGCCCCGTAACGGACATCGATTTCACTCACATCAGGTTCAATGGAATTCACGACATCCAGTGATACCATCATATACTTTAATGTCTCTTCGTTCAAGTTCTGGTCGGTCAAAACTTTTACCTTACTGTGAATCGGATAGAGAATCAGCTCATATCCTCCGTATTCCTTGGGAACGACCTGTATTTCCGAAATAGCCGCAAAATAATTCTGTGGCAGCCTCCTGATTTGGTCAATCTGCTCCATGAGGGACCTGTACGTGTCGGGTATTCTCATCCCGGAATGCACACCTGTAACCGGAAGCCCCGAAATCACCGGAATGGACGTGTCGTTAAGGACTGACGATGACTTTGATGTGTAGAGCACACCGTTTCTGTCAATCTGCACCAAGACGGCTTTTCCACCAGTATACACAAGTGTTTTCGCAACGGTCTCACGCTCCTTTATTTCTATTACAACACGGTCTGGGAAATGCTTGTCAACCGACACCTTCTCCACCTCAGGGATTGTACCGAATGCGGTCGCTGCCTTGGACGCGTCGAAATTCATCCATGTGGACATGCCAAGAGAGTTTGCCTTCGCCGAAAGCTCCTCAATCGTCACGTTCTTCATCCCCCTGAACTGCATCTTCACGGAGGCAAGGGACGGAATGACCAGCGTGTAAAGGATTCCCTCGACAAGAACCAAAGCCGCGAGAATAATCACGATTATTTTCAGGACAGTCAGCTTTTTATCCTTCATCTTCGGTCTTTCCACAGAAGATGTTCTGCCAGCCTTTGACTGAGAAGAGTTTCCGAAATCTGTAAAAATTGTGAACGGTACATCCGTATAAGCTGATTCCCTCATAACGTAACTTTAACTCCCTCTAACTTTTCTATTCCACCCTCTGATTTATTGCTCCCGGGACGTAAAATGCTCCCATCTTCATCATCGGTAGTAGTTGACGCGTTAAATATGAATCAGCACATGCAGAACGTCGCAATCATGGAAGAGCCTCCTGAAGAAAAGAACGGAAGCGGAATTCCAGTAGTCGGCAAAGCCCCGCACACGACCCCGATGTTGATGAGCGACTGCAGCAGAATCAATGTGGTAAAGCCGAAAGAACCGTAGCTTCCGAACCTGCTCGGAGTTGTAAGCGCGATTTTGTATCCCCGGATTGCAAAAAAAACAAGCACGACACAATAAGCGATTACGCCTATAAGTCCCATGGCATTCACCCATCCCGCGAAAATATAGTCAGTCTGTATCTCGGGAATGTTAAGGACGGACATTCCTGTTCCCACGCCGTTTCCCCAGACTCCACCCGCGGATATGACGTTCTCCGATGTCGCTCGCTGATAGCCGGTCGTCATGTTCAGTTCCTCGGGCTTGAAAAACGCGATCAGACGGTTGATTCGGTACGGCTCGATGAAAATCAAAAAGGCGATGACGGGTATGGCCAGAATCATCACGGGAAGAAACCATGACATTTTGGCCCCCGACGCGAAGAACATGATTGTGCCCACCAGAAAAATAAATACGCTCGTGGAAAAATCCTTCTGCAGGATGATTACTATGACGAAGAGGAAGAGTCCTAGCATGGGATAAAGTCCGTACTCCCTCTGGCTGTCGCTGTCAAGCACGAGATACTTGTCAAACAGATTCGCAAGATACATTACGACGGCAAGTTTCGCGAATTCAGAAGGCTGGAATCTTCCGAGATGGGGAATGTTCACCCACCTGGCGGCACCATGGCTTGTCTTTCCAAAAAAAGGAAGAATGGGAAGGATGCAGAAGATGAGCGAGCCGATTACAAAAAAACCCAGGAACTTCCTCAGCAGCCTGAACGGAATGAACGCGAAGAACAAAAATCCGATTACGCCCATGAACGAGAACATGAGCTGCCTTGAGACAAAATAATACCGGCTCTTCTCCGAAAGAAAAGGGAGCCTTGCAACGGCATCAGGAGTGGAAATCAACACGGTGAAGATTCCAAGACCCCAGAGCAAGATGACGGAAACCAAAAAAAGCGAGTTACCCGACCTGCTGTCCTCCCCTATTTCTCCGGTCTGAAAAGTGAATCGGGACATCAGTTGGCCTCCGAAATCATGGAGACAACACGCTCAAGTCTCATGCCACGAGATCCCTTCACAAGGATAACACAACCTTCGGACGCGGCGGAAAGAACAAGGGACGCAATCTTCTCCATGGCTCCGTCGCTTTTTCCCGGAACATACTCACAGAAAGCAGCGTTATTTTCCGATTTAAAAGCCTCATAAGCCGCCTTCATCTCATCCCCGGAGAACAGCACTAAAGACGCGCCTGAATGTGACGCAAGGATTCCGACCCTCTCATGCTCAGCCTTGGACTCATCCCCGAGCTCCAGCATATCACCGAGCACAAGAATCCTTTTCGTTCCTTCTCCGAGCGATGAAACCAAATCAAGAGCCTTTTCCATGGAATCCGGATTCGCATTGTAGCAGTCCTGAACCACGGTATACTTTCCATGAAGCACCTGCGAGCGTCCGAACATGGGTTTCAGAGAACTGATTCCCTTTGCAATCTCCTCAGAAGACACATCCAGAACACGGGCCATGGCGATTGCACCAAGGGCATTCCTGAAATTGTACTTTCCCGGAAGACAGAGAGTCGCATCATGTCCGTCCACCTTGAATGAGGTTCCCTCAAGCCCGCAGTCCATGACCGATGTGATTCCCTCATCAAGCCCCTCACCATAGAACACAACGTTTCCGTCCACCTGAGTCTCAAGGAAAGATGCAAAATCATCCTCACGCGGAATGACGGCGGTTCCGAAACTGTGGAAGTGATCAAAAATCCTCGCTTTTTCAGATGCGATGTTCTCCCTGCTTCCCAAATTTCCTATATGCGCGGTACCGATGTTGGTGATTATCGCAAACCGTGGTCTAAGTACGGCAGAAATCTCCGCCATCTCATCCTTCCGGCTCATCCCCATCTCAAAAAGTCCCAGCTCATGCTCCTTCCTGATTTTAAACACGGAAAGAGGAAGCCCGGTCTCGGAGTTAAGGTTTCCCTCGTTGCACACAAGATCGTATTTTCTAGAAAGGATTGCAGCAAGTATTTCCTTCGTAGTAGTCTTTCCAGAGCTGCCGGTCACAGCCACACGAATCAGGTTCGGGAATTTCTCCACGTAACGGCCAGCGACAGATTGCAAGGCATGGAGAGTGTTTTCCACGGCGACAAAAAAAACATCCGGATTCTTCTGGGAAAGCTCCGTAAAAAAATCAGGTGCCTTTTCGTAATTCTCCATGCGGATAATGACCACCGAAGCTCCCTTCTCAAGGGCCTGCGGAATGTAGGAATGTCCGTCCTGCACCTCACCGATGAGAGGAACAAAAAGACCTCCTTTTAAAACTTCACGGCTGTCGGTATGCACGGAGTGAAATGAAAAATTTCCGGTTCCAAGGACATGAACCCCGCCGGTCGCATCCAGCACGTCCTCAAGTGACAAAAGGCTTTCCAAACTCATTTTCCCGACTCTCCTTTACCCCTCATCTCCACGCGGATAATCTCGTTGGAATCAGCCTTGCGCATCCCCAGTTCCTCGGACGCAATTCTCTCAATCCTGTCCGCCGATGACAGAAGGCTTATGTCGGTAATCAGCTTTTTGTTCTCTTCTATTAAATCAGCCTGCTTCTCCTCAAGCTTGATAACCTCGGTCCTAAGGTCGCTGTACCGCCTTGCCTGAGCCGCATTTAAAATAAGAAGGGCCGGAATGCTCAAGGCCGCCATGCAGATTGTCACAATCTTCAGAATGTTCGTAATTTTTCGTATCATAAAGCCTCCACCCCATAAAGCCGCATCTCGTCAGCATCCCTTATTTTTCTCACGACCCTAAGCCTCGCGCTTCTGGACGGAGAGTTCATTTTCACCTCTTCCTCGGTCGGCTCCACCGCCTTTCTGGTCAAAACCTCCGCGCATGGACTTCCGCCGCACCTGCACACAGGGACCTCAGGAGGACAAACGCACTGTTTCCCAAGATTCCTGAAATAATTCTTCACAATCCTGTCCTCAAGGGAATGGAAAGTGATTACGCCAAGCTTGCCCCCGACCTCAAGCACATTGAACGCATTGTGAAGCGCATCGGGAAGCCTTTTAAGCTCCGAGTTCACATGAATCCTCAACGCCTGGAAAGTCCTTGTCGCCGGATGAATGGGTCCGTGACGGTACTTTGAGGGAACCGCATCATAAATAATATCGGCCAGAGCACCGGTTGAATTTATCCTGGCTGATTTTCTGGCACTGCAAATTGCCGACGCAATCCTGCGGGAGAACTTCTCATCCGAGTAAAGGTAAATCATGTTCGAAAGCTGCACTTCCGGCATATTGTTCACCACGTCCCCGGCGCTTTCACCCGCATTTGGATTGAGCCGCATGTCAAGCGTTTCATCATGCCGAAATGAGAATCCCCTCCCGCTTCGCTCATAGTGATACACGCTGATTCCTAAATCAAACAAAATGAGGTCAGGACGGCGCTCATTCTCGGGATAATTCCGATAAAAATCATCGAACCATCCGTTGAAGAAACGCATCCGGTCCCCAAATTGCGAGAGACGCTCCACGGCCCTCTTCTGAATCTGAGAGTCCGCATCCACGCCCCAAACGCGCAGTGAGGGATATTTCGAGAGAAAATTAAATGAATGTCCGCCCTCTCCTAGTGTTGAATCAATCATGAACGCATCATTCTCAAACGGCTCCCCAACCGGAGAAAGATATTCCAAGCATTCATTGAGCAGCACCGGTGTATGAACGACTTCCACTTTTTTAACCCCACCACTTTTTTCTGTCTTCCCACCCAAGCTCTCTTGGCAAACAGAAGTCTCAGCGGATTCGGATCCCACCCCTTGTCCGCTCCCTGCAATCCCTTACAGGAGTATGTCACGCATACTTTCAATGGCCTCCTGGACCGACGAAGCTGATTCCTCGTCAAACTTCCTGAACTCAGCGGCATCCCACAGCTCCATGTACCGGTTCATTCCGAACACGATGCACTCCCCGCCAAGTTTCAGAGAAGCGAAATCCCTGAGTCCCTGTGGAATGGAAAGCCGTCCCGATTTGTCAATCTCCAGTCTCTGTGCCGGCGCGATGAAACGTCTCAAGATAAGGCGCTTCTTGTTGTCGAAAATAGAGGCGGAACCTATGATTTTTTCGGAAAGTTTCAGCCATTCCTCGGAGGTAAAAAGCATCAGACAGTGATCAAGTCCCTGCGTCACGAAAAGCTCCTCCTGCCCTAAAGCAGAACGCAACTTGGACGGAAAGCCAAAACGGCCCTTGTCATCCATAGTTACATTGAACTCTCCAATCAGCAAATCCATTCCAACTTTCTCCACATTCCTTCCACTTTTACACCACTTTCTTCCACTTAGCTTCATTCTCTATCTAAAAAGGATTTTAGTCAAGTTAAACTTTAGCCGATAAATAATTATTTTTCCCTCAGAATTGATTTTTCCCCTCTAAGATTGTATAGTTCACATTTTACGGTAATTTACTGTATAATCTGCGTCAAATTTTCACGAAAAATGACCGGTGGGAACCCCAAAAACTTCAGCTTTTCGAGGTAACTTTGAAAATGCGACGTTTAAATCCTGCAATCTCAGACTTTTAAACTCGACCGGTTTATCAAGGAAAAAGATGATCAACACGCTCAACGAGAGCCACTTGCACAGAACGCTCAAGAAAATTTACAGTCTGCAAAACGATGGAAGCCGCGAGGAATGTCATGTGGGGCCGTACATAGCCGACATACTCACAAAAGAGGGAGACGTGATTGAGATTCAGACCGGAAGCCTTTCGCACCTCCTTCCGAAGATACGCTATTTTCTGGACGAAAAAAGGAAAATCACAGTGGTCTACCCGATTGCGACACAGACCACCATCGTGACCACAAATTCGAAATCAGGGGAAAAAAAAAGCAGGAAAAGCCCCGTGCGAAGGAACATTTACGACATCTTCCGCGATATTGCCCCGCTGATTGACGTTTTGTTTGAGAAAAAATTCACGCTTGAGGTACTGGATGTTACCATACTGGATGAGAGAGAGACCACCGAAACCGCAGTGCAGTCAAAGAACGGTCGGCGA
>ODAI012347104.1_pt1 | contig 13947 bp, 10 predicted proteins | sample 1539321 | NCBI WGS metagenome assembly ODAI01 (sample SAMN02144231, study PRJEB22623) | gut metagenome | biome: sheep rumen | host: Ovis aries | place: New Zealand
AAAAAAGCCGATTTTAAGGCTAATTTCTCGAAGAATCTGGTCTTTCCTATGCCCTGCCTGCCTATGAATACCAGTACAATATCAAGGGAAAACGGGTTCTCGATAGTGTTGAACAGTCCGCATACGCATTGAAGCAGCCATTTATATATAAAAATCCTGCTGTACAGCCCTTCTTCCGTATCGGCAGGTATGCGGAATATCTCATATATTTTGTTTATTCGGTCAATTCCGTCCCATTTTACGGACTTTATCAAGTCAAGAACTGGGTTAAACCTGTGTCGGGTAGCATATCTTGTGATATAGTTCATTACTTTTTGAATAGTCACCCTTTTGTATTGCTTTTGCAGTCCGTCAACAAGTATCTGTGGGACATTTTCAGCCAAATGCTCGGTGCTTTCGCCCTTGTCAAAGCCGTAGAACTCAAAATTATGGGTAATTTGATTATATCTTGCAGAATACCCCATTTCGTCAATATATTTTTCAAACTGCTCATAATCTTCAAGCGGAATTTTTTTATTTTTGGTTGCCTGTCCCGTTTCGGGGGATTTGTTAATATTTTTTTGCGGTTTTTTATGTAAATCCGATTTCCATTTTTCAATGTCCAGATTTATCGCCCGTTCTGATAGTTCTGCAAGCGTTTTTTCAAGTTCTTGCCTGTCATGTAGTAATAAGTCATTAGCATCTTTAAAGTCGCCGTATACGTCATTCTGAGCCATTACAAAGGGTATCTCGTGTTCTTCGCAGAGAGCAGATAATTTTTTAGCCGCTTTTCGTCCTGCATTATCGTTGTCCATGGCGATTATAAGGACGGTTTTCGATATATTATAATTGAAAATTTTCCCTATATTGCTGACCGAACCCAGACCGATACACGGAAAGCCGCACTCGTCAATACTCATACAGTCGATTTCTCCCTCCACAACAAAGCAGTAAGGCTGATTTAATGCTGAAATATTGAGAATATTCGCTTTTCCTCGTTTCTGTTTCAGGTTCTCGGCTGTGCTTCTCCATGCGAATGAACTTGATGACGTCGGGATTGTTACCGCAGGTGTCATCTGATTATTTTTATACATGAAGTCTGAGACATATCCGCAGTGAAATTTCCGCTGTGTATCGGGAGATATTCCCCTTTTCGTCAGGTAGTCGGTTTCATGCAGTCGGCTTTCTGCAAACTCAAAGAATTTTGTATAATCTTTTTCTTTTTTGACTGCCTTGTCTTCCTGCTTTTTCTGCGGAATATCGGGGAAAATCCTGTATTTTTCTTCAAGTTCCGTCTTTATCTGCTGAAAATCCGTCTTTATGTCCAAATGATTGATTTTAGCATACAAAGAAAAAATGTCACCTGAATTTTCGCAAGAAAAGCAGTAATATGTATTATTTTCAGGATAAAATGTAAATGCTCCTGTGTGGTTATTGCCTGTTCCGCTGCCGCAAATCGGGCATATATACTGGTTGTGTCCTTTGGATTTCCTTGTTATCTCCTGAATGTAGTTGATTAAATATTTCTTTACTTCACTGTTTTTATTCATAAAAAGACCTCCGATTTTTTCGGAGGTTCACATCTCTATTACACAAAATCCCAAAAAATTATGAAACACCCTATTGACAAAGTGACATAACTGTGCTATAATACCATTGACATTGGTTTATAGCTATGCTATAATAAATATAATGGTGGGTAATTGAGAGCGAACCTCAGTTATTCAGGGGAAACGATGTCGCAGTTGTTTCCCCCTTGCCTATTATATCATGGTGTCAATTGATTGTCAAGCGGATTTTTATTTATTATGTTAAAGATTAAGGCGATGTGTTATTGAATACACCGCCTTTTTTATTAATTAATTTCTGTATCTGTTGCCTGTTCTTTGTCTTTTGGAGTTCTCTGCATAGCTTTTGTGAAATAATCACCTCTGGTATTCTGATTTTTCAGAAATGCGATAAGGTTTGATATGTCGCTGTCGGTTATCGTGTCGCCCTCTACGGTATCTTCGTTAAGTACTTTGCAGACTGCACCGCCTAATTGAATGAGATTTCTTGTTCGCTTTTTGCGTTCTTCCTGCGACAACTGCGCTTTCAGTTTTTTCTCCTGTTCTTTTAGCTGACGTTGTTTTTCCTGCAACTCAGCCAGTCGTTCCTGCTTGCTTTTTCTTGTTGCTGACATTGTATCACCTACCTTTCATTTGTATTCTATCACAAACAAATAGTGTTGTCAATATTTTTCAGCAAAACACTTGACAACTTGAAAATATTGCGCTATACTGTGTGTAGCCCTTTCAGAGAAAGGCGCACTTATACACTACATTACACTTGCTATGCTACGTTTCATATAGTGTTCCAGTGCGCTCTCCGAGGGTGGTGGCTTTGCCCCTCAACCCCACAAGGAAAAGCTCTGCCTCTCCTTGACCTCTCCGTAAGAGCTTTACATTTGAAAATATAAGATTCTGCCATTTGTGGCTTGCACTTTCGTTCACTCCCAGTGCAAGAGGCAGAATCTTCCTTGACTTTCCTTAAAAGGAGTTACACATGGCTATCTATCATATGAGCATAAAAATTGGCAGTCGCTCAAAAGGACAAAGTGCTGTTGCTGCTTCCGCATACCGTTCAGGACAGAAACTCACAGACAGACAAACAGGAATTGTTTCAGACTATACACGCAAAGGCGGTATAGTTCATTCTGAAATCGCTTTGTGTGCAAATGCTCCTGCTGAATATGCCGACCGTGAAACTCTATGGAACGCTGTACACGAAATTGAAAAAGCTAAAAATTCAAGGCTATGGCGAGAGTTTGAAGTTGCACTGCCGCAGGAACTTACTCGGTCAGAACAAATAGAAACTGTGCAGGATTTCGTAAACAGTCTTGTCAGGCAGGGAATGTGTGCGGACTGGTCTATACATGATAAGGAGGACGGCAATCCTCATGCACATATCATGACAACAATGAGGAGCATCACCGAGGACGGGAGCTGGGCGGCAAAAAGCCGCAAAGTCTATGACCTTGACCAGAACGGCAACAGGATATATCTTGGCAAAGACAAGACAGGCAGGCGGCAGTACAAGAGCCACAAAGAAGATTATAACGACTGGAATGCTGCGGAGCGTGTCGAGGAATGGCGGGCAGAATGGGCGAAATGCTGCAACAAGCGACTTTCCGAGCATGACCGAATAGACCACAGAAGTTATGCAAGACAGGGCAAAGACCAGATGCCGACCATTCATGAGGGCTATACTGCCCGAAAACTCACAGGGGAGGGAAAACCTTCGGAGCGTGTCGGATTAAATGAAAAAATCAGGCAGGAAAATGCCCTTTTAGCTGAAATAAAGGCAATTGAAAAAGAAATAGAACAGCTTACAGCAGAGTTAAACGCTGAGAAAGGAAGTGCCATAAATGCAGGAAAACAACGACTTGCCGAGTTATTCGCCCGAAGAAATCGAGCAGTTAATCAATGTTCTGGAGGAAGTCCAGACGGAGAACGAGCAGTTCAGGGTACAGATACAGATACTCTCATCAGACAGGCGGAAACTGTCGGAGCAAGTTCAGCGGCAGATGTCGCAGATTCAACGGCAAGCCGAGCAGATAGAGAGGCTGAACGGGAGCGACTTAGAGTTGAAGAAAGCCGAAGAATTGAAGAAAATCGCAGCCGAAAAAGAAAGAAAAGCAAGGATTACAGCAGATAATGCTATCAATGAAGCAAATTATGCAATTTCAACCGCTGAACTTAAAGTTAAAAAATCTGAAAATCTCCAAAAATCAGCCGAAAAATTAATTAAAAACCAGAAAAGGCTGATTCAGGAGCGAGTCAAAAGTCTGAATGATGATTTCCGCTTGAAATGGAGAAAATTAATTATTATTCTGACAGTTTACAGCATTTTGTCAACTTTTTTCATGGTCTGCAATTCTGAACGCTGTATGAATGATATTTCAGCAACAGTAAATTTCACGAAAAGGCTGTTTACAGGGATATTTGAGAGAATATCGGTTCTTGCGGACGGTGCGGAAGGTTTCAGCGGTCTGGTTGCTGTTATTCTGGTTGTCGGGTCTGTCGTGACACTGTATTTCAACGTAAAACGGCTTATAAACTGCTACAAACAGCACTGTATGGATATAGTATCTCTTGTGGTGTTCCTCGGCTGTACGGCGATTTTGACGGGGTTTGCGGAGCTTATGCCGGTGAATATTGTGCTATTGCTGATTGGTTCGCAGGCAGTTTATATTTTTGTCCGCCAGCGAATAGAAAAAATTAAGCTTAATGAATGATTTTTGCCTAAATACAGCTATATTTCGCAATAGCAGAAAATGACTTTCAACAGCTTTCCACAGTGTTTCAACAGATTTTAAACATACTTTCAACAAAGTTTCAACTATAAAAATCCCCTCAAAATCAAATTTGAGAGGATTTTTTGTTATTATAGTGAATTTATTTCGTCAACGGAAAGACCTGTACATTGGGCAATACTCTCCAAAGACATGGTTTTCATTTTCAATAATTCTTTTGCCATTCTGATTTTTTCTTCATAAACGCCCTCAATTTTTCCCTTGACAATGCCCTCTGATACGCCTTTTTCATAGCCTGTTGTGAAATTTTCGTATACAAGCTCGTTGTAATCGTAGAGGGCTTTCTGTCTGGCGGTGTATTCAAGTCTTTTCTGCTCGTCCTGACTGATAATGTCAAGCTGTTTGTAGGCTTCTTTCAAATAATTATTTTTCTTAGCAAGCATTTCAAAATCCTCCCTTTTTTCGGATTTTATAAACTTTGCCCAGTCGTAAATGTCTGTACCGTCCGAAACTTCGGGGAGTTTCGGGAGTTCTACAACGTGCCATTCCGCTATGTCGGTATATTTGAAGTGTTCCTTATCTTCTGATATGTGGTAAACTGTGTTAAATCTTTTTGTCTTGTCAGTAAAATTAAAATTCAAAATACTGATATTTATGCATTTCTTCATGTTTGAATACATCTTGTTGATGTTGGTCTGCTCGGAAATCATCTTTGAAACGTAAAAAACACTTCGTTCCGCCCATGTTTTCATACTGCACACCTGCATTTCAATGTCTATCTCCGTGTTGTCGTTCATGGTCAGTCTTACGTCAAGTATGCCCTGTTTCTCGTCCTTATGGACTTTTGTGAGGTTTGTATTGAGCATTATGACCGACTTTATTTCCGTGTCCCTGATGTTGAGAACGGCACTTAAAAAGCCCTTTCTGACCGTTTCATTGTACATTATCTCCTTGAAAGCAAAATCCACTTTCGGGGACATTATAAAATCGTCTTTCATGGGTATCACTTCTTTCTGTGATTTTTTCCTAATATAATCATATCATTTTTTTCGCAAAATGTAAAGTGCTTTTCAGAAATATAAAAATACCGATATCATGATATATTCAAAGATACCGGTATCTAATTATCATTAAATTATATAGTGGTGTTATTGGGTATACCTCTCAAAATATAAACTCTATTAGGTTTCATTTTTCCTTCCCATGTGAAGGGAACTACATGACCTACTATATCTTCTTCCTTTAATACACCTTCTGGCTTTCTTCCATTTGCCCCAATGCTCTCTAATTCAAATCGATATTTTTCTTTTTGCTCATTTAAGTTTACATTTATTGTTGTGATTTTTTTATGATTTGAAAACATTTTAGGATATATTATATAAATTAAATGATTGCTTTTATAGCTGCGTTTATATTCACATTTTATTTCATTAGAACGATTTTTTTCTTCTGTATATTGAAATCCAATGTCCAATTTGTTGATAATATTGCTTATTTCGGGAATATTTTCATCAAAACCAATACCACTAAAATTTCTTTGATATGTTTCATTGTCTACTGTCAATTCTGCATTATCTATAAAACCAGTTTCATTTAAAAAATACAATGATATCTCTCTGGTTTTTGATTTACATTTAAATTCATATTTTCTACTATCATTAATTTTGTTATCTTCTTTTTTCATTTTTATTGTAATTTTCAATTCATCTACTTTTCTTTTTTTTGTATGGCTTTTCCATATCAATGTAACTTGCGTAGAGGAAAGAGTAGTACTTATTGTTTTTTATAAGGTTTTTATATTTTCTTATTTTATTACCATTTGGAATCATCATTATTGCTAAAATAATTAAGAACAATAAGTTTATTATCAATAAGCCTAAGGATATGTAAGGCTTTTCTTGTAATGTTACAATAGAAATAAAGATACTAATTAAAGTTACAACAATAGATACTATATTCATAAATAATGATATTATATCCAAAACAAAAACCTCCTTTCAACCTCTTGGTAAAGCTAAATAAAACAGCTATATGCATTTATGATTTCCATATTAATTATGTTATAATATCTACCTTTTGCAAAAACAAGCCTTGTTTTTGTTTCAGCCTTATCAAAATATCAATAAGGCTGAAATTTAAGGAGAAAAAATTGATTTTTAATTGTCTCAAGTAGTTGTATATTGCATTTGTCTTTAACTGCTGAAAATGAAAATACTTTTTAGTATTTACAAAATTCTAAAGTATTGTAACAACATTTGATATGATTATATGTTAATCATCGTAGGAAAAACTTATTTGGTTGCAGTGTTTGCGTATTTGGCAAGTACAGATGATGCATCAGAGGCATTTATTGCGCCATCGCCGTCAAGGTCTGCGAGTTTGGAACTGAAATTATAGATTGGCGGATAATTTTTTACCGAAAACTCGGCATAAGATTTAAGCAGTAATGATGCATCAATGGCATCTACCTTTCCGTTGCAGTCAATATCTCCCTGTTCAATCTTTTTGTCAAATATATTGTCTTTATCGTCATCAATGAAGATGTCAAAAGAATCAGAATTATTATTATACTTGAACATTATATTATTGGTGCATATAATCCTGAAAATATGCTTTCCGTCAAGACCTGTCCTGTAATAGTCGAGCCAGCCGCCCTCAGTTTCAAGGCGGTTTCCGAGCGTTATAATTGCATCGGTCTGACCGTCTGTCTGCAAAAGGAAACCGTTTTCATTTATTTCAACTGCTGTTTTTGTGCTTGTATTCTGCATGAAGTCATTTGTTGTCTGTATCAGAAACATATTAAACGGTTCACCCTGCCAGTCCGCATCATACGGGCTTTTCTCCGAAACAAGTTCCAGTGCTATATTCCCCTTGTGATTTGATTCTATTCTGTTCTCGAAGAAATTAACGTCGAATTTTCCCTCTGAATAACAATATGAATAACTGTCTGTATCTGTTAAAAAAAGATGTGTCTCCGATGTTCTGGGATTTTCGGGCATTTCGTCTATGCTGAATTTTATATTCTTATCCGCTGTACTGATAAAATATTTACGCATTCTTCCATCTAATTTGCCAATAATGCTTGTAAGTATGTCGTTGACAGTAATATTGAGAGGTTCTTCACCCGTTCCGTTATAAGTTTTTCCGTCAACTGTAAGGCTGTAATCCGAAAGGGTAAAATTATCTATCTCAATTGCCGTGAGGTCTGATATATCCTTTTCAAGTTCATAACTTGGATTTATACAGCCCTTGTAATTGAGAAAATTCTCATCGTCATATACTCCCCTGATGTACAGGCTTTCATCTTCGCTGCCCAGATTGTAGGCAGGTATATAAAAATTATAATCTTCGGTGTTTATGTATATACAGGCATTTTCAGCAAAGCCGCCAGCAATTGTATCTCTATCCTTTTCATGTACATTACTGTCAAGAGTAAGAATACATTTGTTATAAATTTTATCATTGAATGTCCATTCGCCGTCTGTACAGCCTATACCAACGACGGCATGACCGAAATTCATGCCGCTAAGGTTGATGACAAAATATTTATCCTCCTGCATGGCTCTTTCAGCATATTCAATGAGGTCTCTGCATTGCTTTTCATAGTCGCTGTTGCAGAAATAATATCCGTCAGAGAGTTCTTTTTCCTGATACAACTGTGTTGCCGCATAGTATGAGACAATGCCGTTCACATCATCATCGAACTGTATATCATGAATAGTCTGCGCTCCCTCCTGAATATCGGAAGGCTTTATTATGCCGTTATGGACAAGAACTTGTAAAACAGCCATTCCGTAGCAGTGACCGCTTGCGGCTATTTTTGTCATCTGCGGCATAACTCCCCTGCGATTATCAATATCAGAACAGTTTTTATTAAATTCTGTGATATAATCATCTTTCACGCTGGCAGAAACATAATTTACAAAATTAAAGTAATCTGTATCTGCTCCGAGCGATGATGCCAAGCCCTTTAAATCGGAATTGTCCGCAGAAAATGTGGTAAACTGTGGTAATCCCGAAATAACAGGCAAGCAAAGCAGAATTGAAATTATTCTGTTTTTTATCATATTGATGATGAAACAGGAACAGGCATTCCGAGTCTGCACAAGGGGTCAATATCCAATGGGTCAAATGTTCCGCTTCCGGCTGTTACTGCATCGTAATAAAGTATAACATCAGAGGTATTAATTTTGGTTATTCCACGATAGTCAGTGTATATAAATGCTGCATCAGCAACATAAATATAAGGAAAATAGTATGCTGGCATACTTTCCACGTAAGGATGATACAAAGGACTAATTGGTGCCTTTGCAAGTGCCTGGTCAACGCAAACTGCATCAGAAACGCTTATTACATCGTCATCATTCATATCGCCTGCTATGTAAAAACCTGCACCACTTCCCATCGGCTGATTAACATTTTCAATTGAAACGCTTGCATCATCAAAGAAGTAATCAAGGATTTCAAAGTCGTCTGAACTTACGTTTTCCTCTGAACTTATGTAGAAAGTAAATAATTCACCAGAACCGGAAGCTGAATCAGCTGAAGCAGAAGAAAAGACAGCGATATCTTCATTTACAAAGCCTACAATATGCGAATTATCCAGTAAATTTCCTTTACTAACAACAGGCAAATCATTGTTTCCAACAACAACATTTCCATTAATTTCAAGTTTTGTTCTTGTTGCGTTGAAATCTGTAAGATTATTGGCATTTATCGTTATAGCAGTTGCTCCGGCAGGAATAACTGTATCGCCAACAGTTATTGAAGTTTCGAGGACTTCAGTTGAAACAGAAAGTTCATTAGCAGGTGCGGTTTCTATTGCAGAAGCCGAAGAAATCGGGAAAGCTGAAACAGCGAGAACGGATGCAGCGATTGCAGAAATTACTTTTTTCATTTTAAAAACTCCTTTTTGTTTAAATTATTTTTTTGTGTTCAGTGTTCAGTGGAAATATTACTTCTACATTGGTCTACCCTCCATTTTTAAAGCAGCAATCAGTTTATGCAAATATATTCAAATCAAACTGCTGAATATATGCTGCATCAAGCCCTGTTATTCCGTCTGAGCCGTCACAGTCGGCATTGATTTTCCCCTGTGGTGACAAAGGATATTTTGCATAATCAGAAATATATTGAAGAATGGCAACGGAATCCGAAATACTTACTTTTCCGTCACAGTTGGAATCGCCTTTCAGCTCAAACGCAGACAAAAAGTCAATTGTTTCGCCCTCAGTTGTTTCAATATCTGCCAGCCCGTAAGTATTGAATGTCAGGTCAAATATTTCATTCAGGCTGTCATTAAGCTGATACTTTTCAAGTTCCGTCATATCTTCGGGAAGAATTATTCTCTGATTATCAGTATCAAAATATGCATTCACACCCGATAAATACTCATTAAGCCGTGAAATCTCCGCTTCTGTGAGTTTATGCGTGTCATAGGGGTCGGACGGTCTTATCAAATCCCAATGAATAGTTTCCAAAAGAAAACTCTTTGAATCAAAGACACCCATTGATTCAGTTACCTGATATTTGCTTTCAAGGAATTTTGTTATTTCTTTTGTCAGTTCAATATTGCTGTCATGGTCAATACTTGCATAAGACAGCGATATAAGAGTATAATCCTGATACTGATTTCTGTCATATCCGTATATTTCAACGGTTCTGTCAAAATTTCCGCAGATTTCCTCTTTTACAGCCTCAACAGATACATCACTGCTGATTTCAATGTTTACAAAGTCTTTTCTGCAAAGTTCAACAATTCTTTCCGATGTGTACTTGTCAATATTTTTGACATATACATTTGAAACGCAGCTATACTCACTGTTTTCAAGTCTGTTATCGGCATATTCTGCAAGTTCAGGCATTGCAACATAATCTGAACTTTGAATTGAATAATCACTCATTACAGCATTGGCGGACAGAGAAGCCACAGGAACACAAACCAGAGCTGATGCCACAGCACAAATAATTTTCTTTAACATTGTCAATCACTCCTTTCAGATTTTCCTTTTGACTGTTAGTCCCCTGAAATCAATATTTCTCTCACGATTTTATAAAAAAATATCTTTTAACTTTTGAATATTATCTTCCCCGACAAAGAAAACCGCACCCGAATCTATAATATTTGTGCGTATATAGCCATTTCCCGAGATTTCAACAACTCTTTCCGTCATATTAAGCACAGGAAGGGAGACTTCAATTATAAAATCAGCAGAGTTAAAAGCACCGAACGGCAGGCTTTCAGAAGGCGGGAGGGACAGGAGCCAGTCGGAAAATTCCTCGCTTTCAATCTTTCCGCAGGGTATGAGATTATTATTTTCATCATATCTGTAAACAGTTTCCGAGTGCAGATTTTCGGACAAACTGAGAGATTCTGCCATATCGTCCAATGTTTCGGGCATTGCAGAGGGGTTTCTGTAAAGCATATATTTATCACTGCCTGCAAGTCTGACAGCGACGGCATAATCTTCCGATATGCCTTTTATTGCAAAAACGGTGCAGTCGGATTCATATTTTTCATTTGTCAGGTCATTTGTGCCGCTGATACTTGTTTCAAGGAGCTGATGAGCGACATATTCGGGGGATATATTGCTGATTTGCGATTCATAAATTCCACACAAAAGAGAAATATCTGCAAATATCCTGTTGCTGTAAAGTCCTGCCGTGCTGCTTTCCCCATAGGCATATATTTTGTCGGATTCTCCGAAACGAACCGCAATAATATCATTTTCTTTGTCTGATATGCTGTATATATTAGCCGTGACAAGGTATACAGTCGTTGATTTATCGTCATATACCTCAATATCAAAAGTTTTAATCAGAGAATCCAATTTATCTGCTGATACTTCGCTGTCAAGAAATTCATATGTTTTGTCAATATCAAGGTTTATCAGCGGAAAGAGTGCAGATATCTCGTCTTTACAGGGATTTTCGAGCCTTATTTTTTCAAGAGCCGCTGTAATTTCCGTGACCACAGGCGGAACATCTTCATTCTGTGCTGTATCTTCGTGATTTTCCTCATAATCTGACGGCTGTACTGATTCAATCAGGGGAACGGCTGTTGTAACTGTTTCCGCTGATATATGGGTCTGAACTATGCTTTCTGCCTCGTTATCTGACGACAGGACAATATTACTTGTGGAAGCTGTGACAGTCTGTGCTGTCTGTGTTTCCTGACAAACAGAAGAACATGAAGATATGACAGGAACAGAAGTCTGAGGAGCAGTTGTATTTACTTCTGTTTGTGCAATCATATGAAATTCATCTTTATCAATATTTTTGTTTTGTGAAATACGGAGAAAATAATTGCTTTTAAATGCAAATGCACATACAATTACCGCTGCAAAGATACCTGATACCGAAACAGCCATACGATTAATAAATAAAGCTCTGCGCTTTTTCCTTTCAAGTTTAAGATTATATTTTTTAATTATGCTTTCTGCGATTTCGTCATAGGTTTTCATATAATTCCTCTTTCTCAAGCTCTTTTTTAAGGGCTTGTTTTGCTCTGTACACAAGATTTTCTATTTGTCTGTTGCTTTTATTCATTATTTCAGCCGTTTCGGAGTTGGTGAAGCCCTCAAAAAAGGTTAAATAAATGACTTGGGAATACTCAGGCTTTATTCTTTTCAATGCCTGATGCAGGATAATTTTCTGTTCGTTCCTGATGTGATTTGCCTCTATGCTCAGTTCATCAGCGAGTTCATAATGCTCATCAAATGGAATATTTGAGAATCTGCTGCGGTACTTCAATTTTTTTGATGCATGATGCTTTGCAATTGCATAGAGCCATGTTTTAAAACTGCTTTTTCCGTTGTATTTCGGTTTTTTCAAGAGAAGTTCGCAGAAAACATCTTCTGCAATCTCTTCGGACAGGCATATATCACAGACCAGCTTATTCAAAAAGAGAACAAGACCGTCATTGTATTCGGTAAGTATTCTGACTAAGGCTTCTTTATCTCCTTCGAGGAAACGGCGGTAATTGTCCGCACCGTTATCCATTAAACCATTCCTTTCTTCTTCCGAGGTTATCTCCCCCATTTATTAGTGCTTAAAGTAATTAAAAACTCTCAGAGAAATCTCACTCATTAATCTTTTATTCGCATATAAAATTAAAAGAAAAAATTAAAGCTGAAAAAATGCACAAAAAATAAATGTGATGGATTTGTGATAGAGGTTGCAAGCAGGTTGCAAGTAGGTTGCAAGCAAAAAAAATTTTGATTGCAACCGTTGTTCTTGGCTATAAATAGGCATAAACATGGTTTCTGGTTGTAAGTACCAAAAAAACTGCTTACAACCGTGTTTTTGGCTATAAATAGGGAAAAATAAAGGAAAGTTGCAAGTAATTAAAAAAAATTTCCTATATAACATAAAAAAAGCACTAAAAAAACACTATTTTTTAAGCGGTTTACCGTAACCATTTTGTAACCTTTTCTTAAAAAAAATATCTTCTATAGTAAATTGCTTACAACTCTTACAACCTTAGCCGTTTTAATGCTTAATATAGCCATTTGTAAGGTTGTAAGCAAATTTTTTCGTGCTTACAACCTTTTTCCAGATTTTCCCCTATAAATAGCCTTTTTTAAGGTTGTAAGCAAATTTTTTTTTACTTACAACCTGATTTGGTAAAAATGTACAAAAGACCGCATAGAATAGCCAAAAACAGAGGTTGCAAGCAAATTTTTCGTTGCTTGCAACCTTTTTCATCAAATATAATAGTCAGAACAGAGGTTGCAGGCAAATTTTTTGTTTACAACCTTTTTCCCATTTTTCCTATAAATAGCCATTTTTTAAGGTTGCAAGCAAATTTTTTTGCTTACAACCTTTTTCATCAATTGGAAGTATAATTTTTGTATGGGAGATTTATAACTTGTGATACTGTTCCATTTATTTTTTTCTTTATAGGTATATAGCCGTATTTTTTCAGAACTCTGCCAACAATGCTGGCATCGTACCTTAAATTATTATGTTGGATAAATGCAGATACAGTCATTTCCTTGAATGTGCAGGTATATCCCTGCTGTGGGGTCTGCTGTTCTGCCAGTGCATCGAAAATTTCTATTTCGCCTTTCATCGGCTTTGTAAAGGCTGAATTTCGCTTTTCAAGGTATTTTTTCTCGCTCTCAGTCAGTCTGAAACAATTTTCTTTTGTCTTGCCCTCTTTTTCAAGAAGTCCTATAATGTGATATACCTGCGCCCAGAGCTGTAAAGCATTGAATGGCTTTATCTGCATTTCATAGTCAATAACGAGGTCAGGAGACAGCGGAATGGTCACAAATCGCCTGTTTCCCGTCTGGTCTATAAGATATTCATTATCATTAACTGTGCCAACAAATGAAGTAATTCGGGGATAATGCAGGCTTGCCCGTCCGTATGGGGTGCGGTATTCGTCTGTCGCTTTTGTGATGAAGGCTTTCACACTGTCCATGTCTTTCTTCATGGTAGATCCGATTTCGCCCAGCTCACTTATCCATTTGCTTGTTGCTTGGATTATACTGTCCTTGTCCCGTGGGTCAATGCACATTCCCTCACCAAAAAAAGCCGATTTTAAGGCTAATTTCTCGAAGAATCTGGTCTTTCCTATGCCCTGCCTGCCTATGAATACCAGTACAATATCAAGGGAAAACGGGTTCTCGATAGTGTTGAACAGTCCGCATACGCATTGAAGCAGCCAT